>PDWI01000550.1_pt1 | contig 60921 bp, 49 predicted proteins | sample 1430891 | NCBI WGS metagenome assembly PDWI01 (sample SAMN01162508, study PRJNA174530) | Oral metagenome, whole genome shotgun sequencing project. | biome: Marine environment; feature: Marine mammal; material: Swab sample of the gingival sulcus; isolation source: swab sample of gingival sulcus... | reverse complement strand
GAAGTGGATGGGCCAGGTGGCGCAAGCGCTGTCTTTTATACACGCCAGGAACCTGGTTCACCAGGACATTAAACCGGCCAATATTCTAATCGACGGCAAGGGCAATGCCTTTCTGGGTGATTTTGGTCTGGCGTTCAAGTACATGACGGACTCGCTCAAGCAGAACCTGACCAGGAGCTCGCGTCCCGGCGGGACGACTTACTTCATGTCACCGGAACAGCAGCAAGCCGTTTTCAGGCGAGTGAAGAGCGACGTATCGGCTGCCAGCGATATCTACGCCTTCGGGCTGACGCTCTACACCCTGCTATCGGGCGAGTTCGTTCAGATTTTCCCCAAGCCCCTGTCAACATTCATGGACAATAAGCCCCTGGCCGACCGGCTGGACAAGCTCCTCAGGCGCTGTTGGGAAAGCGACCCGAAAAAGCGTTTCAAAAACGGTTCTGAGCTGTTAGCCGCCTGGCCTTCTACCGCCGGAGCCACTCCGCCGCCACCGCCCAAACAAGCCGTCCGCAAGGGTGAACTGGCACTGAGTACCAGCCACGATGCTGAAATTTATCTGGATGGAAAGGGTAGGGGCAGCACCAAGGGCTGCTTCCTCTTGCTGCGGGACATCCCCTACGGTGAACACCGACTGAAAGCGGAAAACCGCACGCAAATGGCCGGAAAGACGTTTAATCAGGATGACGAACTGGTGGAAGTCAGCCTGGAGCTGAAGGCAAAAACCGGCCGCTTGAAAGTGCTATCAGAAATTGGATATTTCAATTTCAGCGTGATGGGTGCCAGTTACAAGGCCCCCAAAGTCATAAAAAATGTATCGGTGGGTGAACACGAGCTGAAAATAAGCTACAAAGAGCTGAAATTTAGCCGTAAAGTCTGTGTAGAAGCCAACAAGTCCACCGAATTTTTATTCACCCAAGAGATGCTGAAACAAGAAAAGCAGCGCGCGGATGAAAAGGCCATCGCCAACCTGCTGGCCGCCGCGCCCGACACGCTGGAGGGGAAAACCAAACTGCTGTCGGAATTGCAGTCACTGGCTCCGAAAGTGGGCATCGCGACTCAACCTCAATTAAAGCAAACCATGGAGCACTTAAAAAAAGAGATGTCCGAGCTGAAACGCATGCAGCTGACAGAAGAAAAACGCAGGCAAATGGAAAGTCTGAGCCTGGCCTGTCAACAAGCTCTGGAGGCGGCCGAAGGCAGCCTGTCTGAAAAGCAAGAGAAACATGAGAAGCTTGTAAAGAGTCACACCAGTTTGCCTCCCAGCCCCATGAAACAAATCGTGGGACAAGAAATCAGCCGTTTGGAACAAGCGATCGAGCGCAGTCAGAAACGCCGTAAAAAGAGACTGGCCATCCTATCGCTTTTGCTGTTGTTTACATTCGTTTTAATTGTATCTTTTGTAGCGGTTATACTTCAAAAAAAACGTGCGGATGATCAAGCCTGGTATAAAGCGCAATTTTTTCATACCATAGGTAGTTATCAGTCCTATATAGAGAAAAAGGGTAAAGCCGGAGCGCATTACATCGAGGCCTTGTCAAACAAGGAAGAGCTAGAGGAAAGAGATCACGAGGCCTATGCTGAAGCGGACAAGGCGGGCACAGAGGAAGCGCTGCGAGAGTACATGGCGAATTACGAACTGCATGTAGAGGAAGCGAAGAGCCGGTTAAGCAAGTTGCAAGTGAACAGGGGAAAAGAGAAGCGCCGAGACGAGGAAGCCAGGAGGAGAGCGAAAGCATCGGATACGCTCACGAGTCATCAGTCGTATGTAAAAGAACAGGGTACAAAGGGAGCGTATTACAGAAAGGCAAAAGCCAAGCCGAAAGATTTGCGGGCAGAGTCAAGAAATCAGCAAAGCGAGCTGCAAGCTGGGTCGAGGAAGAGTTTTACAATCCTCGGTACGTCGGTAAGGCTGAACATGCGCTGGATCCCGAGTGGCAGTTTTACAATGGGCAGTCCGAAAAGTGAGGGCGGAGATAGTGATGAGAAGTCCCAACATCGTGTAACGTTGAGTAAGGGATTCTGGATGCTGGAGACGGAGGTGACGCAGGAGATGTGGGAAGCATTGATGGGCACGAATCCGAGTTACTTTAAAGGAGCCAAGAGGCCTGTGGAGCGAGTAAGCTGGTATGATGCCAAGAAATTCATAGAGGAGTTGAACAATAAGGGAATAGGGACGTATCGTCTACCGACGGAGGCGGAGTGGGAGTATGCGTGCAGAGCGGGCTCATCGAGTGCGTATTGTTATGGAGATAGAGAAAGCAGGTTAAAGGACTATGCTTGGTATGGTGAAGACTCAGGTACAGGAACACATGAAGTAGGAGGAAAGCAGTCGAATGATTGGGGCCTGTATGACATGCACGGGAATGTATGGGAGTGGTGCGAGGATTGGTATAAGAAAGACTATCCGGTAAGTCCCCAGACAGACCCGAGAGGCCCTGCTTCTGGCGAGGATCGCGTCAATCGTGGGAGCAGCTATTGGGGCCCTGCCAGGGTCTGCCGCTCGGCCAATCGCAACTGGTTTACGCCGGATGACCGCTACGGGAACTTGGGCTTCCGCCTCGCGAGGAATTACCCTTAGCACTTTTACCCTTGTTAGAAAAAAAACAGGTTCAAGGCAGAGTACCAGGCAGACAGATATCTCAGCCGAGCGAGCGAAGCCACTGGTTGGGGATGTCAGTAGGCATGGGGCAGGCGGGAAAAAAACGAACCACAGATGAACACGGATAAACGCAGATATTTTATAAGGAATTCATTTGCAAAATGATTGGTAGTGCATTTGGGGTTCTGAACGATATTCATTAATCAATAAACCTCTATTTGGGTGCCACAGATTCATTCGTGGTTAAAAACATCTGTGTCCATCTGTGGTTAAAAAAAGAAGCAAGCACAGATGAATACAGTTATTTACATAAAGGAATGGCAAATAAACACTCTTTTGATTGATATTTCGCTCATAAAAATAAGTGGTTTCAACACCCCAAGCCGTTAATGCTAACAGTCATTGCGCAAATTCCATTTCCCGGCTAACCAGGACAATTTCCGGCAAAAACGGATATAAACAGTCCTGACCCGAAAATCGCTCTCTTTTCATTTTAGAGGCATTCCTATATACTTTCACTCGAAGCCAGTAAAAACGTCCTGGCTCAAAAACAAAAGCAAGTTGATTTCAACAGGGCGTCACAGCCGTAAACTCGGCTGTGCATTCAAGTGAGATGTTCTACTTCAAAAGCATTTCTATTTTGAGTTGACCGGGAGAAAAGGACAAGATGCAACAATTTGAGAAAGCAATGGAAATCAGATGGGCAGATTTGGATCAGAACGGCCATGTTCGTCACTCCGCATATTACGATTACGGTGCCCAGGTGAGAATACACTTTCTGGCCAGGAGCGGCTTGACGGGCAAGAAAATGAAAGAACTGAAAGTGGGCCCGGTCCTGTTTAAAGAAGAGTGTACCTTTATCAAAGAACTCTCGCCAAATGACAGCATTCGCGTGAATATCAAAAAGGGCGGTGTTCCCGGAGCCAAATGGGTCTTCCACCATGAGATCATCAATCAGCGCGGTGAAAAATGCGCGCATATTAAAGTGCAGGGTGCCTGGCTTGATTTGGAATCGCGAAAATTAACGGTTCCTCCCGAGGGCACGTTTGAAGCCATCAACCAGCTGCCCCTGGGTGAGGATTATACCTATCAGAAACAATCCAGAGGCGAGACAAAAACAAGCTGACAGCAGGATTCAAGGCGTTTTAGCTTGCCACACAACGTCGATCGTTCGCGCAGTCACACCCATTTACGAATCACGGGTGAAACTCGTTGAACACACGGGAAAGGTTCTTTTGCAATGAACGCAAATCAGGAAACGGTGTCAATTGTTGTCTGAGAAAACAGGAAACTTGCCCGAACAACCGGCAGATAACCCCCCCCCAATCTAATTAGATGAGTGATCCTCTCTGCTGTTTGGATGCTTCTTTTTCTTCTTCCAATGCAGTACCACACCCAGGATCAATACAGCGAACAACACGAACAAGAGGGTGTTGCCGTACTTTGAAATGAGCTTCAAATTGTCCAGCTGGGTGATCAGAAAATAGCCAGGCAGGAAGAAAAACAACGTGTAAATTGCGGCCACAAAGAGGTTGATTATGTTAAATTTAAACATATCCATCCTCAAGCTGCCCAGTGTTAAATAGCAGGCACCTCTGATGTAGGGTGTCAGCCTGGCGATGACGAGAGAGTAGAGTCCGTGTTTGGCGATCAGTTTTTTGGCCTTTTGGACTTTTTTGTCCGGAAACAGTTTGCGAATAAGAGGTAATTTAAACAGTCTGTCATCCAATATCCAGCCGATACAGAACAGCGCGAAATCGCCTCCGTGCAGACCCAAAACGCAGGCGGCAAAATAGGTTCCAACCTGATTACCATGGTGAGCCAGCATGCCTGCCAGGATGAGCAGGAGGCTTTTTGCGAGAGGTAAACCAAAGGAGCAGAGTACCAGAAAGGTGAAAATGCCCCAGGGCCCCAAGTCCTGAGCCCATTGTAATAAATCCTGCATCATGGTGTTTTCTCCCGACACGCTTTGTAGAGTTCTTCCACATCGCGCACCAATCTCGACACATCGAAACGGCGGTGGACTTCCTCTTTGATTTCCCGACTCAACTCAAAGGGCTGTTCCATAAAACGCTGAATGGCATTTGCAAACTCACGCGGTGTTGAATTGGCGGGCAGGATGTTCCCTGCCTTTTCAGGAGCAATATCGCGTATGCCGCCTACATCGAGACTCAGAAAGGGAACGCCGGCAGACATGCCTTCAATCAAGGTTACGGGTGTTCCTTCGTTTCTGCTTACCAGAAGATTCAAATCAAGATCGGCGTAAATAGCGGCTGTTTCCTTTCGCCATCCGGTGAATTGCGTGCAGCCCGTGATACGCAGTTCTCGCGCTTCTTTTTCAAGGTCGCTTCTCAAGGTTCCATCACCGATAATCAAAAACATAGCCTGATCGCGTTCTCGTTTAATTTTTTTCCACTCGGCAATGGCCTGAAGGAGGAAGGAGTGGTTTTTGATCGGAACCAGGCGGGCCAGGATACCCAGAATACGCGTTTGCGGATGAATGCCGAGTTCTGCTTTCAAGCGACCCTTTTGCCCGTTGACGACTTTGTGCAGTTCAAAACCAAGCGGAATGACCTTGCATTTTTCGGGTTTGACGATTTTGTATTTTTCCGTAATATCGCGCTTTTGGATGTTTGATATGGCGACAATTTGGGTTGACAACCTGCCAAGGAAGCGTTCCGCCGCAATGACGGCGCGATTAATTAGCGGATTGAAATAACCGCTGAAGACATGACCGTGAAAGGTGTGAATACGAATGGGTACTTTACAGTAGAAAGCGGCGAGTCTGCCCAGGGCACCGGCCTTGGTGGTGTGCGTGTGAACGATGTGAGGTCGATACTTTTCAATGAGCGCTTTGAGTTTAAAGAAGGCGCGAAGATCATCAAAAAGAGAAACGCTTCGTCCCATTTCGGGAATAATCTGAATGGCAACACCTTTTTCATGGGCCAGGGGTTCCATGGACTTTTCGTCTTCCTGGAGACGGCCGCCGATGAGAAGGGTTTGATAGCGTTCGGGATTGAGTCCGGCACTCAGGTTAATGGTATTGAGGGCCGGGCCGCCGATGCAAATTCTGGATTGAATGCGCAGTACGCGAATTTTTTCATGAGGAGGCAATAGATTACTCCATTTTATTGATTAATCTCATGGGAAGACTCTGATCGGAGTCATGTTGGAAACAGAGCTGGACTTCTGTTTTAGACAAAAACACCTCTGCTTCATTCAAGGCACCAAGGCTGAACGAATCGCAGACCATCTGTACTTTTCTTTTCACAGGTTCGATAATCTTGAAAGAAAATCTGGTATCCAGCGGCAACATGATGTTCTGAGCCGGAAAGGTTCGCGAGGCCGCGATGGGTGTGAACAGGACAACCGGCGTATTGATAGAAACAATGGAGCGGGTGACATTGTAGCCGTAGGCGGTTGAACCCAGCGGCGTTGACAAAATAATTCCATCGCAGAGAAAGGGTGAGTAGTTCAGCTTTTCTCCGCCGATTTTCACATCAATTCGACAGGCCTGAGAGGTCATTCGCTGAATGGTGACATCGTTCAGACCAAGTCCCCGGTGGATGTTGCCATCCAAATCGGTGCCCTGTATTTCAAGCAGGGGAAAGTTCCAGATGGAAAAAGCGCCTTTTTTAAGTGCTTCAAGCGTCCTGGGCAGAACACCTCTTGCTCTGTTCATCATGAAACCGACATTGCCGTAGTTGAGACCGAAGAAAGGCAGATTGAACTGCGAAAGATGGCCGGCAAAGTGGATCATGGTGCCATCACCACCGACCACCAAGAAGAGATCGATATCTTTTTCGGGCACGATGGCGCTCAGTGACAGACCGGTCATATCCTGCCACGTCACGTTCAGGTCGGACAGTTCCCCTTTGACCTTTTTCATGATTTTAGACAGCCTGGTCTTATCGCGAGGTGTTCTCGGATCCGTTAAAATGGCGACCTTTCGCGTCGGGCGATTCAACAGTTACCCCAGTAGTTCGTCCGGTATGTCGCAGACCATTTCCAGTAAACCCATGCCGTGGGTTTTTCCCTGCGCATCAGTTTTAATGGATTCCGTTCCGCCGCCGCCCAGTGAATCACTGAGAATGAAGTTGAGGGCTTTCAGGTTGGGAACTTCGTAGCGCTTTACGCTGCCCTTGCAGATTTTGTGAAAGTGCCGCTTAACGCGCTCCACGGTGAGTTCCTTTTCCAGAAATTCGTATCCGGCCTGGGTGTAGGCGATAATGCCCACATTGGAACCATCGCCCTTGTCACCCGATCGCGCGTGGGCAATTTGTTTTAATGCTGCTTTGGCCATATTAAACCTCCGTAACGGTGACTTGAGTCTGGATGAGTTCCCGGGGAATCAGGGCAGGCCAGTAAGCCACTATTTCCTGTGCTTTGGGTCTGCCGCCTGCAAAGCCCGTCACGCCTGGCGGCCCACTGGTTACCAGCGGGGCAATTTCTTTGCCGAAGCGGTCTACTTTGCCCTTGTCGTGATCTTTGACTCCCACCCGCAGAACGATTTCGGGTGCCTGACTGGCTTTGGGAACGATGCCCTCATGGCAGACACCGGAACCCAGAAACTCCGTATGGGTTTCTTCATACGTCATGCCGGCGTGTTTCAGGCGCGCCCAGAGAACGTCGGCACATTTTTCAGCTTTGGCAAGCGCGTCCGGACCTGAAATGGTTAATTGGCCTGTTGCTTTGTATCCGTCGAGATAGGAGATGCTCACTTTCAAGGTCGGTGTGCGATCTTTTCCCCGAACACCTGATACCCGAACCCTGTTCTTGCCGTCCTGGGTGAGCTTGATACTCGTAAAATCGGCAATGCAATCCGGTGTGATGTACTGCTCCGGGTTGCCCATTTCATATACCAGTTGTTCTGAAACCGTATCAACCGAGACCAATCCGCCTGTTCCCTCGTGTTTGGTAATCACCAGTGAGCGATCTTCGTGGACTTCAGCGATGGGGTAGCCGATGCGAACCATGTCGGGCACAGCACGCCAATTGGTGAAATTGCCGCCCGTACACTGAGCACCGCATTCCAGAATGTGACCTGCCACCGTACCCAGTGCCAGTTCGTCATTGGAACGCCACTTCATCTCGTGAATAATGGGGCCAAGCACCAGACCGGGATCCGTACTGCGGCCGGTGATGACAATTTGCGCGCCTTTGTCAAGTGCTTCCACAATGCCGTCCGTTGGCATGTAGACATTGGCAGAGAGAATACGGCGTTCTCGGTCAAACAGGGATTCTCCCGTATCCATATTGGATAGTTTCTCCCCCAGTGCTTTGAACTCATCGAGCCGGTGCAGGATATCATCGCCTTCCACAATGCCCACTTTCAAACCACTTATGCCCTGTTTTCTGGCCGATTCCAGGATGGCATCCCGGCAAGCCCGGGGATTGACACCGCCGGCATTGGCAATGACCTTGACCTTGCGTTCAACCAGTTCGGGAAGAACTTCATCGATGTATTTAACGAAATCTGTGGCATAACCCGCATGAGGTCGTTTCATTTTTTGTTTTTGCATAATCGACATGGTGACTTCAGCCAGATAATCTAAAGTAATGTAGTCGATGGGGCCTTCTCGCAGGATGCGGATCGGCGCGTCAATGCTGTCGCCCCAGAATCCCTGCCCATTTCCAATACGTATCATTTTTATCTCCGCTTTATTTTTGCGAAACAGGAAGAGCAAAGTGCCCGATCCGGGTAAGAGGGTATGAAATTGAGTGTTTCACTTTTGCCGCACTTATCACATTCAATGTTGTAAAGGATCTTGGTTTCCGGTTTCTCGCTTCTTCTTTCTTCTTGACGTTTTTCGTAGCATTTGGGGCAGATAAACGTGCCAGGGGATCGCGGCTTGAATCTTAATTGCATGTATTTTCTGCATTTGGAACATTTAACACGATGCATGGGTTGAAGCGCTTCTCTTGAAGGTGTTTCCATTTCCAGAGAGGCATTTACTTCACCTGGTGCATGTGTTTTTTCGCTTGTGGAAGTTGCTTCCGTTGCGGGATTCTCACCTGGTTTCTTTGCTGGAGCGGTTTGTTCCTGACGCGATTCCCTTAAACAGTCATTGCAGAGAAACTCGCGCGATCGCTTGGGAAGAAAGGAGGTTCGCTCCAGTTTCCCGCATTGATCACAAGGCGTTTCGTAGTCATAGGAGCCTCTTTTCCGGACTAGAATCGTCTCAGGTTTACCTATATCCGCAATATTCTGGCACTCTTTGCAAAGGGAGTTGTCTCCCTCAACCGGTGCGTTTCTCAATTTCAAGGGCTTGCCACAGGCTTCGCAGGGAAGCCTGTAGTAAACGCGTCCTTCGTTTTCCACTGTGATGACACCCTTTTTCAGGTGGCGTCCATCGGCGAGTGGTTTTCTAATTCTAACTTTCATTCATTCCTCAGTATTGGTAGAAACCGCGGCCTGTTTTTCTTCCCAGGTAACCGGCATCGACCATTTTAATTAAGAGCGGACAGGGTCTGTACTTGTCGTCACCCAATCCCTCGTGCAGCACACGCATGATGAAGAGACAAGTGTCCAACCCGATGAAGTCGGCCAAGGTGAGGGGCCCCATGGGATGATTCATACCCAGCTTCATAATTTCATCGATGGACTCGGCTGTCGCAACGCCCTCGTACAGGGCGAAGATGGCCTCGTTAATCATGGGCAGCAGGACTCTGTTGGAGATGAAGCCCGGGAAGTCGTTCACTGCAACGGGCGTTTTGTGAATGGTTTTGGTGAGTTCGGCAATGGCTTCATACGTTTCTTCTGAAGTGGCAATTCCGCGAATGATTTCCACTAATTTCATAACCGGTACGGGATTCATGAAGTGCATGCCGATGAATCGTTCAGGGTGACGGGTAACGGCTGCCAGTTTGGTAATGGAAATAGAAGATGTGTTTGAAGCCAGAATGGCTCCGTCCTTGATGATCGCGTCCAGTTTCTTGAATAAATCGACTTTCCATTCGAGTTTCTCACTGATGGCTTCAATGACGAGGTCGCATTGGGCGAGATCTTCCAGAGAAGTTGTCGCCTTGATACGTTTGAGAGTATTCTGCTTTTCCTCTTCGGTCATTCTTCCTTTTTTGACACCGCGATCGAGGTTTTTAGAGATGGTTTGGAAACCTTTCTGAACAAAGGTCTCTTCCAGATCCTGTAAAACGACATTGAATCCACACTGCGCAAACACGTGGGCAATTCCATTGCCCATGGTTCCGGCTCCAATGACACCTATAGATTGAAATGAAGACATAATGGCTCCTTCTTAGCTTGATAGTTTAAGTTTACTCTTTTTAATATGTTCACAATAGAGGCACTGTTTGGTGAGCGTTGTTTCTCCTCGGGTGACCTTGAATTTTGAGGTCAAATAAGTTTCCTGCTGTGAAACGCATTTGGGATTGTTACAGCTCAATACACCTTCGACAATGGGGGGAACAGTGGGTCTGATCTTTTCCTTGACTTTCCCTTCCCGGATAATGGAGATGGTGATTTTAGGTGACAGAATGGCCATTTTCATCAAAGTCGAGGGATCGACATCCATGTTCTCTATTTTAATGATGTCCTTCTCACCCAATGAGGGACTTTCGATGAACGAGGCATAATCGATTTTGGTTTTTAACAGCTTTTTGGGAAATAAATTGAGAATTTCGATTCCCATTCCCGCTTGAATATGATCCAGCACAATTCCGTTTCCAATTCGTTCAATCCGCATGATAAACCCCCAAAAGTGAAGCGATGATCGCCATTCTCATTTGTAATCCGTATTTTGCCTGCCGGAAGTAGCCTGCATTGGGCAGGGAATCCACTTCCACGGCAATTTCTTCGTTTCTCGGCAGAGGATGCAGAATGAGAATGTCCTCTTTTGCGTGGCGAATGGTTTCCCGGTCGATGATGTAGGAGTTTTTCTTTCTCAAGTACTCTTCTTCACTGAAAAAGCGCTCTTTCTGGATGCGGGTGACGTAGAGCATGTCCAGCTGCTTCAAGTCTTTTGGATCCAGGTTGACGTACTCTTCAAACTTGGCTCCCTGTGCCTTCAGATCCGATCGGACATAAGCCGGGATATGCAGGCCCTCAGGCGCAAAGAACGACATTTCAACGCCAAAGCGGGCTAAAACGCGGGCCAGTGTGTGGATAGTCCTGCCAAACAGCATGTCGCCCAGAAAGCCAACTTTCAAACCTTCAAGGCGTCCCTTTTCTTTAAAAAGAGTGTAAACATCGCCCATCGTCTGGGTTGGATGCAGGTGGGCACCGTCTCCTCCGTTGATGATAGGTGAATCGGAGTAGTGACTCGCCGCCAGGGCGGAGCCTTCCATGGGATGTCTCATGGCAATGATGTCGGCATACTGGGATACGGTTTTGACGGTATCCGCCAGTGTTTCGCCTTTTGAGACTGATGAGTTTTGTGCTTCGGAAAAACCCAGTACCTGGCCGCCGATATGGTACATGGCCGCTTCAAAACTCAGCCTTGTGCGTGTGGATGGTTCCCAAAAAAGTGTTCCCAGGATTTTGCCGCGTGCCAGATCCAGAGCCTTGATACCCATGTTCTGGATGGCATTTGCGGTGTCAACTAACTGAAGGATCTCCTGATCGGTGAGATCCGCTGTGTCTATGAGGTGCCTGCCTTTAAATGAACCCATAAGCTTTTTTCCTTATGACCTTTAGTTTCAGTCTTTGTGTTTCCAAAGTGAGATAAATGGAATGCTGAACCGGCTACTGTACACTCCGGTGACCCGACTGAAAACCAGGTTACAATTATTTGATGTGGCGAGCATGTGATTCGCCTGTATGAACAGGTTGTCTGAACTGCCAATTCATACTAGCATTGAACGCAGATTGGAGCAAGGATCGGAATTCAAATTGGGTTATTCTGTGTTGTTGATGATTGCTGGGTACTCCGGTTCAGGTCATTACAACCAACAAGGTGGGAAACGCTTATTGCGGTATTGACCGGGAAGGGAATCTATTGAAATTCTCCCCGTAACACCCGTTTTCATGACGTTAATTCACACAGCCATTCACAATAGCTAAAAGGACAGCTGTATTTTAATCTCCGTGCCGCAATCCATTTTGCAAAGGATTTCACAAACCATTCTGACTTCGAGTCATTCTCACACTTCCCTGCGATGTTCAAAGGCTTTGCTCATGGTCAGGTCGTCGATGTAGTCCAGTGAGGAGCCTGCCGGGATTCCAGTGGCGATGCGGGTGATTTTAAGATCGGTTCCCGCTAGCAGATCGGCCAGGTAAAGGGCGGTGGCTTCGCCTTCAACAGTGGGGTTGGTGGCGATGATCACTTCGTGAACTTCTTCCGACTTGAGGCGTTCCAGCAGTTCGCGGATGCGAAGTTCACCGGGGCCGATGCCGTGAACAGGGGAGAGGACACCTTGCAGTACGTGATAACAGCCGTCGTAACTGCCCGACCGCTCTATTTGGGCAACACTGGGTGAATCTTCAACGACACAGAGGGTGTGGTGGTCGCGCTTCTGGTCGCGGCAAATTCGGCAAGTCTCATCTTCACTTAAATCGAAACAGCTTTTACAGATTTTGAGCCCTCTTTTCAGGTCGAGCAGTGAGTGGGCCAGTGCTTCCACAAACTCATCGTTCTGGCCAATGAGGTAGAAGGCAATTCTCTGTGCCGTTTTTCTGCCGATACCGGGGAACCTGGCGATTAAGTCAACGGCTTGCTTCAGGACGGGGGTCATGAGCCTTTGAACATGTTGCTGATGGCGGAAAGATCCAGCCCGCCAAGCGAACCCATAAACTGATCTTTAACGCGACTTTCAACTTCGGCGTAAGCCACATTGACCGCGGCCAGGATGAGGTCGGGCAGCATTTCCGGGTCTTTGAGGGCTTCGTCACTTATTTCAATTTGTGTCAGTTCTTTGTGACCGTTGATAACCACTTCAACCATGCCGCCGCCGCTGCGGGCCCGGATAGCCATTTTGGACAGGTTTTCCTTCATGTCGTTCTGCATGTTCTTGGCTTGTGCCATGAGGGCTTGTAAATCCATGCTTGTTTCTCCTTCTTACTTTTTCTCGATCTGCAGGATCTTACCATGAAAAATTTCAGTGGTCAGCTTGACCATGGGATGATTCTCAACTTCGCGGTACATGTCCAGCTTGGCTTTTTCCGCCTGAATCCGCTTGGGATCGTCTTCTATCACGAAGCGAACCGAATGGCCCGAACCGAACACCTTGTGAACGAAGTGCTCTAAAAGCGACATCGATTCCTCTTGTTGCAGGATCGCGACCTGGCCGCTGAAATGGGTGTCAAAGGTGAAAGTCAGTTCTTTTTCATGCCAGGTGTGTTTGAAGGCACCACGCAGATGACCCGCGGTCACAAGCTGACCGTTGGTTTCCAACTCGTGAAACAAATCCTGAACCGTGCCGGGCTTTGAGGGGTTTTCTTTGGCTGGTCTTGCTTGGGTTGGTTGTTCAGCGGGCTGGGGTACCGGACTCAGCTGTTTTTTTTTTGGACTGGAAAAGAAAGGCTCTGGAGGTCACTGATCAGTGTTTCCAGAGGCTGCAATTTCTTCAGTTCCAGCATCTTGAAGAGAACGAGTTCCAGGCCGTACTGCGGGACACTGGCCTGTCGGAATACCTGCTCGCCGCTTACAAGCACATTCAGGTAGCGTACCAGGTCGGCATGGGTAACCTGATCCAGAATGTCTTTAAACTGCGATGGGTCTCCGTATTGTCTAACCAGAATTTCCGAAGTGTGGATGACGGATTTGAGCACGATTAAGTCTCTGACAAAAGAAGTGAAACTGTCGTAAACGCCCTTTAAGTCGTGACCGCTGTTAATGAGTTCACTGATGGTGGTCAGGACGCGTTCCACTGAATCCGTTACCACGCCTTCCATGAGATTGACCAGGTGGATGTCCTTGACCAAACCCAGAATGGGTTCCACTTCCAGCACGGTGATTTCTTCTCCTGAAGCAGCTACCACCTGATCGAAGAGGGAGAGCGCGTCCCGCATGGAGCCTTTGGCGGCTGTGGCAATCAGGCCAATGGCTTCTTTGGTGATGTTGATCTTTTCAACTTTGACGATTTCTTCAATTCTCTTTTCTATTTCCGAGGCTGGTATCTGTTTGAAGTCGAATTGCTGGCTTCTGGAGAGAATGGTCGCTGGAATTTTGTGAAGCTCTGTGGTGGCCATGATGAAGAAGACATTGGACGGCGGTTCTTCAAGCGTCTTGAGAAGAGCGTTAAAGGCGCTGGTGGAGAGCATGTGCACTTCGTCGATGATGTATATCTTGTTTTTGTCACGGGCGGCATTGTAGCGAACCATTTCGCGCAGTTCACGGATATTGTCCACACTGTTGTTGGAGGCGGCATCGATTTCAATTACATCCATGGAGTTGCCGTCCCGTATCTCCGTACAGGAAGCACACTTCAGACAGGGTTCGGGAGTGGGCCCCTTCTCACAGTTAAGTGCTTTGGCAAAAATTCTGGCAGTGGAGGTTTTACCGGATCCTCGCAGACCGGCAAAGAGATAGGCGTGATGCAGCCTGTCGTGGCGAATTGCATTCTGCAGGGTGGTGGAAATCACACCTTGACCCACAAGATCTGAAAATGTCTGTGGCCGCCAATTGAGCGCCGTTACCTTAGTTGCCATCCTTGCTCACTATCAACCGGGTTATCAACCAGACACCGGCACACGGGAAAATCTGCTTAGTGCTGCTCCCGTCAGGGCCTGACACGGTTCACAGCATCCCGTTGCCGATGCCTGGTTGAGAATCCGGTTCACCAGCGGAGAGGGTTGCTCTCCAAAATAAAAGTTTAACGTTAAAGTCAACTAAATGAAACGGATGTGGCTTTGGTCGTTGGCAGAAAAACATGTGTCTGTTGGTGACTGTTTTGCAGTTGTTACGGACACAAGATGAGTCCAACTTCCACGAGATGCAGATTATACACATTCCCCACTTTATTGTCATCTTAATTTGAGTCATTTTTTGTTTTTTGGTCCTGATTATGGTGGCTCAAGTGTCTGACGGCCAGGCGACGGGGTGGCTGATGAAGTTGCTTGGGAAGAAGTGTTTTTTCAAGGGGAAAGGTTTTAGAATCATAGAGTAAAGCCGCAAACCTTTTGAAAAAACGGAAAGAGTTAGCGAGCTGACTGCCGGGAAGCGATTGATAAACACGTCAACGCCATTAACTGTCTAAGGACAGGGAAGGCCTCTCTTTCGAGCGCTGCAGATTGCAGTTGACGACAGGCTTTTGCAGAAGTAGGATAGTTACCAAGTAAATAGTGCCATGTAGTGACGGTTCATTACTCCGTCATGGATGTAAACAACAACCAGACCTTACTTTTTATGTGAGTATACACAGTGCATTGCGTCAATCACCCATCAATTACAGCTAATTACCTTTGTGAATGGTGTGGTGCCGCCCTATGTACCGATTGCGTTGTTGCTACAAACTTAACAACGCAGACCGTTTTCTCCTGCCGTTGTGGCGGTCGAGCTATTTCAGTTGTATCCGATGTGCCAAGTAGTGAGCCTGCCGGGGTTCACTTTGTTCCACCGGACGATACAAAACTCTCGGATTGCTGGAGTTATGCCCTTCGGGGAAATGGCCTCTGGATACTTGGTACTACGGCTCTCTTTCTGTTTGTTTCTAAACTTGTTTTATTGCCAATATGGATCTTCTATTACAGTTATATGTTGGCCTACGGCAAGAAAATGGTTCTCTTCTCTGCCGACGGCGACAGAGACATGCCTGATTGGCCAGACTACACGAATCTTTTTGACGATATTGTTACGCCTCTGTTCCAATATATCTTTTGTCTCTTAATTTGTTTCGGTCCAACGTGCTTTTTTTTATACTCCAGTTACTCCAGTTTGTTCCTGGCTATTCCCCTGGCCGTTTTGGGATCGCTGTATTTGCCAATATGTCTTTTGAGCGTAAGTATGCATGACAGTGCTTTGGCCGGATTGAATTTTCACAAGTTGATCCCTTTAATTTGGGAGATAGGCGTTGACTATCTTTTCGCTGTTTTGCTTATGTTCGGCTCTTTTGCGGTTGTCAACCTGCTTCCACCTGTGTTAGGCGATATCCCCCTGGTTGGCACGGTCATCATCGATCTGGTTGCATTTTATCTGTTCATAACCACAGCCAATCTGCTGGGTTTACTCTATTTCAAACACAAGCTTGACTTCTTTTGAAATGGCTAAATGTAAAAACAAAAGGCGGTTTTGACTCAAGATACCATCCTCTTCTCATTGAAAGAGCCAATAAAAACTCAGAGAAGACGTATGGAGAAGTTTCTTGTATTCCCGATGTAGGTTGTACCGCACTTTTTCGTCTGGGAAAGAACATCTACAAACTTCTGGAGAAGAAGCTCACCAAAGCCTGTCGCTTCATTGAAAAAGGGGATACGGTTTAAAAAAAATACCTGACTGTTTCTTTTTATTGTGGTGCAGGGGAAGGTAACATGAAAAAAACTGGCGGAGAGAGAGGGATTCGAACCCTCGGTGACGTTCCCGCCACACCCGCTTTCCAGGCGAGCACCTTCAACCACTCGGTCATCTCTCCTCGGCTGGCAAGCCTATCACAACTGGTATCTCAAAACAAGTATCAGTGCGTAGTAAATGTAATTTTTATTGAGCGCGCAGCAGTCTTTCAAGGGGGTAGACTTTGGGGTCCGCACCTTGTTTGAAGTAATCCGGAAGAGAAATCATGGCTGAATTGGCTTCTTCCTGGGTGTGGTACGCTCCCCAACAGACCCAAAAACAGTCTTTTCCATTTAAGTTTCTTGGAAGAATAAAAAATTCAGGAGCATTCCGAGAAGCATGCCACCCTTTGTTGATAGTGCTTTTTTGACAAGCTAATTCCAGTGCAATACAGAACTTGGCGACTTGAGAGGCTTTTTGTTTTTTCCACGCAGCAGCTGCCTCCCGGTATCTGTTCAGGCTCATCAGCGTGTCTGGAGACAGTGGTTTTGTTTTTGACGCTGGCAAATCTGACAATTCTGTCTTTGGGGGAATTCGTTCTTTTTTTTCATTCGGACTTTTGGCTTGTGGCAGTGGCTCAGGTGATTTGGTTTGTGTATCGTCCACGGTGCTGACTTGTTCTGTGGCTGTTTTTCTTTCTTTTGCTTTGGTCTTTGGATTGACGGTTCGTTGTTTGGAGTGAGAAACCGGATAAGCGTCCGGGTTGATAATCGGACTGCGCAAGCGCCTGGGGTCTTCTGTTTTCTCTTCAGTCAGGTCATTAGCCTCATTACTAGCTTCCGGCTTTGGGGTTGTTGCTTCTTCTTGCTTGATTTCCACCGTATCTTCTGTTGTTTGCTCTTCTTTCTGGACATCCATTTCTTCACGGTCCTCCAGGTTCGGTATAATATCCCGGTCTTGTTCTTTGCTGAGCTCTTCAAAGGTCGATAGATCGTCTCTCGGTTCCTCCATGGTCTTTGTTACTTGATCGCTGCTGGTAACAGGATCCATTGGCTTGGCAGTGTCGCCCATTTTGGACCAGATGAGAAGTGAACATAAAATCATCAGCACAGCTAGAGCGATGAAGATGTAGGACATCTTTTTGAAGAAGGGTTGCCTTTCCAGGTTCTCCAACTCACCATCGCCCTCTGGGTCTTCACCAGGTTCGTGATCGAAAGGCAGTTCATCGTCCTCTTCTTCAAGAGCTTCTATTCCGATGTCCTCCTGGATCGTTTCCGGCTGTTTCTCTGGTTGCGGTGTTTCGGGTTCAACAGGGATGCGTTCTATTTCGGCGGTTTCTTCCACGTGTGTGATTTCTGTGGTTTCGTTGAGTTCGGTTGAGAGCACCGCTTCCTGCAGCTCATCCTGAATTTGATCCGCTTCTTCTTCCAGCGGGATTTCCTCAATGGCACCCCACTGCCAGAGGGCATAAAGACATTTTAAAACGGTAAACTGGTCTTTTTGATGGGTCTCCATGCTGATTTGATTGATATCGCTTTCACCGTTCAGTACTTTGAAAATTTGCCAGAGTTCAGGGTCAAAGCTAAAGTCGCTTTCAGCAATACCGGAATTTGACGCGGGTCTGAAAACCTGGGTTAGCTTGTCGTTGAATTGATCCGAGATCCATTGCTTATCGTTGAGTTCCATAACCGCTTTAAAGAAGTCGGCCGGATAGGTGAGCGGCAGATTGACATCATTTTCTTGATCGGACTCTTCAAAGTTGTAGCTGGCATCTATTTCGGCTATACTCGCCGCGTAAATACCAAAAACCTGATCACGAGCGCCCTGAACGAGTTCGTTCTGAGTGATGATCCCCATGTTGACCAGGTTTTTTCCAATGGAGAGCTCAGGGTCCAGATTGTTTTTGGCCTCTTCAAACTGCTCCTGAGTGATCATTTCTTTCTTTATGAGAACTTGCTGAAGTTTGTCCTCTTCAGCTTCTGATGCGGCAAAAACAGGGATACCGGAGGAAATGTAAACAGATCGTCTGCCGCCACTTTTGCATTCTACGGTCAGGACACCCTTCTTCTTCTCTTGATACAGCTCGATATAGAAGGGAATGAGAGGTTTCATAGCGGCAATAAATTATTCTTCATCTTGGAAGAAACTGGATAGTTGACTGTAAAACTCTCGTGCCAATTCCGAAACCCTCGGGTTATCAAGTCTGTCAAAGCTGCTGATAACAGCTTCCTTGTTTCTCTTTTTCCTGAGAATCTGAAAGCGTTTTTCTGCCAGGTAGACTTCAATTTGACTGATGAATTTGGGGTAGTTTTCATCGGGGAAGCATTCTTTAATTTGAACCATAACAGACTCCAGGTTCTCCACCAAATGGTCTTCAGTCATGACCTCTTCAGCTTGACTGTCATCACTTTGAGCTTCCATTTCTTCTTCTGTCAGGGGAAAATTGGTAAAAGACAGATCCTCGATGTCCAATTCCTCTATCTCTTCCAGGGAGTCACTGTCATCATCCAGGTCCATCTTCGGAGCTGCGTATTCATCCTGATCAGATGAGGCGCGGTCTTCAGACAAGTCTTCTCCTGCGTGTGCAACTTCCCAGTTGCTGTCATCGTGATCTAAACCGGGAACTTCCAGTGAATCGATCGCCAGCTCGTCCTGCTCGGAGAGTTCGTCCAGATCGTTGAATTGATCGTTAAAGGATGAATCAATTTCACTCTGTGCTTCTCCGGGGTTCAGAGAGAGGGCCGCCTCTTCTGACACCGTATCCATGTTCAACTGATCCTCTTCCAGCTCCTCCTCGTCATCCATATTCAGCGTTTCCATAGATAAGTCATCCAGGGAATGGTCTTGTAAATCAAACTCCTTTTCCAGGATAAAATCCGGATCGTCCAGCAGCTCAGCTGACTCAATATCCGATGGGTCTGCTTCAGACTTTTCCTGTTCATCCACTGCCACATCAACGGTTTCATACGGAGGAGGCACCAGTTCTGGAATTGGTGGCGGGAGTTCTGTTTCTTCTACTCCGTTTAATTCAGATAGAAGCACAGACTCTTCATAGTCAGCCGGATCGGACTTTTCTCCTTCATATTCTATAGGTGCTTCACCTGTAACATCTTTCAGCATGGTGGCCCTTGTTGCTTCCAGATCATCCACTTCCACTGATTGAAACGGGCTCTGTTCCTGCTCTTCATCTGGAGAAACCACTTGGGTTCTAAGTGGCGTGTTGGCATCTTCCTGTACAAGAGACAGGCCGCTGGCCGGTATTTGAAGAAAACTGTCTTTGTTGGCGAATACTTTAAATTCCTGGGGACGAATAAAGCCGCGCACACCCTCAGCCTTAACGTGTTCCGGCGTTGCAACCATGATAATACCTGTAACTTCAGGTGCTGCGGTAAAACTCGCACAGTCTAGAAATTTGATAGAAAGCTGACCGCTGGAAACATAGACATCCTCTTTGGAAGTAAGTCGTTCACAATGCATTTGCTCCCTTATTTCGAGAGAAACCTTCTCTGCTTTAATTTGATCTATTTTTATGTTCTGGGCCGAAATGACCAAATCTCCGGTAGATTCGATACTCTGAATTTCGATATCTTCATCGAGAATAATTTCCAAATCTCCTGCAACGATTTCAGTTGTTTTGAGCTTCAGACCCTTGATTTGTCCGCGTTCTTTGATTTGAATAGCCTGTGAGATATCGAGATCATCAATTTCCAGGTTGAGGTTCTGACAGGAGATCAGTTCTGCATTGAGTTTTTTGGCAGACACATAGATTTTCCCGTTTTCAGCCAGCAAATGACTGCAAGTGGTCACATCTCCCTCAGGTGTAAATTCAATGCTGCCTTCGGAAGATTTGATCGATAACGGAACCAATTCATTTGCAATACATATATCGCCGTTGTGAGTAATTGAAATTCGCTCACCTTGAATAATCGATCCTTTGGGAAGATAAAGCTTTTCCATGATGCCACCACCTTGTTTAGATCAACCCATCTTACATCAAAGTACAGATATTCTTCAAGCTGTATTGGATAGAGCGTGTTACCGGTTTATATAAGGCATAAACCGTTATTGGGATCACAGTTTTACTGACCTGAGAACTCATGTTTTTCGGGCACAGTAACAGGAATAGCGAAACTCAGTCTGGTTAGTCAGCATAAGAGCATGCTAACACGGTAAATTGGCTTTGAAACATAAAACATTCGTGTCAATTTGTGTTCCTTCACGGTTACAAAAATGTCAGAAAGACACCTCAATCCCAGCTTGTTCTGTCTGTCTATTTCCTGCAAGTCCAGGCAGTGCCTGTACTTTCTGACCTGCAGTTAAATGGGAATTTGTATGGTGAAAATGGTGCCCTTGGGGTGGTTGTCTGAAACCAGGATTTGCCAGCCGTGGTCGTAGATAATGCGTTGCACGATTGCGAGGCCCAGACCGGTACCCTTGGGTGATTTGGAGTAATAGGGAATGAAAATTTTGCGTTTTTCGTCATCTGGAATGCCTTTACCTCGATCGCGTATTTTCAAGTAGGCCAGACTGTCGGAACAGTCGAGTGATAGGGTAATGCGGTCGCCTTGCTGACTGGCGGAGGCGGCATTGTCGACTAAATTGTTCAATACCTGTCTTATTTGCGAGGCATCACCGGTGATGTCAAGCGAGTTGACCTTCAAATCCAGCTGAAGCTGTATCTGCCTGTGAACCATGGACAGCGACTGGAAGCTGCTTTTCAGCAGATTGACCAGCTCGAAGCGTTCCTTAGACGGTGCCGGTAATTTGGCGTAGTTGGAAAATTCGTTGACAAGCTGACTTAACAAATTGATTTCAGAAGAGATGGTTTCGTAACCGGACTGAATGACATCCTTCAAATTATCGGCATTCTGCTGGGATTTCCGGTAAATGCGCTGAATACTCAACTGGATGGGTGTCAGCGGATTTTTTATTTCATGGGCTACCCTGCGGGCCACCTCGCGCCATGCGGCCAGCTTTTGAGCGTTGAGCAGGGGCGTGAGATTCTCAAGAACCATAATGGAACCCAAAAGCTGACCCTTGCTCTGGATGGGTATCAGTGTGACAGCCACATTCAGTTGCTCGTGCGCTCTCAGCCATTCAACCTGTTCCGTGAGCGGGTTGTACCCGTGCCGGGTGTATCGCTCCCATAAAACCTGTAAGGGTTTTAGATTCTCATACTGGTTAAACTCTTTAATGTGTTGGGGCTTGAAAGAGATCATTTTTTCTGCTGCGGGGTTGCATGTTCGAATGGTGCCATCCATGTGACAGGAAATAATGCCTGCATTGACTTCCTTAATCAGGGTTTCCGTGTAGTCAAACTGCTCGCTCAATTGCTTGTTGACCGATTCAAGATCCAACGCCTTGGTTTGCAGCTCCTGCCGGTTTTCCTTTAACTGCAGGATCATGCTGTTAAAAGCCACGCCCAGATCTTCCAGTTCATCTCCGGTTTGAAGCTCGATGGTGTTATCGAAATTTCCCCTGGCTACTTGATCCGTTCCATGGATCAGAATTTTCAGCGAACGCATGAGGGAACGCGAAAAAGCCGTTCCCATCCAAATACCTCCGAACCCAACCGCAAAGGTAATAATGAGCAGCGTGGTTTTATACGTATCCGAAACCCGGTCTCGCTTGCGCTTGGCGTGGTTGAGATAGGAATAACTATCGGAAAGAAAGGCCCATCTTTCGGTGAAAGGACTCTCTTGAATGAGCACCAGCACCAGCTCACCGCTTTCATACCGGTAGGGGAACCGCCAAACAGACAGCCCGTCATCGTAGAGGATATTTTTTATTTTTTCCGTCTTTTGTTTGCTTTGCTGAATGAGACTGAGCCGGTAGGGCTCAAGACCGTTCAGGTAGACCACTCTTTCTTCGGCATCGTCTGGGTAGTACTCGATTCCCGATAGCTGGAATTGTTGAAGCAGTTTTTGAATGACTTCGGGATTGTCGATCGCCTCTGGATCCACAAAAAGATGGGCAGAATTCTGGAAAAGTGTCTGAAACTGATGAATGACCTGTTCATTGAGCTGATAGGCTTCTTCAATGACCTTGGCAATATTGGAGTCAATGGAAAGTCTTTGCAGCGTTCGCGACAAAATTTGCGAGGAGAAAAAGTACATCATGCCCGCAGGAATCAGTGAAAGAGGCAGGATACCAAAAAAGAGTTTGGTTTTTATACGAAAGCCCTTCCTCTTGTCTTTCCGCTCACTGTAGAGCTTCATGATGCTTCGAGTGATGATGAAAAACAGGGTCAGGGACAGCAGCGCGTTCAGGGTAGTCAGGAGTAGAATGATAATATCGGCTGCTGCGGTGGCCTGAGTCTGCGAGAGATGCCAGAAGAGAATGGCGATCAGTCCGGCCAGGAAAACGGCGAGCATGATTAACCAATGAGTGTTTTTCATGAACTTAATCCAGTAGTTGAACGGGTTCTGCTGTGGGTACGGCCAGATCCTTTGAGATGACACGTACCATAACGCGCTTACCAGCGAGAGTCTGATCCTGTATCTTATCCAGCAGGGGTTGATGATTCAAGAGACATTCCACGTAATTATCCGTTAAGACCTTGTAAGCGCGGTGTTCTTTTTTCGATTGAATAATAATTCCTGGCCGAATTTTCAGGTGTTGCTGCTCCTGGTGCTGGAGTTTCCTCCTGGCGGAAAATTCTCTCAGTACTCTGGCCCGGTTCTTGATTATCCGCCCGTTTATTTGGTCTTTCATGCCGGATGCCCTGGTGCCGGAGCGATTGGAATAGGGAAAGACGTGCAGGTAATCCATGGGAATGGAGTGGAGAAAGGCTTCGGTTCCTTGAAATTCCTCTTCGGTTTCACCGGGGAAACCCACAATCACATCGGCGCCAATGCAGAGATCGGGGATTTCAGCTTTCAGCCTGCCAACGCGCTCTTTGAATTGTTCCACACTGTAGCCTCGTCTCATGCGTTTGAGTGTGGCGTTGTGACCGCTCTGCAGGGGAATGTGCAAATGGGGGACAATATGAGAACTGTTCTTGATGAGCTCTATCAGCCGGTCGGGGATTTCGGGTGAATCCAGCGACGATATTCTTATCCATATCTCAGGGCATTGTTCGTCCAATGCAGCCAGTAAATCGACCAGAGACTGCCTGGGCTTTAAATCGCGGCCCCAGGTTCCGATGTGAATTCCCGTCAGCACGACTTCTTTGACCTGCTTCTTTATGAGTACATCGACTTGTTTGAGGATGTCGGCCAGCGAAACGGAACGGTTATTTCCCCTTACAAATGGAATAATGCAATAGGAACAGCGCAAATTGCAGCCATCCTGAATTTTAATGAAGGCCCTTGTTTTGGCTTTGAAATCATTCAGCAGCCTGAATTCCGCGGGCCGTTTCTCCATAATGTCGTGAGCCTCAGTGAACACCGCTCCGGCACCGTTATAGGCCTTGATAATGGGCGAGACATCGTATTTATTGACATTGGTTGTGACAAAATCGATCTCTTCCATAGCCGAGACATCCTCTGTCCTGGCCTGGGCATAACAACCTGTTACCACCAGAAAACCATTGGGGTTGCGCCGTCTGAACTTGCGGATGAGGTTTCTCGATTCAGCATCGCTGTTGTTGGTTACCGTACAGGTGTTCAGCAGCAACAGGTCGGCTGTGTAGAGATTATCCGTTCTTTTGAAACCCTCTTTCTCAAAACCGGTACTCATGGCTTCGGAATCGTAGAAATTGAGTTTACACCCCATGGTGTGAATGGCGTAAGTGGGGCTAGCCATCACTTAAATCACCAGGTCCAAACGCAGATGGCAACAGCGTGTGAAAGGGAACTTGTTTCAGTACATGGCCGGGCTGTGTGGAGAGGTAGACCGTTGTGTTTTGGTTGGCAAATTCATTGATAACCTGCCTGCATGCGCCACAGGGATAAGTGGGTTTGTTCGTTCTGACAGCCACTAAAACCGCATCCAGGGAGCCCGGTTCCAGGCAGGCAGATGTAATGGCGGAGGCAATGGCGTGGCGCTCGGCACAGACGGTGAGCCCGTAGGAGGCATTTTCCACATTGCATCCTGAGAAGATGCGATTCTGTGAAAGGATGGCCGCGCCCACCTTGAACCGGGAATAAGGCGCATAGGCAGCTTCTTCAGCCTGCCATGCGGCCTCTAGCAAGGCTTCAATGTGTGAATCCATTGCGTGACCAACCTTTCAAATGTGCGGCTCATTTTTCCAATAACATCTTTCACTTCATCGTGCGACAGAGTGGCATCGGAAAGACCGGCAGCCGCGTTAGAGACACAGGAAAGACCAAGTACCTTCATGCCGCAGTGATTGGCTGCAATGCATTCGGGAACAGTGGACATTCCGACCACATCGGCTCCCAGTGTTTGGAACATGCGTATTTCTGTGGGGGTCTCGTAGGATGGGCCTGTGACAGCGAGGTAAACACCTTTTCTGATCTGAACCTGGTTTTCAGCTGCAACGCGTTCAAAATCACGGCGGAATTGCGGTGAATAAGCGTATGTCATGTCGGGAAATCGCGGCCCCATTTCAGTGAGGTTTTTACCGATAAGCGGATTGGTTCCCATGAAGTTGATGTGATCTTCAATTAACATAATATCGCCGCCGGCATATTCCCGGTTGCAGGCACCGGATGCGTTGGTGACCAGCAGGTTCTTTATTCCCAAAGCCGCCATGACGCGAACGGGAAAGACCACATCGCTCATGGAGTGACCTTCGTAATAGTGATAGCGTCCCTGTTGGCAGAGCAGTGTTTGACCCGCCACTTCTCCAATGATTAAATTGCCCTGATGGCCTTCCACTCCGCAGGGTTTAAAGCCGGGAATATCTTCATAGCGCAGAATGGTGGGGTTTTCAAGCCGACTGCCAAAGTCGCCAAGTCCGGAACCGAGGATGACACCTAGTTGAAAGGGACTTTCTCCCGATCGTTGACAATGGTCTTTAATCCAACTGGCTGCTTCTGATATTTTTTTCATGTTACATTTTCTCTTTTGCTTCGTTCAGGCCGTCCAGTACGAGCCCTGTGGTGATGGTTTCAGGCAGAAGAATGGGCTCTCCCTCACCCGGATAGAAAAGGTAGATGGGAACACCGGCCCGCTTGAAGCTGTGAATGAATTCGGTGATCTTGGGGTCTTCATCGGTGTAGTCCACTTTCATGGTAACCACATTGTTTTTTGCAAATGCGGATCGAACTCCCTTCGTATCGACAACCAGCTTTTCGTTGACTTTGCAAGTGGCACACCATTCCGCCGTAAAGTCCAGAAAGACCAATTTGTTTTTATTTCTGAAGTGTTCCAGAACTTTTGGAGAGTAAGGTATCCATGCGATTTTCTCCGCGGTGGTTTTCATGGCTTCCAGTTCCTCGATAAACTGCTGCCCGCCGCCGTGCTGCGATTGCGATTCGCTGAGGAATTTCAATCTCAAGTCGTTTTTATAGGAGTTGATGGCATCAAACGGTTTACTGACATCAAAGAGTTTGAAAAGACCCAGCCAGACACCGCAAATAATGAGCAGAATATTGACAATCAAGCCTTTGGCTTTCGGGCCGTGAAAAAAGGTTTTGCCGTGAATCCAGGCGGCACAGGCCAGGAAGAGCAGCAGGGTAAGTGTACCGATAATGGCTGTTGATCCAGAGAGATTCATGAGTGTGTTCATCAGCCAGATGACGGTGGCAAATAGCAGGAAGCCCATCACGACTTTGAAATAGTCCATCCAGGCACCGGGTTTAGGCAGGAATTTCAGTAAGCCGGGAGAGTAGCACAGAACCAGGTAGGGTGTGGCCAAACCGAACGCGATTAACTCAAAGATAACCAGTATCTGCCACGATTCGGCCGTAACGGCCCAACCGTAGGCGGCACCGAGACCGGGCGCGGTACAGGGCGTTGACAGAATGGTCATCAAGCCGCCTTGATAAAAAGCACCCAGTAGACCTCTTTTTTGTGCGAGCCCTTGTATTTTCTGGCTTTGCGGTGCTTCAATTTCAAAAACTCCCACAAAACTGAGTGCCATCACAAAGATTAACGCGATCATGAAGATAACAAATCCGGGGTTTTGGAATTGGAAGCCGATTCCCAGGCTCTCACCAGCGGCTTTGGCCGCAATCAGAAAACCGGCCAAAATGGCAAAACTCACCATAATGCCAAGGGTGTACATCCAGCCAAACTGGATTCGCCTTGCGGCACTTTCGCCTGCTTCGTTGATAATGCTGAAAACTTTCAAGGAGAGCACGGGCAACACACATGGCATTAAATTGAGAATCAATCCGCCAAAAAAGGCCAGGAGCAGAATGTAGAGCATACTTGGTGGCACTTTGGTGGCCGTCGCTTCAGGTTCAGCCGGTGCTTCCATTGCAATGCCATCGGCTTTTTCTTTGGGCAGTTCTTGCGGGAAAACGGGAATTCGGTAGAGCTCTTTGCTGCCGTTGATTTCAACCTCGAGCACACCGTAGAGAAAGAGATCTTTTTTCGCGACTTCAGCCCAGGGTGAATACTCGATTAAAAGACGGTTACCCTCCATTGTGACAGAGGTCATTTCAGAGTCTTTTTGATAACCGGGAAAGAAACGAAGGGGCTTGAAGGTGACGCCTTTCTTGGGTTTAAGGTCGACTTTGGCATTCCAGACATCTTCTGTTAAATTGAGGCTCGTTTCAACTTTGAAAGGGCCGGCTGGAGTCAGTTTGACTGGAATCATCTTTTGAGTTTCTTTAAAGAGTGCGGCCTCTTTTGACTCAGTCTGCTGGCCGGTTTTTAACACAAGCTGGACTTTCTGTTCTCCAGGCAGACAAATACCCTTGCATTCAAGCCAGCTAACCACACCTTTGATGTCAATCTCTTTGGCAGATCCCGTGTAAACGGCATTGGCAATGAGCGTCGTTTTATCGTCGTAGCCATAGGTTACATAACCCGCGTCATCGACGTACTTTTTGGGTAACGGGAATTGCAGGGCACCAATTTCGAGCCCGCTCACTTCAGTCCAGGCGACATCAGTGGGAATACCCGAAGAACCGGGGTTTTCCCAATAGGTGTGCCAATGATCCTGCATCTCTATGTGGATACCAAGCTGAAAGGGCTTACCTGTTTCAATTTCACTATGTGATGAGATAAGTTGAACCCGAACATGACTTTCAGCCTTGACGGTGTTTGTAGAGCATGCCAATCCCAGAAAGAGCAGGATGGATGCGGCCAGCGTGTGTTTCATTTTGATTCCTCTGTTTTGCGGTGTACCCCATTTGAGGGAGTCGTGGTATTTTATCACGCTTTGGAATAAAACAGAATTTCGTTGTGGCTGCTATCGGGTTTTGTGAAGCTGAATGATGGTGTGTTTTCCTGATGACAGGCCTAATTCGGCCTTTAAGCGCGGTCAACCCTTCTTCCATGGTGACATTTTGTCAAAAAAATGATTCAATTGGTATACCCGTTCCATAGGGAAACACTTTGGGAACATCTGACGTATGATAACTTTGTAATGAAACTCGGGAGGTGTCCAATTGAGTAAAGGGTCGTCATCATGCCTGAAATTCTGCCTTGGATGCTGTGCTGGTGTGGTTGTCTTAATAGTTTTGATTGCAGCTTTTTCGATATTTTATGTAAAAAGCAATCAGCTGGATACACCTGTTTTTGAAGAGATATCAGAAATCCAGCAGTTTGAATCCCATGAAATTCAGGGTGTCGTTTTAAGCGAGTTACCTCAGGATATCGTGCCCATCAACATTGTTGTCGAGGCTGAATTTTGTAGTTTGACTCTGGCGCCCGACGCGCCCCATGGAACTGTCAAGGTGGAAGGGGAATGCGACTCCGCAAACGGTCAGTTCGAGTTCATTACCAACAATCAGCCTGATCAAAAAGAATTGACAGTTTCCTATCGAAGCTCCAAGAGCCTTTTCTTCAATTTGGGTAATGAACATGCGGATGATGTGATGAACAGAAATCACTTAATCGTTCACCTGCCAGTCGATTCAGCGATTAATCTGACGGTCATACACAACAAGGGCAGTTTGGATATGGATTTCAGCGGTATCCCTCTGAATTATTTAAATATTAATAGCCATTTTTCAGAAGTTGAAATGCGAAACATGATTAAAAACCCGCTTGTTCTCAGTGAGTTTTTTCTGGAACAGGCAATGGGTGAACTCAAACTGCGAAATTTTGAGAATTTCAGGTTCAGTACAATGAATTTTGATTTTTCCATGGGTGATTTTACACTGAGTAGCAACGGACTATTTTACCGTTCTGCCGCCATCCATATGGATTCCTCCATGTTTTCAGGGAGAATAGAATTTCCTGAAAATGTTAAAATTATCAATCAGCTGAAACCTCGATCTGGAAAGGTTTTTATCACTGAACAACCTCAATTGGAGAAGAATGTAGAAGTAACACTGGAAGGCGATTGCGCGTTTGGAGAATTGACTATTGCTCAATGATAAAAGAAAGGCCAAGAGTGTGAAGGAATGACTACCCATTCTCTGTATCTTTCGCAAGCCGGTGAAGTGATCCAAATAGCTCTTAAAGAGGAAGAGCGGCTTAAAAGGTTCGAGCAGATTTTGCCGTGGAAACCTGCTGTTCTGGATCGAATCTATTCGGCGAAAATTTTGGATGTCGATAAGGGGCTCTGTGCAGCCTTTCTCGATTTAGGTGATCGGGAGGGTTTTTTGCGCCTTAGAAAAACAAGCGAACGGGGAAATACAAACGGCCAGTTACCTTTCAAACCAGGTCAGAACATGATAGTTCAAGTTCACAAGATGCCCGCCCCGGGAAAACGGATTCCCTGTTCCAACAGCATCAGCCTGGCGGGATTTCACACCGTTTTTCGGCCACATGGCAATAAGGTGGGCTTTAGCAGGCGTTTCGCGGGTGATAAAGCCCAAATCAGGAAATGGTTTCAAAAGCTCGATGATCTGCCAGGAGGTTGGCTCTTTCGGTCGTCTGTGAGGAAAGTGGATTTCACTTCTCTGGAGCGGGAATGTCGTTTTTTGTATGCAAAGTGGCTTGCAATGGAAGAAAGCTATCGCCAATCCGGGCGTATACGCATCCTGGAAGATGCTTTTTCCGACCCTGTCAAGAAGACCGTTTCCGATTGTTTGGCCTTTGATCTCAAACAGGTCATGGTCGACTCGGATCAACTGTTTGAGAAAATCATGAACTGGGCTAAAACATTTTTCCCCTACCTGTGTGATCGCATTCATCGCTATTCCACCCAAAGCAGCAGTGAAAATGTACCGCTGTTTGCGATGTATGGCCTGGAAAAAGATATCCGCGAACTGTCGCGGCCAAAGATCTGGTTAAAAAATGGGGGCTACCTCTTGTTCAACCAAACGGATGCCATGTTTGTCATCGATGTCAACTCGGGAAAGGCAGCAGCCAACACCGCTAAAAAACAGAAAACCAATCTTCAAGCGGCGGAAGTGGCGGCACGACAGCTGGTACTCAGGAACATGGGTGGTCTGATTGCCATTGATTTTATCAATCTCAAAGAACAACGCGAAGTGCAGGCGGTGGAACATGCCTTTGTAAGGGCTTTGGGTGATGATGCCGTGAATTGCCAAATTGAAAAAATCAACTCGCTCGGTGTTCTGTGTCTCAGCAGGAGAAGGCGCGGCGAAAGTCTGTGGCACATGACAACTGAAAGTTGTTCTCACTGTCAGGGTACGGGTTTTCAGGAGTCCATTGAGCAAACCGTGGTGCGAATGCAAGTGGAGCTGCAATCACTTGAACAGGTGGATGTCGTCTTGAAGGTGGGTAAAGAACTTCATCAATGGCTTCAAGCCCATCGAAACGTTTCGTGGTTTCCCGCCGCGTGGCGTGTTGAGGTTCAATGCGCGCGAAGTCTGAGTGACCGGGAATACCGTATCAAACCGAAGTGAAGAACCCGTACTCAAGAGTGCAACCTGGACGTTTTTGTTCAGCTCATTTCCCGTTATCTGCATTTTTTTGTAAATTGTGCTTGTGTCACATTGTGGGAAGAACTATAATGCGCGTTTGCGGCTTGAAACGGATTGCGTTTCGGCACAAGAAATGAAAAGTGGTGAGGTTATATCGTGGCAAAACCAAAAAAAGGGAACCGAATAAAAATTATTGTACAGTGTACAGAATTCAAGGAAGCGGGTGTACCCCCTTCAAGATACTCCACTTTCAAGAACAGGAAAAATACACCCGAACGTCTCGAAATCAAAAAATACAACCCCTGGCTTAGAAAGCACACGGTACACAAAGAAATAAAGTAAGATTGACGCCTGTTTTTAGATTGTGAAAGCCCCGCTTTGTCGGGGCTTTTTTGTTATAAGTGTTTGAAAAACCCGTGTCACAGGTAAGATCGTATCACTCCCAATGGAGAAGCGAGACCCCCTCAAAAGCTAAAACACCCAATAATTCAGAAGAAAGCTTGACAGAATCAAAAGACAACTATATAACTAAATGGTGATATTTAATGCGGAGGATGTAAGATGGTCCAGAAAATGTTAACGGAGTTCGCAATTAAGAGGCCCAAGCTCATTATGGTATTGAGTGTTCTCATTACCATATTCTTTCTTGCGGCGTTTCCAAGTCTGAGAACCGATACCGATCCAGTGCACATGCTGCCACAGGACAATGAGACAGTTGTGCTGTATGATCAGATTAAAGAGGAATTTCATCTTTCAGATATAGTTGCCCTGGGCATCAAGACCAAAGACGGCAGCTCTCTTTTCACGGTTGATGGTTTGACGAAAATACACAAAATAACCGAAGAAATACTCGACATTGTCGATGAACCCCAAGCTGAAACGGATATGAGCAGGTTCTTTAAAAAGTTGCAGTTCTTGAAAGACCACTCCAAAGAAAGCCAAGAGGCTAAAGAGATCATGGTCAAGGAAGACATTATTTCCATCAGCACCATCGATGACATTGTACTCAATGAAAATGGCGAATTGCTGGTTACGCCGCTAATGGCACAACCGCCGAAAACAGAGGCAGAAGCGGCTGAGAAACTGGCCATTTTAAATGACAACCCCATGTACGGCGGTAAGCTCATAGCCCGCGATGGAAGTTTGGTTGGCATTTTCATGCCTTTGCAGAAGGGTATGAAAGAACGGAGCTATGCTCTGGGAGAAAAGGTAAAAGCCATTGCGGAAAAGTATCTCGGAGAGAATGAAACCTGTTATTTTGCGGGTCTTCCCATTGCTGAATCCACTTTCGGAAACGAAATGTTCATTCAAATGGCCGTTTACGCGCCCATGGCGGGGTTGGTTATTTTCCTCTTGATGCTCTTCTTTTTCAGGAGTGTGAAAATCGTCATCGCTCCCATGATTTTAGGCGGCATGACGGTTATCTGGTCTATGGGTGCCTTAATCTACTCCGGCAATGTCATTCACATCATGAGCTCCATGATTCCCATTTTCCTGCTGCCAATAGTCGTTTTGGATTCCATTCACATACTCAGTTTAATGAGTACCAAGATGAGTCAATCCGAAAGTAAACCCGAAACCATTCGCCAGGTCATGAAAGAGCTGTTTTTGCCTATGCTCTACACGTCTTTGACGACCATGGTCGGTTTTGCTTCCCTTGCCGCCACAGGCATTCCTCCTGTGGTCGTTTTTGGCGTAACCATTGCCTTTGGTGTGTTCCTGGCCTGGATTCTTTCCATTGTTTTCATTCCCGCTTACACCATGCTCTTGAGCGACAAGGCTCTGCGGGCTTTTGCCAGGCAGGGTGAAAAGAAGTCCTTTGTTGTGGAAATCGTTCAATCGGCGCATAAACTGGCGTGGAACTACCCCAAGGCCATTATTCTGGTATCGCTCCTGGTGATGATGGTTTCTATTGTTGGTATCAGGCAAATCATTATCAACGACAACCCCGTTCGCTGGTTCAAAAACGGTCACGACCTGCGCATTGCCGATTTGGCTATGAACGAGAAGCTGGCCGGAACGTACATGGCCAATTTGTATTTTGAAATTCCCGAGGAAGTCATTCCCAAGGAGAAAAGTGGTGAAACAGCGGCATCTGAAGACGAGTTTTCAGAGTTCGATGATTTTGAAGAGCAAGAAGTTGACGTGCCTTCGGTGAAAGATCCCGAAGTTATTGCCTACATCAATAAAATAGACGAGCACTTGAAGCAGATAAAAGATTCCCAGGGCCATAACATCGTTGGCGGGGTCACATCACTGGTGGATGTACTCAGAAAAATAGGGAAAACGGCTTTGGGTGACGACAGCATTCCAACCACCAGGGAACAGGTTTCCCAGTACCTGTTCCTTTACGAATCAGGTGATATTGAGCGGGGTAAAGATCTCTGGAAAATCGTTACGCCTGTGGATTCGCCCTCCACACAGACCTGGGTTTACTTTAAATCCGGCGACAACCAGAATATGATGGCGGTGGTAGACAGTGTGGAGCAGTTCATGAAGGAAAACCCCGTTCCCACATTCGCCAATGCGGAGGGCAAGGAGTTCCCCTTGAAAGTGGAATGGTCCGGACTGATGAAGATTAACAATGTCTGGCAGTCTGAAATGGTTTCGGGAATGAGAGATGCCTTGATCGGTTCTTTTGTGATTGTCTTCTTGATGATGGTCTTCCTCTTCAGGTCGGTAAAGTGGGCATTTATTGCCATGCTGCCTTTGTCCATTACCATTATGTTCATTTACGGCTTAATCGGGTTTGCGGGCAAGTTTTACGATATGCCCATCGCGGTTCTCTCCAGTTTAACCCTGGGTCTCAGCGTGGACTTTGCTATTCATTTCATTGAACATGCCATTGCATATAACAAGAAGAATCGCCATTTCGCGAAAACCTATGATGAAATCTTTAAAGGGACGGCCCAGGCCATTTGGCGCAATGTTCTGGTTATTTCCATTGGTTTCACACCTCTGTTCGGAGCCGCTCTTGTGCCTTATTTGACAGTCGGCTCTTTCTTCTTCCTCATCATGCTCATATCCGGCCTGACAACTTTGGTTCTCATGCCCGCAATTCTCAGGCAATTCCACCAATGGCTGCCTGGATTCAAAGAATATGTATAAGAAAAAAAGGAGACAGTAATATGAAAAAGATCGCACTTTTAATGTGTCTTGTAAGCTCTGCTTTTGGTCTGCTTGGCCAGGACGTTAATGAAATAATGAAAAAAGCGCACTTGGCGGCATACTATCAGGGAGATGACGGCGTGGTTCAAATGCTCATGAAGGTCTATCCCAAAGGCGGCGGGAAGCCCATTAAAAAGGGCTTTTACATGATGAAACTCGATGTGGAAGAAGGCGGAAAACAGATGTTCTTCACCTATTTCGTCAGCCCTTCGGATATCAAGAGAACCACCTTCCTGGTTCACAAATTCATTGAAAAGGACGATTTCCGCAGACTCTACATCCCCGCTTCCGATAAAGTGATCGCCATTGCCGGCAGTCGCAAGCAAGATCCCTTCATGGGTTCTGATTTTACCTATGAAGATGTTTCGGGAAGGCATTTCAGCAAAGACAACCACCAACTGCTTGGAGAAGAAGAACAGGGCGGTGTTGCGTGCTATGTCACCGAGAGTGTTCCCAAAGTGAAAGAAGATAAAATTGCGAAAATGAAAGCCTGGATTGACAAGGCAACTTACACACCCATGCGTGTGGACTTCTACAACCACGATGGCGTGGTCTATCGCTCTTTTGTCTCTTCCAATGTGAAGGAGATTCAAGGTTTCCCAACCATTTTGAAACGCGTGATGACCTCTCCACTCAAAGGAACGAAAACAGAGATTCTTGTTAACCCCAAGAAGACGAAATACAATGTGGGACTCAAGGAAGATGTTTTCACCGAACGCTCCATGAAAAATCCACCCATGGAATTCTTCAAATAAGGTGACTGTCCAGAATGAAAGGGAGGCTGGCCTTTGGCTGATAACTCAGTCATAGTGCTTGTAACCGCCGAGCGTTCATTCCAATCCTCCCGCTGCCCGGAACAGTTTCCGGGCAGTGTTTTTCATTTCAGTCTGAATCAACGGGCTTGAAACAATTCAAAATGGACCGGTGAAAAGGACCATGCTCAGTGTTGCGAAAACAGGAGATTAACATGATGAAACGAATTTTATACCTATTCTTGTTGGCCGGCTTGCTGTCTTTTACCCTGCATGCTCAGGATGATTTTGAAGACGAATTTGAATCGGAATTCAAGGACGAATTTGCAGAGGAGTCAACCGGTGAAAAGACGAGTCAGTTGATGGGCTTCGTTTTTACGGGAATGATTGAACTGGAACAGGGCGTTAACATCACTCATAAGGGTCCCAAATACGAAGGCGACGGTCCCGACGACGACTGGGTGATGGCCAATCGCCGTTTCCGGCTTCAGACCATGAAGACCAATGACAAAGGCGGTCTGTACGCGAAAGTGGACTTTGTTCGCGATGACATCACACACGAAACCTATGTGGATATCAGGGAATTGCGTTTGCAGTACACGCCGGTAAAGTGGCTCGATATCAGTGTGGGTAAGCAGGTTTCCACCTGGGGAGTGGCGGATATGCTGTTTATCAACGATCTCTTCCCCAAGAACTGGAATGCCAATTTCCTCGGGCGGGATATGGAGTATTTGAAAGACAGCAGCACGTCACTGAGACTGACTTCCTATATAAAGAAATGGACCTGGGACATTGTCTACACACCCGAATTCGCACCTGACACCACGCCTGCAGGCTGCTATCTGAATACCTATGACCCCAACTCCAACTCCATTATTTCCAATAACTCGGGATGCGATTACGAGAACATGGCGGGCGGCAGAAGATCACGGGATGTCAACGACTCCGAACTGGCGATGAGTCTCAATCGCTATGTTGGCGGTCATCAAATTGCCTTTTACGCCTATCGGGGTTTCTTTAAAAACCCCAAGAGCATACAGGGCTCGGGTACAGCGGAAGATCCGTTCCGGCCATTTTATTCCCGGATGAATGTGTTTGGCGCATCCACGGAAGGTCAAATGGGTCCTGGAATTTTTTCCTCGGAGCTTGGTTATTGCGACTCCAAAGACGATGAGGACGGCACCAACCCCATGGTGGAAAACTCCAAAATGAAAGGTCTGCTCGGGTATAAAATGGATGTCAACGCCCATTGGACTGTGGGTGTGCAGTGGTATCTGGAGCGTTTTAGGGATTACGATGCCTATGAGCAATCCGTGGGTTTGAATCCCTATCGCAAAAAGAAAAACTCCGATACGTTCACGCTGCGGTTGATGTACAAAGCACAACAGGAAACGCTCTACGTCAATTTCTTCACCTACTATCGACCCGATGATCACGACAGTTTCATGAAGCTTGATTTCTCAAAGAGACTGGACGATAACTTTTCAATTATTGGCGGTGTCAGTATTTTTGATGGAAAGGAAGGCTACGAGGCACGTGAATTCGGCATGCTTCGCGATGACGATCTCTTTTTCCTGAGACTGAGGTACAACCTTTAAGTTGACCGGGTTGCTGTTTCCACCCTTTTGTCAATTGGGCTGTTTCAAGTCTTTTCTCCAAGCCTGAGGCAACAACTTCTCTTGCATCTTGTGGTGATGAATGGTAAGAAGTGGGTTTAATTGGTTCCGGCATTGAAAGCTCAGGGTTCCAGGTAACGGGGGAGAGAATGACTCAAATTAAGCGCATCTTTGTTGAAAAGAAAACGGGTTTTGATGTGGCTGCTAAAGCCATGCACAGAGATTTTGTTCAAAACCTTCAAATTAAAGAACTTGAAAGAGTTAGAGTTTTACAGCGCTACGATGTTCAAGGGCTTTCCCGGCAGGAATTTCAGCTTGCCCGGCATACTGTTTTCTCGGAACCTCCTGTTGATACGCTGTACTTGGATCAGTTTCCAAAGGAAGAGGATGAAACCGTCTTTGCCATTGAATACCTGCCAGGTCAATTTGATCAGCGGGCAGATTCCGCGGCACAGTGCATTCAGATCCTCACCCGCAACGAACGTCCGCTCATTCAGACCGCTCGCGTTGTTCTTTTAAAAGGAGCCTTATCCAAAGAGCAAATTCACGAGATCAAGGCCTATTGCATCAATCCCGTCGATTCCAGAGAGGCCTCGCTGGAGATGCCTGAAACGCTGAAACCGATGATCGGCAAACCAGAAAAGGTGAAGCGTGTGCAGGGTTTTGTCCATTTTTCTCGGGAACAATGCCTGGAATTATTGAGTCAACTGGGTTTGGCCATGTCCATTGAAGATCTGCTCTTTTGCCGCGCGTATTTTCGCGATACGGAAAAACGCGATCCCACAGTGACAGAGATCAAACTATTAGATACCTATTGGTCCGACCATTGCCGGCACACCACCTTCCTGACCAGGCTGGATGAAATAGAAATTGAAGAAGCAAGTACAACCCGGCAATTGAAAGCAGCCTTTGAAAGCTATTTGGCATCGAGAAAAAAGGTCTACCGTGAACGGGATAAAGATATCTGCTTAATGGATATCGCCACTTTGGCCATGAAGGAGCTCAGAAAAGACGGTCTACTGGATGACCTGGAAGTTTCGGAAGAAATCAACGCGTGCAGTATCGAGGTTGCCGTCGACGTGAACGGGAAAACAGAATCGTGGCTGGTGATGTTCAAAAACGAAACCCACAATCATCCCACTGAAATAGAGCCGTTTGGCGGTGCTGCAACCTGCCTTGGCGGAGCCATTAGAGACCCGCTTTCCGGTAGATCCTATGTCTATCAGGCTATGCGGGTCACCGGTTGCGGTGATCCAAGGCAGGATGTTCACGACACCTTGCCCGGCAAACTTCCGCAGAGGAAAATAACACTGGAAGCGGCACACGGCTACAGTTCGTACGGCAATCAAATTGGTCTTGCCACTGGTGGAGTGCACGAAATCTACCATCCCGGTTATGTTGCCAAACGCATGGAAGTGGGCGCCGTCATAGCGGCAACACCCAGGGGAAATGTCTTCAGGGGTGTGCCTGAACCCGGTGACGCGGTCATTTTAGTGGGTGGCCGAACTGGTCGCGATGGTGTGGGCGGAGCCACCGGATCTTCCAAGGAACACACGGAAAAAGCCCTGGAGAATTGCTCCGAAGTGCAAAAAGGCGATCCGCCTACCGAACGAAAACTCCAGCGCCTGTTCAGAAACCCCGAAGTCGCCCGGATGATCAAACGCTGCAATGACTTTGGCGCGGGCGGTGTTTCGGTTGCCATTGGCGAATTGACCGATGGTCTTACCATTGATCTCGACCGGCTTCCTTTGAAATACGAAGGGTTGGACGGAACGGAGCTGGCTCTGTCGGAATCTCAGGAACGCATGGCGGTGGTCATCGACGCCCATAAGAGTGAACGCTTTGCGGAGCTGGCCTTGCGGGAAAACCTGGAGGCGACTCATGTCGCGGATGTAACGAACTCCAGGCGCCTGGTCATGAACTGGCGAGGTGAAACCATTGTGGATCTGTCCAGAGCTTTTCTGGATACCAACGGCGTGAAACAGAATGCCAGGGTGTGTGTAAAAGCACCTTCAGAGCAGCCTGAATGGTTCAAACCAGAGGTTCTTCAGGGTGATCTCGCAAAAGCCTGGATAAAGAACCTCCAGCGATTGAATGTCTGTTCGCAGAGGGGGCTGGTTGAACAGTTCGATTCAACCATCGGGGCAGGTTCGGTGAACCATCCCTTTGGCGGAACGTATCAGTCAACACCTGTCGAATGCATGGCAGCTAAAATTCCGGTTCTCAAAGGCGATACAGAAACGGTGACCCTGATGAGCCACGGCTTTAATCCCGAAATTGGCTCGTGGAGTCCCTTTCACGGCGGGTTTCTGGCCGTTGTTGAATCCGTTGCGCGTATTGTGGCTTCCGGTGGAGATGCTTCCCGAGTTCGTCTCACCCTGCAAGAGTATTTCGAGAAACTCGGTGCAGATCCCGAGAAGTGGGGCAAGCCTTTCAGCGCCGTTCTGGGAGCCTTTGAAGTTCAGAAGACACTGGGTATTCCGGCCATTGGCGGTAAAGACAGCATGTCGGGAACCTTTAAGCACCTTCACGTGCCTCCCACGCTGGTTTCCTTTGCGGTTGTGCCCGCCAAAGCCAAAGAGGTACTTTCACCCGAGTTCAAAAAGGCGGGTAATGGTGTTTATCGCCTCGTATTGAAACGCAACCAACAGGGTTTGCCGGATTTAGATCACTTAAAGCGGCAATACAGGGCGTTTCACAAGCTGGTGCAGCAGGGGTACATTCTCTCTGCCCATTCCATCCGCGTGGGCGGTATGGCGGAAGCGCTCTCCAAAATGTGTTTCGGGAACCGAATTGGCTTTAAACTCAGCTCTTATATGAAACACGATCAACTTTTCGTGCCTTTTTACGGGGACATTGTTTTTGAAGTGGAAAGAGAACTGGAGGAACTGGATGCCGAGCTGCTTGGCTGCACCATTGAAGAGCCCGTCATTCAACTCCATCAGGAATCCATTTCTCTGCAGGAAGTACAAAAGCACTGGGAACAGCCGCTCGAGTCTGTTTTCAGAACAAAAACCAGTGCCAAAGCGGGGGCACCCAATCAATTCTATGAGACATCCATGGTGAAAAACAGAACCGGATCATCCATTGCCAAACCGCGTGTCTTCATTCCCGTTTTTCCCGGTACCAACTGCGAATACGATTCTGCCAGAGCCTTTGAAAGGGCTGGCGGTATGGTGGATACCTTCGTTTTCAGGAACTTGAGCCCCGCTGAAATTGAATATTCACTGCAGACCATGGCCAAAGCAATTGGGAACAGTCAGATCCTCATGATTCCCGGTGGTTTCAGCGCCGGGGATGAACCGGAGGGGTCGGGTAAATTCATCGCGTCGGTCTTTAGAAACCCCATTGTCAGCGATGCCGTCATGGAGTTACTTCAAAAGCGGGATGGCTTGGTTTTGGGTATTTGCAACGGCTTCCAGGCCCTGGTTAAACTCGGATTACTGCCCTACGGCGAAATTCGCGATATTCGGGGAGAAGACCCTACTCTGACCTTCAACCAGATTGGCAGACACGTTTCGGATTACGTCAGAACCAAGGTCGTCTCCAATCTCTCTCCATGGTTGGTGAACTGCCAATTAGGTGAGATTCACACCCTGCCGGTCTCCAATGGAGAAGGCCGACTCGTCGCACCGGATCATGTACTCCAGGAGTTGTTTGACCGTGGTCAGGTGATAACTCAGTATGTGAACCAAAAGGGAATACCCACGGTTGAAAGACCCTTCAATCCCAGTAACTCCATGGCTGCCATCGAGGGCCTTTCCAGTCCCGATGGTCGCGTGTTCGGGAAAATGGCTCACTCTGAGCGCATGGGCTCTTATGTCGGTGCGAACATCGCGGGTCTTAAAGATCAGAAGCTCTTTGAATCAGGTGTGAATTATTTCAGGTAGAGTTTGCGACGTTTTACCACCGAATTAAGGCCGAAGACCAGGTGAATCCAGAACCAAAAGTGGCAAGACATACCAGGTCACCCTGTTTGATACGCTCGTCGTGAACTGCTTCGCTGAGGGCTATGGGGATGGAGGCCGCGGTTGTGTTGCCGTATTTTTGGATGTTGTTTACAATTTGCTCGTCTCTTAATTTCAGTTTCTTCTGCACAAATTGACTGATTCTGAGGTTGGCCTGGTGGGGGACAAGCATATCCAGATCGTCCAATGTCAGCTCATTGGCTGTCAGAGCTTCCCGAATCACTTCTGGAAACCTCTTAACCGCATTCTTGAAAACAAGCTGGCCTTCCATAACGGGATATCCAGGCCCGCCTGGCTCTTTCAGCCCGGGATAAATGTTGTCTTTCTTGTTGTAACTGGGTTCCAGAATAGCCAGAGAGCGGGCAAATTCACCCTGACTGTGAAGATGGGTGGAGAGGATGCCGCGATCGGGGTCGTCAGATGCTTTTAAAACGGCCGCACCCGCGCCATCTCCAAATAAAACCGCTATGTGTCTGCCGTGATCGGAAAAGTCCAGGGCGTTGGACTGGATCTCGGAGCCCACCAGCAGAACGGTTTGGTACATGCCCGTTTTAATGAACTGATCGGCAATGGAAAGGCCGTAGACAAAGCCCGAACATTGCGCCCGAACATCGATGGCACCGATGGTTCTGCAGCCCAGCTCGTGTTGCAGAAGAGCGCCTGTTCCAGGAAATTGGAAATCAGGACTCAAGGTGGCAAAAACAATTAAATCAATCTCCTCAGCCGTGATGTCGGCCATTTTCATGGCGCGTCTTGACGCTTCTGCCGCCATGCTTAAATTGGTTTCTTGTCCGTCAACCACATGGTGTCGCTCTTCAATTCCAGAGCGCTCTCTTATCCATTGATCGGTGGTATTGATTTTTTCGGTTAGATCCTCGTTGCTAACAGTATTTTGGGGAACAAAGAAACCCAATCCTGCAAAAACGGTTTTTTTTAACATCTCATCTCCTTTTTTTATGCAAACTATTTTATGATTAGAGAGGTAATGGAGGTTTTTTTGACTGATGAACTGATTGATAGAATGAGAATGATCGATTCAGGTCAGGTGACCAGGAATAAAGCATTTGATCTGTTTACTCTACCAGAAATGATTTCAGCTCGTAAAGCTCTCAATCGCATTAAAGCCATACGAGAAAAGATGGAATCCGATTACTGGCGTGTTATCTTTTCGGATCGCGAAAATGGCTCTGTCGATGTTCGACTGGAATCCAAGCTGTTGGCAATTAAATGGGTAACAACACTGACACAACCTGAATGGCAGTACCTTTCCAGGACAGTTAAACAATAAACAAGCCCCAAAAAAAGCTCGACATGGAAGCGCCTTATTCTTTGTGGCCCTTCTTGACGACTTGACCTAACATTCTTATGACAAGGGAGAGAAATCGAAAAGGACTCAAAGAGCCACTTAAATGGTTTGTCTTAAAAAAGGCCCGAACTGTTTGACGATCAATAGTTCTGCCAATAAGGGGGATTGCTTACTTCCCAGTAGTTCCCTGTTCCGCCGACATTCTCGATGATGTTCAACGAGGTGGCGTGGTATTGGGTGTTCATGTTCTGCATCATGGTGAGCATATTCTGTTTCGCATTGAAGTCAGCCTGCATTTGCGCCATGCTCTTGTTGGAGCCAGATTGATTGTAAGGTGAGCCTCCTGCTTGATTTTGGTTTTGGGAATAGAGCTGTTGTCCCATTTGCGCGTTCATGGAGGCAACAAATTGCTGCTGTTGAGCGGGCGTCATTTTGTTCCAGTTTGTCTCCATCAATTTCCAGATTAAACTGCCCGAACAGATGATTTGTTTTTGCTCGAGACTCATGCTCGGAAACTGCTGGGTCATTTCCTGCAGGAAAGACTGTTGATAGGCCGGTGTCATCTGTACGGGTTGTCCCTGACAATGGCTGAGAAAAGTCAGGTAATTTAACATGCCTGCAGCGTCTTTGTCCGTTAGTACCAGTTGATTGGCCTGGTCAACGGCCAGGACTTTGAAGTAACGATTCAGAATCTGAATGATAAGAGGTTTCTGTTGCTCCTGCATTTGGATGGTGCCGAGGTAGAACGCGGCGTAGAGCTGCTGGCGAGCTGTTCCGATTTGTAAGGGATCGGTCAGTGTTCTGAGCTTCCTCATAGATTGGTCGATGCCGGTGAGTTGTTGAAGAACATAATCGGGTTGCATATTAAATTCAACCAGCAGTTGTTTCTTGAGCTCACTGTTCTCAGCGGGAGTTACCTTATGTCCCAGGATGAACTCTACAAGGCCGAGCCCAATTTGAAAATGGCCTTCCAGAAGCTGTTTGCCGTTTACCGTTGCGAGCACAGCTCCTTGAATATGCGATTGAACAGGCGTTTGATTCATTCCTGGCATGGCGGGACTTCCCTGACCTTGGACTGAAGCTCTCACAAAGGGCAGCACGGCACCATTTTGATCTGTTAAAGTCAGGCTGTTTCCCGAAAGGGCAAAATAGTAGGCCATGGGTTGCTGTGCATTCTGGTCCTGCATCCAGAGTTGGTTACCCTGGATTTGATAGTACCCCTGACTGCCGCCTTGAGCATGACTCATGGCATAAGTCCCATTTGGCTGAATCCGCAATGTAATGCCGTATTGCTGGCAGTTCCAATCTCCGGCTATTTGCTGGGCATAGAGGGTTCCTGTCATTAAAATGGCTGATATGAACGTCAAAGAAAATTTCATAGTTAACTCCTGGCTTGGTATGGTGCAGTTTATATAACAGCCTTCTTTTGGTATCGGAAGGTTCTGCGTATTAATTAAATGAAAAACTCTGCCAGTATTCTGACTGTAAAGCTGGATTAAGTACAGCTTTTTTTCAGAAGAATAGTTAATGCCTGTATTTTGAACAGGAGGAGAGGAAAAAGAGAGACCGGAGATGAACAGCCATTTTGTCGTCTTCTCGTTTCATTTACACCAATTGCGATATGGGACTTTACAAACCCATTAACATGGCCAGGGCGATAAAGACCATCTGCATGCCGAACAGGATACCTGCAAGAGGTAGAAACCATTTCCACCACTTCTGAATGGAGATACCACCCAGAGCGCAGATGATCACACAGCCACAGGTGGGCCAAACCAGATTAGAAAGGCCATCACCGAACTGAAAGGCCAGACAGGCTACCTGTCTGCTGACACCCAGCATATCGGCGAGAGGCGCCATAATGGGCATGGTTGCAGCCGCTTGACCACTGCCGGACGGGATGAAGAAGTTTAAAATCGTTTGCGCCACCAGCATGGTTTGGGCTGAGATCCAACTGGGCAGTCCGTTTAAACTGTTGGAAAGAGAAAAGATAATCGTGTCCTTTATTTGGGCGTCTTCCATGACGACAACGATTGCTTTCGCCACACCGGTCAACATACCGCCCCACAGGATGGACTTAACACCGATCATGAACTCGTCAACCCAGCGGTTAGGACTCCAACCGGCGATACACGCGGCAACCATGGACATAATCAGAAAGAGCCCGGATAATTCGCCATAGCCCCACTGAAGTTGCATCATGCCGTACATCAGTACTGCCAGGGTAACCAGAACGTCAATCATAATTAAAATGGCTCTGGTATCCATTTTGTACTGATCCAAGTCTTCTCTGTTGAAAGCGTGAATGGAGTCTTCGCCAAACATAATGGACTTTTTGGGGTTTTTCTGGACTTTCTTACCGTAGATGATGACATAGGCTGAACAGACGAGAATAAAACAGATTAACACAAACACTCTGAATCCCGTAGCTGAATAAATAGGGACACCCGCTATAGCCTGAGCAACACCTACCGTGTAGGGATTTAAAGTGGCTCCCATAAAACCGATGTACTCTCCCAATGCGATAATGGCAAATCCATACATGGCATCGTAACTCAGGGCAACGCCAAGGCCGACCATGAGGGGAATAAAACCATAGAATTCACTCAGCATCCCAAATAACGAGCTTCCCAGCGCGTAAACAGACATGAGAATGGGAACCAGCAGAATATCCTTGTGACCCATTTTCCTCAGTACGGTACCAATGCCGGCGTGAAAGGCCCCGGTTTTAACCAGGATCCCGAAGGTACCCGCGCAGATAAAGATCACGAAGATAATGTCTGCTGCATCCACGCACCCCGTGTAGAGTGACTTGAAGTAGGACAGAAATCCGGTTGGATTGGCTTGTGCCTGATCCAGATAGTGAAATGTGCCGTTGATGGGAATGCTTCGCATTTTGCCATTGATATTGACTTCTTCGTAATCATAGGTTCCAGGCGGGATGAACCAGGTCAGAAAGGCCATGACCAACACAATCGATGCGACAATAATGTAGGTGTCGGGCATAACCATTTTATTTTTCTTTTTTGCGGGTTTTGCTTCATTCATAGAGTTTTATTCCCTGTCTACTTTTTACAACGTGAGCATATAGAGAATCCAATAGAATGACAAGCGGTTTTAGCCGGAATCCAAAAGCTCTCAACTCGACTCCCTCTAAGGCCGGATTCAGGGTAAAGGATTTTTTGTCGAACAAAAAAACAAAAGCGATCTATTGCCAAGTCTCGATTGCAGGGCGTGTTCGACATTCGGTATAATCAATTGGATTGTATGAATGGACGGTCTGCTGAGATGGATCTTTTTGAAGATTGTTCTTTAGGAAGAAATCTATGATTGTTTTTTTTAAGTCTTTGTTGTTTATGGGGTTTGTGTTTCTTGTTCAATGTTCTCTACACGCACAGGTCGTCGATGAAGACACGGCGCAACACTCCCTCGGTGGAACGGGAAACAGAAATGATCGCCAATACATGGAAGCTTTTGGCTCACCCGATACAGATTACTCTAGTCTTCGGGTTCTACAGATGGATAAAACCACTGGAACCACCGGAACGGATGATGGTGTTCTCGATAGTACGCCCTGGACAGCCCTCGATGACACGGCTGTCACAAGTGACGGCGATGTAAAGGACGTCTTTTATTCAGTGTCTGCGGTAAGTGCTTTAACAGCCGGCGGCGCTGTTTCCGGTGGGGTCTCCCGTATTCGATCTGGATTCAACACCAATCATGTTTCTGGTTGGACCATCCATGACTTTGCGGGAGAAAACTTACCCGACAGGGCCGGTAACCCGGATGTCCGTGAGGTGCTGAAAACACCGGGAAGTGTTAATTGGGTGCCTTGCGGGTTACTTTCAGGTGCGGGCGCGAGTTCTTATGAGAACCTGCGCGGTGATCAATGGAATAAGTGAATACTTGCCTTAAACAGGCAGCCTGGTTGGCGATAAAAAATAGTAGAAATAGCAGTATTGGAGGTTATTTTGAAGACTGTTAAATTGCAAGAGCTTGGAATAGAAAAGAAAAGTAAGGGAAAACTGAAACCAACCATTTCCAAAGTGGGAATCATTGGTGGTGGTTACCTGGGACAGGAGATCATCCGGACAGTGGCTCGTCACGGTCTGGAAGTGGTTTTTCTGGATTTATCTGAAGACATATTGCAGTACACAATCGATCGTGTATCCTATGAGTTAGATCATGCGATCGAAAAATGGGAATTGACTGTGGGCGAAAAGAAGGCAATCCTCTCTAGAATTAAGGGAACGCTGGACTATGAAGATATCGCCGATGCTGATATCGTCATCGAAGCCATCAAGTCAAGGTCCAGAGAGAACATGGTCGATGTGCGCAAAAAAGTTTTTAAGAAAATAGAAGAAAAGGTGGATGATTCAACCATCATTGCCACCAATTCCACGACTCTGGTTATCACGGAGTTGTCAAGTGAACTCAATAAGCCCGAACGGTCGGTTAGCTTTCACTTTATTTCACCTGTGCACGAGTCAAAAGTGGTTGAAGTGGTATGCGGGTTGCACACATCCAAAGAAGCTTTTGAAAAAGTATGTGAATTTGCCCGGCTGATTGGGAAACGGGTAGTTCGAGTGCTCGAATCGCCCGGTATCATTTCTACAAGACTGCTTGCCCCGTTAATTAACGAAGCATGTGGCATTTTGATGGAAGGTGTCGGCACAGTGGAAGATATCGATACGACTTTAAAGTTGGGGTTCGGCTTTCCTCTGGGTCCATTTGAAATGGCGGATAAATATGGGGTGGATCGAGTGGTAAGATGGCTCGACAATCTCTACGCTGAGTTCGGCAATTTAAGATACAAAGCTTCACCACTTTTGAAGAAAATGGTTCGAGCCAATCAGATTGGTGTTGCCACGAACCATGGCTTTTACAAGTACGATGCCAATAAAGTCAAAATTCAGGAAGAAAAATAAGGAGACGATGTAGTGATTATTCTAGTTATCAATTGTGGAAGTTCATCCATCAAGTTCAAACTGTATAATATGAAAGATGACAACCTTATGCTGTCCGGAATCGTGGATAAAATCGGCTTGAGTGGCTCGTCTTTGCGCATTGATCCTCCAAAAGATGAGTCGATTTGTTTTGAAGGTGAAATTGACGATCACAACGAGGGTATTCAAGCTGTTTTAGCTGTGCTTACCCATAGTGAATATGGCGTTCTGGATGATGTAACGGAAATCAATGCCGTGGGTCATCGTGTGGTTCACGGAGGAGAAATGTTTCAAAAGTCCGTGTTAATTGACGATGAGGTTCTCGAGAGTATTGTGGTCTGTTCCGATTTGGCTCCTCTGCACAATCCACCCAATTACCTGGGAATTATAGCTGTTCAGAGCGTTTTGCCAGATGTCCCACAGGTCGCTGTTTTCGACACATCGTTTCATCAGACCATGGCGCCTCATGCCTACATGTACGCCATTCCCTATTCACTCTATAAAAAATACGGTTTGCGCCGGTATGGGTTTCACGGTACTTCTCATCGATATGTGTCAAGGAAATCTTGTGAGTTAACCGGGCTGGATTACAACAAGTCGAAGATTATTTCCTGTCATCTGGGTGGTGGAGCTTCGGTTGCAGCCATACTTAACGGGAAGTCCATCGATACTTCCATGGGGTTGACTCCTGTTGAAGGTATGATTATGGGAACGAGATCAGGTGATCTGGATCTGGGTGTGCTTACCTATATCATGAATAAAGAGGAAATTGGAGTGGCTGCGGCCAATCATCTCATCAACAAACATTCAGGTATGCTGGGTATCACGGGTATTTCATCTGACATGAGAGATATCGAGCAGGCTGCTAACCGCGGCGATGAAAGGTCGAAACTGGCACTCGATATGTACGAATATCGGATTAAGAAATATATTGGTGCCTATGCTGCATCGCTTGGCGGTCTGGATATGATTGTTTTCACCGGTGGCATTGGGGAAAACGATAATTTAATTAGGGCCGGTGTATGCAGGAACATGGAGTACATGGGTTGTCACTTCGACTATACACTCAACCAGAAGGTAAGGGGAGAGGCGTGCATTCTCTCAACTCCTGAATCCAAGGTGTTTGTGACGGTTATGCCTACGAATGAAGAGTTGATGATCGCTCAGGATACCCTTCAATTAATAAAGCCTGACTGACTCGCTGTATACGGGGAAGCAGGTTCCGGTACCTTGACAAGGGCATTTCACATTGACAATGTCATTCGTGAAAAAGGTCAATAGGGCCTGCTTCCCAGGGTTGACCGATACAAGAAAAAGGATATGCAGGCAGAGTGTTGGTTAAAGAAAATAATTTCATTGGCTTAGGTTTTCCCTTATGTGTTGGGTAGCTTGTAAGTCTCGATAAATACCTGTTGTTTGATCTTCAGACATGATACAAATGACATCCACCCTGGTGGGCCTGTTTCATGGGGTATGGTGATTGCCCTGAGTGCCATACAGGAGGTGGGCGTCTGTTCAATGAGGAGGAATCGTTTTTTTATGGAACTTCCCAATAATATCGAAGCGGAGAGAATTCTTCTGGGAACAATGATCCTGGATGAATACGATATCGGTCGTGTTACCGATTGCGGAGTAGATGCAGGAAAGTTCTACCTTGAAAAGCATCAGACAATATACAAAGCCATTATGGGTCTGCTGGAAAGGGGCGTTACACTCGACCTGGTGTCTCTTGCCGAACAACTTAGAGGCATGGGTCATCTGGATCAAGTGGGTGGGTTTGATTTCCTCGATCACCTGATTGCCGGTATTCCTGCAGTAGTCAATATTCCCTATTACGCTTCGGTGGTAAATGAGAAGTATTCCTTGAGGAAACTCCATGGTATTTCAAACCATATTCAAAAACAGGTTTATGAAAAAGACTCCGACTCACTGAAAATTCTGAATGAAGCGGAGAATGAATTGTTCAAACTTCGGGAGGATAGCGGCGATCGTCTTGGATTTGTTCAGCTGGGAAATGCGGCACAGGAAGCCATGCAGGTTATTGAAGAACACGCCAGACATGAAGGCGGTTTGATCGGTCTAGATACCGGTTTCAGAGACCTGAACGCTAAAACAGGAGGTCTTCATCGTGGGGATCTCATTATACTGGCAGCTCGTCCGGCCATGGGTAAAACCGCTTTATGCCTCAATATCGCTCTTAATGCCGCAAAAAGACAAGGCGCCCATGTGGCTATTTTCTCACTTGAAATGCCGTCAACTCAGTTAAGCATGCGCATGATTGGAAGTGAAGCTGGAATTAATATTGGCCGACTCAGAAAAGGAGAACTGAGAGAACATGAATGGGATGATGCCGCCCACGCCATGGGAATGTTATCCGAACTAAATGTATTTATTGAAGATTCGGGTGTTGCAACAATTCCCTCCATACGCAGTAAATTGAAACAACTCAAAAGACAACACGGTAAACTGGATCTCGTTGTTGTCGATTACTTGCAGCTCATGTCTGGAGCGAGCAAGGAAGATAAACAAAATCGCGTCAATGAGATTTCCTCCATCTCCAGGGGTCTCAAACTTCTTGCTAAAGAAATGGATGTTCCTCTGCTTGCTTTGTCACAGCTTTCCCGTGCGGCAGAGCAGCGCTCAGACCACAGGCCGCAGCTGGCTGATCTCAGGGAATCGGGTTCCATTGAACAAGACGCGGATATGGTCTGCTTTTTATTTCGTCAGGACTATTACGATGAAATGAAACGGAAGAACGAAGGCCAGCTGAACTCCCCCGATCAGGAAAATGATGTTTGTGTGGCCGAATTAATTATTGCGAAACACAGAAACGGAGAAACTGGAAAAATAGAATTGGCTTTTATCAAACGGTTAACTCAATTCAACACTTATGATTCTCATTTCGAACCGTAATTGGACTGCCTTTTCTCAAAATAGATTGAACTATCATTTCCATTTTGTCGTCTATTTATCTAGGGACTTTAACCTAATTATGGTTTTCTGCGCTCATGGGAGGTTTGGATGAAATTCGCTGTCGCATTAATTGTCGTGTTGTTGTTGATTGGAGGAGGAACCTATTGGTTCCTTGATTCAAAAAATACTGACACACTTATTGAAGAAACTGTAGTTGAAGAGTCTACGTCAGATCTGCAGCCAAAGCCTGTGGTGGAGCCCTTGGAATCTGTTCCCACTGAGCTTGCACAGGCAGAGGAACAAAAAGATGAGTCCAGGTCTGAACCTCTGCCTTCGCTTGAGGACAGTACGCCCTGGCTTAAAGAAAAGACCGAAACCCTGCTTGAATCGCCTGTGTTCAAGGGTTTCTTTAAACAAGAAGAACCCATCCGGAAGTTTGTTGCGGCAGTTGACCGTATCAGCAGAGGGGAAAATCCCTATCGGCATTTAACGTATCTCGCACCTTCGGGGTCTTTTAAAACGGAAAAAAAGGAAGATAAAATCTTCATTCACCCGGACAACAGTCGAAGAACGCTCGCTTTGATAGAGGCCGTTGAATTGCTGCCGGTCAAGCGTGTTCTGGCGGTTTACCAAAAAGCGGAACCTCTTTTCGTTGAAGCCTATGTCGAGTTGGGAAATTCGGATACATGGGCGGATGCGGTTAATCGCGTTTTTGATGAGATTGAGACATTTGAGTATCCTGAAACGCCCATTGAAATCATCGGAAGCAAAAGCGGGTACATATTTAAAGATCAAACCCTGGAGGAGCTTTCGCCTTTAAAGAAAGCACTCATTAGAATGGGGCCGGAACATGCTGACAGATTGAAACTGCTGGCCAAGAGTTATCGCCGTCACTGGAAGTAGTTTTTATCTGCAACGGATAAGAGGTCTCTGTGTTCTTGGGTATGCAAAATATGATTTTTTCAGTATGTTGGCACCAGAAACCTATGAGTCAGGTTACTTGTCTTTAAAGCAATTGACTTCTCGTTTGATGAAAAAAACGCTAATTGCCCGATAAATCCTGCATTTAAGTGAACCTGTTTTGGAACAAGTGCTTTGGGGTTCAACAACAGAAAAATATCTTTTTTTTTGAAAAAACATATTGACAAGAATCAATGCCTCTTATAGTATTAGCGCTCGTTGTTTGGAGTGATCGAGCCACTCAAGAATGAAAAACTTGGATCGTTTGAACACTTTAAGCCTCGCATGAATAAAGGGCCCTTAGCTCAGTCGGTAGAGCATCTCCCTTTTAAGGAGGGTGTCGATGGTTCGAATCCATCAGGGCTCACCACGATCATGCCCCCATCGTCTAGAGGCCTAGGACACCGCCCTTTCACGGCGGCGACAGGGGTTCAAATCCCCTTGGGGGTACCATTTTAGAAGCTCCGGCAAAAGTCGGAGCTTTTTTTTATAGTCCTGTGTGGGGCTTCAACTTAAGGTTCATCATTCGCCACATGCTGTTCACAACAGCAAAATCCTTGTGTTAGAATTCAAGAGCCATCGTGTTGCGGTATGTATCTTATTTAATAATTGTCAGGTCGATCCAGTATGCGTTTTCCAGGTTCTCTTATCGTCATTTTGCTTTTGACAGGATGCTCCGGGGCAGATGTAAAGTATTTTCACGTCAAAATAAACGACAGTTTTCCTCACGATGAGCGTTCTTATGTACAGGGGTTCGAGTATCACGAAGGGCTGTTCTGGGAAACCTCCGGACAATATGGCAAATCGTTCTTTAGCATTTGGAACCCTGCCACGGGAAGAAAGGTACAATACAAGAGCATACCTGAGGTCTTTGCCGAGGGGATGACCCGGATTGGAGAGAAACTCTATGTACTCACCTGGAAAGCAGGGGTGTGTTATGTCTACAACTTGCCGGATATGCAGATAGAGAAAAAAGCCGGTTACAAAGGAGAAGGCTGGGGCTTGACAAACAATGGCGTGTATCTGATTATGAGCAACGGCACAGATAAGCTTGTGTTCAGAGATCCCGTTTCATTTGAAAAGGTTAAAGAACTTGCGGTGACCCTCAATGGCAAGCCCCTGAGGTTCCTGAATGAGTTGGAATACTGCGGTGAATCAATTTGGGCCAATGTCTATCTTAGAAAAAAGATCGTTGAAATAAATCCCGACACAGGGAAAGTTCTCTCTGTGGTGGATTTAAGTCAACTGCCACTGAAGCAGGACCGTGTTGATGGAGAAGAGGTTTTGAACGGAATCGCTTTTAATAAAAAAACAGGGGCACTTTATGTGACCGGTAAGTACTGGGCCCGAGTTTATGAAGTCGAATTGGTTCGCGATCCTGAAAAGAATTGAGTGGTTGTGCGATGCTGCGATTATCAATACATAAGTTTAAACGGAGTTCATCTTGAATTGTGAAAAGAAAAAAGGACTGGGTATCCTGACAGCTGTATGCTTTGGAGCTCTTACCCTCTCCCAGTTGTTTAACTATTTTGTCTTTAGAATGATACCGGAAGGACAATCCTGGAAAATTAAGTCCTGGTTGTTTTTGACACACATTCGGAATCACGGCGGTATTTTCGGTGTTTTTCAAGGCAAGGCCTGGGTGTTTACAAGCTGTTCAACGGTGCTCTTGTTTTTCCTGATCTGGTACCTGGTTAAAAGTGAGCACATTAAACGATTTGAACTCATATGTTTCGGATTTATTCTAGGTGGTGGTTTTGCCAATGTCCTTGATCGGCTCTTTTATGGATCTGTGATCGATTATTTCGATATTCGGGGGATTCCCTACTGGCACTATATCTTCAATATGGCCGATGTCATGATTCATATTGGCCTGTGGTCCATGATTCTCTTCGGCTATATTCTACCCGGCAAAAAGAACAAACACCGTGATCATGCACAGCAGGTATAAAATCTCTCGCAACACCCTATGCGGTGACTGCCTTTATGGGAAGGCTCTTCAATGCCAAAAAAGATGTGAAAAGAACACCGAACGGGCGTTTGGGAGGCACTGTGCCCTGCAACATCCAGCAAAATAGGAATGACTATGAAATGGTATTTTTTGTGTGATTCAAAACCCTTGCCAGCCGCGGCAAACATGGCTCGTGATCAGTACCTTCTCGAACAGGTGGAGTCAGGTGCCATTGACGGAGCTGTTCTGCGCATTTACCAATGGGCGCAACCGGCACTCAGTCTGGGTTATCATCAAAAATGGCAGAAATCAGTGGATTTAGAACGACTTGAAAAGCACGATGTCGATCTGGTTAGACGCTGGACAGGCGGCCGTGCCGTTCTGCACATCAATGAAATGACCTACTCCGTTACGGCCCCTTTTCGCTTGCCTTTCAAAAGAACCGTCACCCATAATTACAACATCCTGGCCAAACCTCTAAAACTCTTTACCGACAGATTGAAGCTCGACGCGCGTATCGCCGAGGGAGTGCAAACGCTGCACCCAGCTCCCGGAAAGGTCACACCCTGTTTTGCCTCTCTGTCTGAAGCGGAAATTCAGACGGGGAAGAAGAAGCTCATCGGCAGCTCCCAGAAGCTCGGTAAAAACGGCTTTCTCCAACACGGCAGCATTCCTATGGAAGATCATGCGGCTCTTCTTTCGTCCATAACGGGAAGCACTCTCGATATGTCAGAGTATATGGACACTGTCGGCGGCATTTACCGAAGACAGGGCATGGACTTGCCCGATTTTTTTCATTTGGCTGATGCCCTTAAAACGTGTTTTGAAAGTGTATTCCACGTAGCTTTTCAGGATCTGGATTCATCCCTGCTGAATCAAAAACGCATAAACGATTTAACAAGGCAGAGGTTTTCAAATCGGGAATGGACTTTTAAGTTTTGAGAATGCTTTGAAGCAACTTGGTTTTCGCTTCAAAAGCATGTGACAGTATTTGATAGGCACAGGTATCATTTGAATGCTGCAGGATAGCGTTCTGACAGTCCGCAATAGCCTGATCGATAATGACCAGGTTTTCCCTGTAAGTGACCTGGACATAAAACGGCAATTCTTGAAGTCTGGCTTGTGCTCTAACTTCAAGTTTGGCAATCGCTTGGCCATAGGCAAGGCGAGCTTGTTGTATTTCATCTGCCAGTGATGGCTCAGGATCCGGTTTCCCGTTGCGCATGAGTACAAAGAACAGCAGCAGGAGAGCCGCTGCCATTGGTAGCAACCAGGCAGACCTGGCTGGCACGTGATACCACTTTTTCGGTTTTGAGCTTGCTTTTAATTTAGACAGGTCCAGCGGTGGTGGATTCTCATAGGAGGAAATATGGCAAAACACCTTGTTTTGTCTGATTTCTTCCGCCATTTTCTCAAATTCAGGATGCTTTTGCAGTTCCACTGAAAGTCTTTGCTCCTCACTTTCACTTAATTGCCTGTCTATGGAGTCAGAAATCAATTGCTGAATTGTTTTGTTAGACACTTTCCGATCCCCCTCTGACTTTGGTCAGTTTTTCTCTAAGTTGCATGCGCGCTCGACATAAGTGAGACCTTGAAGTACCCGTTTTGTAACCTGTGATCTGTGAAATCTCCTCGTGAGAGAAACCCATTCGATCGTGTAAAACAAAAACAACCCTCATTTTATGAGGCAGATCTTTGATTATTTCCGTCAATAACAGGTTGAGATGGGCGCTGTTTCCGTTAGATTGCACCCAGTCAGGCTGCAATGATTCAGTTTGTATTTTCTTTTTTCTGAAGCGACTGTTCAGGGTATTGACAGTAATGCGATAGGCCCAGGTTGAAAAGGAAGCCCTGCCCCGGAACTGTTTCAGGTTTTTGTAGATTGTTATGAAGATCTCCTGACACACTTCTTCTGCATCTTCTCTCGATGAGCAAAAATGCATGCACAGACTGAAAACAGTTCCAGAGTATTTTTCATATAGTCTATTGAATGCCTCCACGTCTCCGTTACTTGCCGCTTCAAGCCAGGACTGTTCCTGGCTTGAAGCGGCATCTTTCGTTTGATGTGTATGGCTCAACATCGTCGAGGATTTTAAAGTCATTGATTGGACGGGCCTGCGGTCGGCGTTCTATTGAACACCGACAGTCAGATCGCCGCTAATGGTGTTGATATCCACTTCCGCCTTGCCGCTCCCATAGCTGCCATCAATGGATCTCTTTCCTCCGTATTTAGCTTTTTTTATCACAATATCACCATTCGTTTCATTGGACATACTGCCGCTGATAGCTTGACCCGATATGCGGTAAGAGGCACCTTGACCGTGCCATATTTCAATATCACCACTTGTTGTGTTGAATTCATAAACGCCGCTCTCGAGGCGAGCCTTCGTTAGCACAAGATCACCCGACACCGAATTGGCTTCGAGATCGCAATTGTCCAGACCTTTGATCATGATATCGCCACTGACAGAGTTTAATTTGAGATGACCGCCGGTTTCTTCCATGTCCAGGTCGCCGCTGACTGTATTGAGATAGATGCGACCCTCCACATGAGATAGTTTAACGTCTCCGGAAACAGAGTTTATTTTTAAATCACAGTAATTGGGCACCTGAACGCGAAATTCTACACCTTTGCGAATACCCGTGTTATTTTTGGGGTATTTGGTTTCTACTGTAACGCGATCGCCTTTTTGCTCAAAAAGAATCTCGACTTCGGGATTGGGATTGTCGGCTTCTATCGCGATGGTATGGGTTTTACCTTGTTCGATAGTTATATCGCCGGAAATATTTGAAAGGATAAGAGAGGGGTGTCCTGTTATCTGGAACTCGCGTTCAATGGTTTCTGCTGAAAGAAACAGGCTCATCCACGCAGTACATAAAAAAGTAAAAAATAGTTTCATAGCAAACCTCACATAAATAATCGTTCATTGTATTAGAGGTCAAAACTATCTGAAATGTTGCAAAAAAACAAAAAAAACGGCAATGGTAAAAAAAATGCCGTGCAACATAAGCGGGACGGTAAATAATCGGTTATGCCTGTGTTTTCCCAAAATCACAGGCACGCGGGAGTGGCGTGCAAGTGTTTTGGGAAAACGCAGGCATCTCGATGTCTCAGGCAGACCGCCGCGAGATATGGTATTCCAGGGTCAACGGCTGGTCGTGCTATTTAATTGCTTTTCATGTACTTACCGCTCTTTTCTTGAAGATCGGGTACGGGACGAGGAGGTAGTTGATTTAATACGGCTAGAGGAGCCGGAGCTTTTGCTGGGAGCATAAGAACGACTCGATGATTTTTCAGCGGGTTGGTATTTCTTGGGTTTTGTCCTGCTTGTTGATGACTTGGATGTGGAAGACGGAGCTTTTGCGGGCGTTCGGGTATAGGTACGCGATGAATTGGCGCTCGATCTGGACGTGTTTCGCTGGATTTGTGTTCGCGAGCTGGAGGCGGGTTTGTAACTCGGGCGGGAAGGAACCCTGCTGGTCGATTCTCGCGATCTGTGTGTTGTTGCAGATGAACGGTTGGCTTGCACTCGCGATAATGGAACTCTGGGTGCGCGCGTAACACGATCCCGGGAAATGTCACTCCTGCTGGAAATGGGCTTTCGTTTTGTGGTGTTTGTTCTGGATTTTTCAGGAGTACTTCTGGTCTCCGTTCGGGATTTAATTTTGGTGGTTGATCTGGAAGTCGTACTTCTGGAGGGTTTTACCCTTTCATTAGCTGATGAACGCTTGATGGTGGTCTGGCTTCTGTTAACGCGGCTCTTTGTTTCGCCTCTGTTTTTGATGGCCCGACTGGTATCGCGGGATGTTGTCGTTCTGGGGCCTGCCGCCGTTCTGCCTGAAGAAGTGCGGTTGACTTGAGTTCTACCCGCTTTTTCAGGGGAAACCTTGATAAAGGTGCGGTCTTTGGGTGAGGATTGATATCGGGATTGGGCACGCGTATTGGAGCTTCTTGAGGTGAAAGTGCGAGTTCTCTCGGCTACGGTTGTTCTCGTTTTAACACTGCTTCGTGGACTTCTGACCGCTCGCACGTATTCATTGGGATTGGATCTCATGCTTTTGGAGATCCGAATAGCGCGACTGTTGTAATGAGTCACCCTTCTTGGTTTGGCCTTGATTCGGCCATTGTGGTTGTCATTCCTGACGTGAATGCGATTGGGTTCCCGGTAGACCCAAGTGTTGTGGAAGTGGTTGACAACATACGTGTTTTGGCGGTGATAGCGGTCGTAGTAGAAGGGGCTATTCCATCTGCCAAGAGGGGTCCATCCAAGTAAACCATCGACAACCGTCCAGGCTACCCATGCAGGAGCGTAGAAACGATCTGGAATCCAATGCCAGCCAAATGAAACACTCCAGCCCCACCTGCCATAGTGGCCAGTAACCCAGGACCAATCATAGTGACCAACCCAGCTTAGGGAAGGACCTGAACTGCACCAGTAACCTCGATAGTAGGGGCGCCAGGATTGGGGCACATCGGGAACCCAGACATGGGTCTGATATTCATCGCTGTACCTCCAGTTTCCACCATCGTCTAACGTGTAGCTGTAGCGCGCGATTTCCGGAGCGACATATCGCGAACTGACACCGGGGAGGTGAGTCGTTCTGGAATAAGCCCAGGAAGTGAAATGATCTTTGTAGTATGAGTTAAAAGGTTTGGATCTCATGGGTGATCCAAGTTGTTTGATGGTTGCGTATTCACCGCTTCTTACCAAGGCGGAATCGTGTTCTCCGGCCAGTTCGCAGACACCGCGATAGACGTAACACTTCAACTGATACTCCTTTTGGTCGATGCGATAGAGGCCCGGGGTTTCGATATACACGGATCCGTGTGGGCTGTCTACCCGCAGAACGCGGTTTTTGAGCCATTCAGGTTGTGATGATATGTGGAAGAAAAGGCTGCCGGACTGAAGGTTGATGACCGTTAGACTTTCTTCATTGAAAACATCGTTTATGGCTTGAAGTTCAATAACAGTTGTACCGTTCAACTGGACCAATGAACCATCAATCAATTCGAGTTCCGCGTAACTCCTGTAATCTGTTCTCAGCGTCGTACCCGCGGTAATGGCCATGTTTTTGTCCATCTCGTACTCTTCACCACGACTGAACAAGAGGTTGCCCTGGTCGGTATAGGTGACGCGTGCGAAATTCTGCCCCGCATCTCCTGTAGAGGGATCTTCAAATTCGTAGTCATTCTGGGCTAACAGGATAGTCGCGTTTAAGATAACAAGCATCATGGAAGTGAAAGTCTTTAACATGATAGCCTCCTTCAATTTGATGAGGAAAATTCAGCAAATATTATACCACCATGTGTTTTTGTTGTTTCATCTAGAAATAAAGATATTTAACTCTTTTTACGCAATTGGTTTTGGCCTTCTTTGTCCCCATAAAAAACAAGTTGTCCTCAATTTGAGTCATTTTGGGAATGGCCTTGGAGGGGGCTCATTGCCTTCGTTTAGGAGCAGATCCCTGTACGCTGCCAATGTTAGGTTGTGTCCCGGAAGAATAAAATGGTCTTCCCATATTTCCATAAGAGGTACGAGAACAAAAAGTCTCTTGTGGAGACGGGGATGTGGAAGCATGAGAGTTTTGGTTTGAAGTAGCGCCTTTCCATAAATCAGTAAATCGAGATCCATCGTTCGGGGTGCGTTGGGCACAGAACGCTTCCGTCCAAGTGCGTTTTCTATTTCTTGAAGGCGTTTGAGCAAGGTTAGCGGTTTCAGGGTGGTTGTAAACGCGGTTGCACAGTTGAGAAACTGGAGATCAATCGGGCATTTCACCGGTTCTGTTTCAAAAATTTGGCTATGTAAAAAGTCTGTACCCAATTCTGACAGGAGATTTCTGGCTTGTTGAATATTTTCAAGCCTGTCGTTCAAATTGCTCCCCAGCGCGACAGCAACTCTCTTCGGCGACAGCCTGGAATTTCCATTGAATTCTCGACTTATTGGTTCTTGCTGTTTCATGTAGATCATTATATCCTTGGTAGTAGAATTTGAGAAGATGGAGGCCTCGTGAGAAACTGGAAAATGGAATCAGCTATCTCTGTATTGCGAGATGAAGAAATCAAGGACCTGTTTTTAGATGTTGTCAAAGTCATGGCTACCTTGAGGCGAAAAGACGGATGCCCGTGGGACGCGGCCCAGACCCCCGCTACACTCAAGCGATTTGTTCTTGAAGAGGCTTATGAAGTCATCGAGACTATTGAAAAGAAGGATTGGGAGGGACTTAAAGAAGAGCTGGGGGATTATCTCCTTCAAGTTCTATTTCAGTCGGAAATCCAACACGAGAAAGGGCGTTACGATATAGGCGATGTTTTAAGGGATTTGAGAGATAAATTAATCAGGCGTCATCCTCATGTCTTTTCAGATGTCCCTCAAGTTGAGAACCTGAATGTCAAAGCCCAATGGGAAAAGATCAAGCAGAAAGAAAAAGGGACAGAGAGACACTTCGATGGTTTCTCCATGCGATTACCGGCCTTGCTTGCCAGCTACAAAATCGGTAAAAAAGCCGAAAAAGTCGGCTTTGATTGGGATGGTCCTGAACGGGTGATGGAAAAGGTGGATGAAGAATTGGCTGAAGTCAAGGAGGCCTTGAAAGCAGGTGATCAGCAGCACCTCAGGGAGGAACTGGGTGATTTGCTATTTGTCGTGGCCAACCTCGTCAGGCAGTGTGGCTGGGATCCAGAGGAAACACTTCGTAACGGTAACAAGAAATTTATCACCAGGTTTCAGGCAATGGAAGAGTTGGCCGAATTGAGGAATTGTCGTTTCGAGGATTTGAACCTGGAAGAGCAGGAGAAACTCTGGCAGGAAGTTAAAAACATGGGTGGTGTTGAACCCACCGTTACACCGACGCCCTGAACTTGGAGGATGCAAGTGGCAAATGGACAAGAAAAGCTCTACCAGGAGCTCATTGAAGCAGGCCTTGTTTTAAGTCAGGAACGCGACCTGGATGTTCTTTTGGACAAAATCGTTGAAACAGCTCTATCCATTGCTCAAGCCGATGCCTGTTCGCTTTATGTTATACAAAATAATGTGCTTGAATTTAAAATAGCGCGAAATTTGACTTTAGAGAAAAAGAATGTTTCCTACCCGAAAAACTCGTTTCAGCTTAAATTGGACAGCAATACCCTTGCCGGACATGTCGCTGTTTCAGGGAAGACCCTGAATATACAGGATGTTCACCGTCTCCATGATCAATATGATTTCAAATTCGACAACAGCTCCGATATAAAGCTTGGCTATGAAACAAGGTCCATGCTGGTTGTACCCGTTAAAAACCTCTCGGGTACTGTGGTCGGTGTTTTGCAGCTGATTAACCACAACCGGAATGGTGAAATTTTACCCTTTCCCAGAGAGGTGATTTCTCCTCTGACGGTTATTGCCAATCAATCGGGAATATCCATTACGAACACGCTTTTGAGCAACCAACTTGAGGAAGCCCACATTGAGACAGTGTATCGGCTGGGTATGGCCGCGGAAACAAGAGATAAAGAAACGGGCAATCACTTAAAGAGAATGAGTCATTACTCCAAAATACTGGCAAAGGCAATTGGAATGGATGAAACCTATCAGCAGACACTGCTCAATGCGGCACCTCTTCACGATGTGGGCAAGATTGGCATACCCGACCATATTCTGCAGAAGAACAGTAAACTGACGCCGGAAGAGTGGGAAATCATGAAAACCCATGCCGAGCTTGGTTATCAGATTTTAAAAGACAGCAAGGCTCCTCTTTTGAACATGGGAGCGGAAATCGCTCTCAGCCATCATGAAAAGTTCGATGGAACAGGTTATCCAAAGGGTCTCAAGGGCGATCGCATTCCATTGGAGGGCCGAATTACGGCAATAGCCGATGTTTTCGATGCGCTGACCAGCCGGAGGTGTTACAAAAAAGCATGGGACTTTAGTGATGTACAGGATTACTGTACTTCAGAAAAAGGAAAGCATTTCGATCCTGAACTGGTAGACCGTTTCTTTGAGCAAATGACTGAAATTGTATCTATCTATAACAAATACAAAGATTGAATGATGTTTGATGCAACAAATATCATATTGATCACCTAAATCCCGCTGACTTTGCATGATATAAGCACGGGCAATCATGACACAGAGCAGTTCCTGGCTCAGGCCGACAGGGTTCTGGCTACCTTTGGTTGTTCAGCCCTATTTTAGTGATCACAGCTCTGTGATCAGAGAGATTGGAAGGGCCTCTTCTTGAACTATACACATTAAAGTGAGGTGTTAGATATATGTAATCGATCCTCAGTGGAACAAAAAACGTTCGTGTTCCTCCATATCCGTACCCTTTATCGAGCCAGCAGTCGTTCATGTAATTGTTAATTTCTAAATGAAGTTTCTGTTCGGGTGTTGAGTTAAAATCACCCAGCATGATTGTAGGGTCTTCAAAGCCCTTTACCAGTTCCAGCAAGGCTATCGTTTCCTGAACCTGCCAGACGGTGTGCCGGTTTATTTTTTTGAGATTACCTTCAAGGTCTTTCAAAATATTGTTCCTTAGACCGAAAGGCAATAAATGAGGACATACGATATTAAAGCGAATGGGGACTTTTTCATTGAAAAGTGTTGTTCCTGAGTCATTGATCACTTCTGCAAACAGATAGGACCAACGACCTTTTTTGTGATAGGTTTTTCTGAGGATACGGTTCAGTTTAAGCGGTTTTTTAACAGCAATTAACATGCCTATACTGGAGTTTTCGTAGTAAGGCCGATGTCCAAAATGATAATTGTTCTTTCGTAAAGAATCGATAATTACACTCTTGTTTTGTATTTCCTGGAGAGCCAGAACATCGGGTTGTTCTGTTTTCAAGTATTCTATAATTCCGTCGGTTCCCTGACGGTTGGCTTGTATGTTAAAGGTCATGACTTTTAACCCGCCTGCGTTTTTCCCTTCAGGTTCCCTTGATAGTTTGGGCAGGAAAAGGAAGCCGTAGAAATAGAGAAAGCAGGCCAGGTTAACATAAGCAAACAAATGCCTTACATAGCGTTTTTTTGCAAGTGACCAGAGAATGAGTGCAAAGACAGGGAGATACAGATAAAAGCGGAATGTGTTCAAGACAACACAGGGCAGCCAAAAAGGGTTCATATATCGTATGACTTCCAGAAAAAGCAGTCCCATGGAGTAGAAAGCCTCGATGAAACTTCCAAGGGATGCGAGGCGCTTTTTCTTTTTGGGTTTCCGTTTGGCCATTTTACCATCCTGAAATAAGATAACCTTTGTTGTTAAGTATTTGAAGTTCAAAGAGTATTGGGCTTCAGTCTCGGTTTGAACCGTTCCGGCATCGCAGAAATGAAGGCGAGAGTTTCTGTTCAATCATTACATGTGGTATCATATAACGGATCTTCCGGGAGCTTGCAGGCATTGATTCGACTGTAACTTTTGCAACTAAAAAAACTTACACCTGACTTCTTGATTTTGCTTTAGTGGGCACACCTTAAAATATTTTAATTCAATGGCTTAACCGTAATCCAAAAGATAGCAGATTTT
>PDWI01000640.1_pt1 | contig 60923 bp, 56 predicted proteins | sample 1430891 | NCBI WGS metagenome assembly PDWI01 (sample SAMN01162508, study PRJNA174530) | Oral metagenome, whole genome shotgun sequencing project. | biome: Marine environment; feature: Marine mammal; material: Swab sample of the gingival sulcus; isolation source: swab sample of gingival sulcus... | reverse complement strand
GGTTGCCCTTAGACCACTTGGTACTTCTACACTTGGGTTTGCTTTGTTGATCCTTATTGTCACATCTACCCTTGTCTTTGCATAAGTATCTCTATCATCTGGTGTAAAAGTACATAGGGCATGATAGTCGCCAACATCTTTTATCTCGCCTTTGTAATCAAGTGTCCACACCCCTGTTACACCATCTGTAACTGATTTATTTGGTATATCATCAATTGTAACTGCTACATCATCATAGTCCTTTTCAAAATAATTTGCTGTAGTGGCATTTGGCAGTTCTTTCTTTGCTAGTTCATACTTGGTATCACTATCAAATGTAAATGTTTTTGTAGTTTGATTCCATATGCTATTTAATGACGAAGCCTGTCTAGGCGCTGCATCATTAATCCTCACCCAATAATCTGTATCAGTAGCAATTGTCCAAGTAAAAGTCGGAAATTTTCTAAAACGTACTATCTCTAAATCTGTCTGTGGAATTACTCGTTTTACATTCATCCCCTCTATTATTTTACTTCGATTTAATAAGTCTATTTCTTTCAGTGAAAAGGTATCTAAAAAAATCTTATAAAACCCTTCCACATTACTTGTATCCCAAGTTGATAAGTCCGAATTAAATGCATTACAATTGTAAAACATCGCCTCCATCATAGTTGCACTACTCACATCCCATTTATCAAGATTAGAGTTAAATGCCCTACAGTTTATAAAGGTATTAGAAAAATTAGTTACCTTACTTACATCCCAATTATTTAAGTCAGAATTAAATTTACCACAAAAAGAAAACATATGAGCCATACTTGTTAAACTCTCAGTATTCCAACCACTTAAGTCTGAACTAAAATTCTCACACGCATAAAACATTACATGCATTGTTTTTACTTTTTTAGTATCCCAAGAGGATAAGTCACCTTCAAATAATCTACATTCACGAAACATATAATGCATATATTCGACATTTCCTGTATCCCAAGCAGATATATCGTCATTAAATTTTACTGCTCTATTAAACATAAAACTCATATTCGTCATATCTGCTGTATCAAGAACACCATTAAATTCAATCGTATTTGGAAAGTCCATAAACCATCCGTAGTCAGTATTATTATATCCAGTAATTTGTAGTTTTATTGACTTTTTATCACCAGTAAACACAATTTTAGTTTCTCCATCTACCTGCCAACCGTACTTCTTAGCTAGGGTTGTTCCTTCTTTTTGATACTCTGTAAAAGACTTAATACCACCTTCTACCTTATGGGCTAAAGCCTCCCACTTTGACTGGAGTATGGTGCCATTACCATGAATTTTAATTTCCTTTGTATTTGGAAAATACTCTGCTGTTACTGTATCATCTACTACACCTGTAGCTAGCTCCATTGATACTACCTTTTTTAAATCATAGTATGTATCAAAATCAAAGTTGATTGTTTCACCTTGACTTTTTTTGCTAACTGTCTGCTCTGCACCTTCTCCCTTTGTCACTATATAATCACTAGGCAGTACCCAAGAAAATGCAGGCATATGCCTAAACTTCAATTCATCTGGATTCGTACCATTGATAAAACTTGTCACTTTAATTGCCTGAATATCCGTGTTTTCAGGGATATTATTTCTATTTGAAAGGTCAATTAGACGCGCTGATGAAGCTGAGGTAAATGCCCGTTCAAAGTTTGTCACTTTTGACAAATTCCATGAACTTAAATCCTGATTAAATGAACTTGCTCTATTAAATATATCGGATAGAGATGTTATATTACTAACATCCCATGAACTTATATCTTGATTAAACGAGCTTGCCTCGCGAAACATATAATGTATATCCTCTGCACTACTTAAATCCCAATTACAAATATTTCCATTAAATGAAGTAGCTCCCATAAACATATCACCAAAATGCTCAACACTACTGGTATCCCAGCACTTTATAGTCTGACCATCAACTAGTTTTTCAGAATATGGAATATCTTGGTTAAATGAACTTGCCCCCCTAAACATCATATACATTGATGTAACATTAGAGGTATTCCACTTATCAATCTTACCATTAAAACTAGTGGCATTAAAAAATAAAGACTCCATTGTTGTCACACTGCTTGTATCCCAAGTGTTTAAATCCTGATTAAAACTACTTGCATTACAAAACATAAAGGAAATATCTGTGACACTTGAAGTGACAAAGTCATTGCCAAGGGGACTATTAAATGATGATGCATTACTAAACATGGCTTTCATAGTTGTTACACTACTTGTATCCCAAGCGGATAAATCAGCATCAAAATTTTCAGAGCCTGCAAACATACCATTCATTCTAGTAACATTTGATGTATCAATTTGGGTATTAAACTCAATTGTTCCATGTACCCTTGAAAACATATAGCTTGAATCTTCAGGAAGGGCAATTTTATCTGAGCCACTACCTCTAAATTCAATACAAAGATTATTATTGGAAGGCAGATTCCAACCATTAGATGAAAAAGCCTGTGGATATATACTTTTTGCAAAGGCTATCCACTTTGCCTTCTCTATTGTACCACTTCCAGTGACGATCACTACATTGTTATTACTGTCATATGCAGCTTCAACCAAGGTATCTGTTTCTGCAGACAACCTAAAACCATCTGCAAAACTTGGCACCATCAGTAATAATAATATGGCAAATACCTGAATAACAAGTATACTATATTTTTTACTTATCTCAACCATATGAACCTCCTACATCGTATTATTGATATTTTTTTTAGTATTTATAATAAAATAGACCCCCCCCGTTTTAGTTTTCGAACTAAAACGGGAAGAGTTTTAAATCATCAAACATATTTATAGGTCTTTCTATTTATTATATCGACACAGGTAATAGTTATTTTAATAAAATCATGCAAATAAAAAATTGTCTTACTGAACACTCTCAATAAAACAACTTTTTATTCACTGAACATATATTATTTTTAATCTTTTAATATCCTCATAGAATTTAAAACTGCCAATAACGAAATACCTACATCTGCAAATATTGCCATCCACATGGTTGCCATACCAAAGGTTGCCAATGTCAAAAATAGAACCTTGACTAAGAGTATACCAGTAATATTCTGTACAACCAAGTTCTTCGTCCTTTCAGCAACATCAAATAGCTTGATTAGTAAACTTGGCTCATCATTCATAAATACCACATCTGATGACTCAACAGCAATATCAGAACCAGCACTTCCCATGGAAACACCTACATCTGCTCTAGCTATAACAGGCGAATCATTAACACCATCACCCATAAACATAACTTTTTTCAAATCTGTATTGATAAGTTCTTCCACTCTCGCCAGTTTTCCCTCTGGCATCAGCTCATAACTATAGTTCTCTACACCAATGCTTTCAGCCAAGTTCTTGACGACTTCTCCCTTATCGCCTGATAGTATCTCAATTTCCTTATTTCTCTTGTGAAGTTCACTGACTAGCTCTCTAACGCCTGCTTTCATTTCATCGCCAAGTACTATGCTACCAACCATTACATCATCCACTGATACATAGACTGCTGTTCCACTGACTTCTTCTGCATTGACTTTCTCTGGTACCACAAAATTACTTCTACCTACTTTGACAAGTTTCCCCTCTATGACAGCAGATACTCCTAATCCAGCATATTCTCTATAGTCACCAGCTGTGATGATCTCTTCCTTGTACGCACTCTTAATCGCATTAGAGATAGGATGAGATGAATTTAGTTCAGCTATTGCTGCCAATCTGAGCACCTCTTCTTCTGAGTATCCATTTAATGGATTAATTGACACCAACTTAAATTTTCCCTCTGTTAGAGTACCTGTTTTGTCAAAGACAACAACATCTGTATTTCTAATTGCTTCTAAGTAATTCCCACCCTTTAGGAGTATCCCCTTTTTCGACAAGTTGCCAAGTGCACCAAAGTATGTAAGTGGAACACTTAGGACAAGTGCACAAGGACATGATATAACTAAAAATGTAAGTGCTCTATAGATCCAAGTACTATAAGATAATCCAAAAATACTTGGTACTATTAGTCCAACAACAGCTGCCAAAAACACGACAATCGGTGTGTAAATTTTTGAAAACTTGGTAATTATCTTCTCTGTTCTCGCTTTTTTGCTAGACGATTTTTCTACAAGGTCTATTATTCGCTGAACTGATGAGTTCTTGTACTCTCTTAATACCTTTACTCTTACAGGTTTGTTGCTAGGAATAAATCCCCCAGCAACCTCTTCTCCTTTGTTATAAGTTCTAGGCACTGATTCTCCTGTGATAACTGAAGTATCAAAACTTGCATCATCAGTCAGTAAGATTCCATCGACAGATAACATCTCACCCATTTTTACTACCACGATATCATTCACTCTAATTTCACTAGGATGAACTACTTCTGTATTTAGTCCCACCATTCTTGTCACATTTACTATTTTTGAAGATAAAAGATTTTTAATTGACTTCCTTGATTTATCTACTGCTTTTGACTGGAGGTATTCTCCAAATTCATAAAATACTATAACAGCAATTGCCTCTGAATAGCTTCCCAAGAAGAAAGCACCTACTGTGGCAATAAACATCAAAAAATTCTCATCAAATGGTCTAAATTTAGCTATATTCTTTAACGCAATTCGAATGACGGAATAGGCAGTAAATAAATACAACACGATAAATAAAATAAGCTCTGCACTAGGACTTAAATACTGATGCGCTACAAAAGACAATACTAAACCAATAGCTCCTATAACAATACGAAGAAGTCTAGGATCTATTTTCTTATCCGAATCTACTTCCTCTATCACTTTCTCATTAGCATCAAGTACTACAATACCATGTTCAATGGAGTCAATAAACATCTGCAGTTCAGGTAAATAGTCTTTCTCAACACTTGAAGTAAATGTGAGGGTACTAGATGCAAAGATAAAGTTAACTTCTCCAAAACCTTTTTTCTTTACTGTTTCAATCAACTGATTGATACACCCTCCTCAAGTGAGCCCTTTAAAAATATATCTATAATTATTCATCATCTCTCCTTTTACATATGAATCATTGTTCATATGAATAATTGCTCATATGATTACATGATGATAATAATACATCTTTTGTCTTTTGTCAAGCAAATAAAAAAACTTCTCCAAAATTATTTCTAATTTATGAGAAGTTTTTTCGTATTACTCAAAGCTCTTTGCTATAACTTCAACTTCAGAACTATTCATATCACTTACAAGTAGTGGTATCTTATATATTCTATAACCCTTAAACGTCTCTTCTATCTTACCCAAATGCTCTGCTTCAATCTCTTTCTTTTTCTTCCAAAAATCATCATTTGCTGTTTCTGGTAAAATTCTATTTACAACAAAACCAGCAATTGGCACTTTGAATTTATTGAGTATGTCTACTGCTTTAACCGTCTCATCAATCGCCAGCTTTTCAGCATTCAGCACAAAGATAAAACCAAGCTTTCCAGAATCAAGTAATATTTCCTTAGCACGAATAAGATTCCTCTTTCTCCTCATAAGGATTTCAATTACCTCATCCGTAGTTGAACCAACAGGCTTTTTGTCCTTCATCTCTTTGTATTTAACAGTTTGCTGTCTTTTCTTGAGTAGACTATCTATCCAAGACTCTAACAAATCTGGTAGTGTAAGAAGTCTTACAGTATGCCCTGTAGGTGCTGTATCAAAGACAATATAATCATACTCTTCACTTGTTTCATTTATAATCGTAATCATTCTATCAAATAGAGCAGCTTCATGAGTACCTGGAGAGACCTTTGCTGCATCTAATTGCTTATTAATCTCTGATACGACAACTGTACTGTAAATCTTGTTGACATTTTTTCTAATACCTTCTATATACTTTTCGCTCTCTTCTTCAGGATTGATTTCTGTAGCATATAAGTTCTCTCTCACCTTAATCACATCACTGCCAATTTTGACTTCAAATAAATCAGATACTGAGTGTGCAGGGTCCGTTGATATCAGGAGCACTTTATTTCCTTCCTTTGCCTTTTGAAGTGCAAAAGCTCCAGAACAACTTGTCTTTCCAACGCCACCTTTACCACCAAAAAATAGTATTTTCCCCATAGTTTATCTCCTTAATAATCGTAGTTCATCTTTGCGCCCTTATCTTCCCAAACAGACTTTCTTGAAGTAGAAAAAGTCTGCCACCTCATAATCTCCTGCGCTAAATGTGGGTAGAGTTCAAGAGCATAGTAGTTACTTGGAAAATCAATACCTATTATATCGCTAAAAGCCAATAGGAAAAATTCTTCCAAACTGTCATCATAAGCATTTGAAATATGCTCTGTAGACATACCTTTAAAATCAAGTGCCCCTTCAAAAAACAGTTTAATATTTTCTAAAAAACCCATTCTCATTCCTTTCTGTGTTCAATAAATACTTATTATTGATATATTTATTCTAACAGTTTCCCTATAAAAAATACAGTTAAAAAATGTTAAATGTCTTACTAAGTACATATACCCTAAACAGATAAAAAATAAAACTTTAAAAGACGGTTAGCTCAAAAAGAACTAACCGTCTTCTAAGTAAAATTACTTATATATCAAAATAAATTACTACTTAACTTCTTGTGTTTGTTTTGCAGTATCATCACCTTTGAATGCTTTGAATGATAGACCTACAAGTACAAGCGCAAGTACAAATAATGCTGCTGCTAATGCAACTAGTACATACTTGCTTGGGTCAGCTGCTGCTGCAGCAAGGTTACCCTTGATAAGTAGCCCAATTGCTGATAGTGTAACAACAAACATCACAATCATAGGTGCTAAAATCATGCCAAACTTCTTGCCTGATTTCTTCAAGTAAACTGCAACTGCTAGTAGAGCAATAGCTGCTAGTAGCTGGTTCGCAGAACCAAAGATTGGCCAGATTGTCTTCCAACCAACAAATGCTAGTATACCAGATAATACTACTGTAATACCTGTTGATACAAACCTGTTAGTTAGAGGGTTGTTCGATGTTGTCTCACCAGTCTTAGAGAACGCCTCTTGGAAGATAAATCTTGCAAGTCTTGTAGCAGTATCAAGTGAAGTAAGTGCAAATGCAGATATAGCAAGTGCAGTGAAACTCTTACCTAAAGCTAGTGGTAAACCAAACGAAGTCATGAATGTACCTAGACCATGTGAGAATATACCAATTGGTCCACCTAGATCAGCAGCTTGTCCTTTTGCAAGGAAACCTACAGTAATAAGAGCGATAACAGCTAGAACACCTTCGATAAGCATTGAGCCAAGTCCAATAAGTTTTAGGTCTTTTTCTTGGTCAAGCTGTTTTGAAGTTGTACCAGATCCTACTAATGAGTGGAAACCAGAAATTGCACCACACGCTACTGTAACAAATAGGAATGGGAATAGGTACTGAGTAATACCACCTCTATCAACTGCAAATGCAGTAAATGCTGGAATCTGTAGTGATGGAGAATATAGGAATACACCCACAACACCACCAATAAGCATAGCATATAGTAGGAATGAGTTTAAATAGTCTCTAGGTTGTAGAAGTATCCATACAGGAGTAACTGAAGCTACAAAGATATATCCTAGTAGAATAACCATCCAAGTAGTTGCTCCTAGTTCTAGTGGGAATAATTGTCCTAGCCAAATACTTGCAATAAGACCAATAATACCAAATACTGTACCAACACCAAGGTTAACGCCTTTTCTATAAACCATAAATCCAAAAACAACCGCTAGTACGATAAATAGTAGAGAAGCTGTAGCTGCTTGTGGAACTTTTACAAAAGTATTTGCTACGATATTTGTAAATGCAGCAACAACAAGTAGTAAAGTCAACCAAGAGAATGCTGCAAATAGTACTTTACCAGTTCTTCCTAAGTTAACACCGATAACTTCACCAAGTGATTTCCCATCATGACGTACAGATGCAAACAGAGCTCCCATATCGTGAACGCCACCAAAGAAAATTGAACCAAATACTACCCATAAGAATACAGGTATCCATCCAAAAAACGCAGCTGCGATAGGTCCAACAATTGGTCCTGCTCCTGCGATAGAAGAGAAGTGGTGTCCTAAAAGTACAGGTGCTTTAGCAGGAACATAGTCTACATCATCTCTTAAAGTGTGAGCTGGCGTCTTTCTAGAGTTGTCAAATCCCCACTCTTTTGCTAGCCACGATCCATACGTTACATAAGCAATGCCAAATAGTACAATGGCGATTACTACCAATATAACTGAATTCATTTTAAGTCTCCTTTCATAAACCTAAAACAATTAACTGAGCAGCTTCAATCTAGCTGCATCACCTCTTGCCATTTTGTTTTCATACGCAATATGTTGATTTTTATCTAAGACAATTAGTTTACCATTTACATAGCCTCTAAAACCAAATTTATAAGACTTATAAAATTTAAACTTCTTAATCTTTTTTATCATTTCATCATCTACACCATCCACAAGATATATCAGGGTAATCAGAGAAGACATATGGTTTTCATCAGCATCAATAAAATTGTCATACATATACAAAAAGCAACCCAATACCTTATCAAGATTAAATTTTTCATCCTTTAAATCCTTAATAAATAGGTGCTCATTGTTCGTAAACTCATATATTTTCAGCTTCTTGCTACCAAAGTACTTCAGGTTTTCCTGATAATATTTAGCGTAGAGGTCGAACGAATAATCTCCCACTTTGAAATCATCTTCAAAATTAAAGAGATGCGAAAAATTGTCTTTAAGATTGTCTATCATTTGCATATGAACCTCCTCGCTAATTATACAACTAACCAACTGAATTTACAAGCAAATTGTTATCAAATTATGAATTATTTTTTAACAGGTTAAACGTTTAAACCAATTGCTGATAAACTTTTTTTATGATATAATAAAATTCAGTTTAAAAAGTATTATATAAGGGGATTTTTTATATGTTTAAAGATTTATTAATAAATAACCGAAGTTATAGAGCTTACGATAGGTCTTATTCTGTTAGCAAAGAAGAACTTATGGAACTCATTCATACAGCAAGGTTTTCACCAAGTGCTAGAAACCAGCAAGGTCTTAAATTCAAGCTATTTACTGGAGTCGAGGCTGATAAAATGCAAGGCTTGTACAAATTAGGTGGTGCACTACCTGAACTCAAACTACCAAGACCTGAAACAGCGCCAAACGCCTTTATTCTGGTATGTATTGATGAAAAAAAGGCAAAAAATGATAAGTACATCATGATGGATGTAGGTATCATTAGCCACTCTATACTACTCAGAGCTAGTGAACTAGGACTTGGCGGCATTATGATTGGTGCTGCCCACTTTGAAAAGATTGTAGAAGAGTTTTCCATCCCAGATAGATACGCTCCTGTTCTTCTCCTTGCTGTTGGAAAACCTATGGAAAAAATCATCATAAAAGATATCAATGACAATGAGGCAAGGAAATACTATAGAGAAGATGGTGTGCACACAGTACCTAAGGTAATAGCTGACAATTTAATTATTTAGGAGAGTACAATGCGAAAACACTGGGATAACTACTATATGGCTATGGCATATACTACTTCAGAGAGAGGTACCTGTGACAGGGCTAAAGTTGGCGCTGTCATAGTTGATGAAGAAAAACGACTGGTTGCAACTGGCTATAATGGCAGTGCAGGGAGCAAAATGCCACACTGTGATGATGTAGGTCACGTCCTTAGAGATAGCCACTGCATTGCTACAGTACATGCTGAACAAAATGCGATAGCAGACTGTGCAAGAAGTGGGAAGGCAACAAAAAACGCCTCAATATACGTGACACACTTCCCCTGCTTATCATGCACAAAACTCATTATTTCTGCAGGTATCAAAAAAATATACTTTGATATTGCTTACAAAGTCGATCCCTTTGCCTATAAATTGATTACAGAAAACGAAATTGCGCTTTACTGCTGTGATGTCGATAACAAATGCGAAAATTTCACGTTAGAAAAATAGGTGTTAACATGAATAGAGAAGGAAAAAACAAAATAGAGTCCATCGAAAAAATAGATGGGTACAATTACCTCAATGCCTTTGTCATTAACTATCGAGACAAAGCAGGAAACCCTAAAAAATGGGAGATGGTCTCTAGAGGCGATGAAAACCGTCTAAAAGACGAACATGAAAACCAACGTGTTTACACAGATGCAGTAAGTATATTTGCTCATAGTAAGGACAGAAAAAAAGTCATACTCATCAAAGAATTCAGGATAATAGCGGGCAAATACGTCTACACCTTACCTGCAGGCGTAGTTGACCCTAACGAAGACCCTAACAATACTGCTATAAGAGAATTTAAAGAAGAAACTGGATTAGATATTGATATTTACAAAGTCACAAAACCACGATTTACTTCAGTAGGTCTTTCAAATGAAAGAGTATCAACAGCTTATGGCATATTCAGTGGAGAAATATCAGATGAATTTCTTGAAGCAGAAGAAGATATAACAGCCTTTGAAGTAGATGTAGAGTTGGCAAAAGACTTAATGAAAAATGCTGAAATGACGGAGAGAACCTATGTTATGCTAAAAGAATTTTTTAAACTACCAGACTCATTATAAAGTCTGTATCATTAAAAAAGTGGCTACTGGAAGTAACCACTTTTTTAATGCCGACGCTAGATTCCTACGTCGAGCCTACGGCTCTCCTCTGAATGACAGCGCGGGGTATTTCAAGGTGTGTAATCTTAGACAAAAGTTATAAAAATAAATTAGTATAAAGCATAAGCTACACCTTTTAATCAGTAAACCTTATTTATACTATTACTGATGTTGAAATACTAAGTTCTTTGTAATTAAACCAGCGGTATTTCCAGCATCATCTTTGACCTGTATTGATATCATAACACTCTTGCCATTTTCACTTTGAGCGATTGCTTGATCAAGTACTACTTCAACAAAATTATTTGTAGTACTTGTTGTATAACTTGCAACACCAACTACTTGATTTGCTAAAGTCACTGTACAAGACTGAATATTGGCATCACTATTGATTGGCTCACTGTACTCTAACTTGATTGTCTTGTTATCACTTAAGAATTCTGGTTCTACGAGCATAGTAGGTGCTACTTTATCTTTAAACTCTGTTGATGAAGCATCACTATCAATTGTCAAATCTGAAGTGTTTTTAACACCGTATTCTGTAACTAGTGCCTCTGCCCCTGCAGTTGATGCAAAGACAACATCACTATCTAATCCCAAATTATCTGCACCTTCATTTACTGTTACACTTGAAGGAACGCCAAAGGTCAATGTTGTTGAATACTCTTCTGGTTGACCTATAGTTATCTGTTCTAGTACCTGACCACCATATGTCACACTGTCATTCTCTAGCACTTTTACAGGTGTGTCAAAGTTAATTTCAAAATAGTAAAGACCATCATTTTTCTTTAAAAAGACCTCTTTTTCCCCAGCATCTATGGCTAGTACTGGAGGTGTTGGAATACCTTTCACAATTTCTGTATCTACAAGCATATTTCTAGCTATGTCTGTCATTTGTTGTAATTTAATAGCAGAATACTTCATTGTACCTGACTGGTCATACATCATATCATTGATATCGTCCACTGAAATTGTAAGTTCTTTTGGACTTACTACATTTACAGATGCACCAGCTACATCAGCTAATAACTTTATAAAAGAACCACCATCAGCATCTGTCTTGTATATTCTATAGTTGCTTAGATTTGTAAAATGAGAATCATCCATTTCCTCAGAGAACTTAATTGTAATACTATTTCCATCTACAAAATACTCAGATGAAGTTGTATCTGTCAATCCAAGAACTGTAGGTGCTTTTGTATCTGGACAATTAAATTCATCACTTGTCTCTGGCATTTCATTTTCTCTTACACTCATATCTTTAAAGTCGTTTAATACTAAGGTAAAATCTTCAGCATCTTTATTGTATAGTTCTGATACACTAAAGGTAAGTTCAGTATTCTCATTATCCCAAGACCTATTTGCAATAGTTGCTGGGAAAGGATTACCATCACTATCCTTAAATTCAATAGTATTTCTAATTGGATTATAAGGATTCGGCACTTCCATACTCTCTGAGAATGTCAATTTCATTTCTATAGCATTTCCTGCAGCATTCCTTTCAACTTTAGTTATTTCTACAGTTGGAGCAGTCGTATCATCTTGAGCCATTATTTCAATGGTCTGTTCCTGCGTAATTTCATTGTCCATATCATCTTTTTGTCCACTGTACTTAACTGTTATTCCAAGAATAGCAGCCAAATCTAATTTGTTTTGTAGATTAATGCGTACTTCCTTTGAATTAGGTGTTGAAACACTTACACTCTGTACTGTGTTTCCAACTACGGTGAAATTCCCTTCATCTGCTAGTTTTTCATCAAATTCTGCTAGTATTGTCTTGTTGTTTAAAACATACATTGAGACAAGTTCTGGTGCATCGTTATCTGCTACAATTTCAAACTCTCCCTGATAGCTCTCTAATGGAAAACCTTCATAATCAGGTATATTGATAACTTCTAATGTATAAGTTCCAGCTGCAATAGCTTGATTGAATTCTAAAACCAATTCATTAAATAAAGTTTTCCTTATCTTAGCATAAATCTTAGTGCCATCCACTTTGATATCATTGTGATACTTATAATAGTTACCACCATAATTTAATGGTTCTGTTGTCTTAATTCTAATAGTCTTAGGGTTCAATACCTCAATCGACTTAACTGATGGCATTGTAATATCCATAAAGTTAACATCTTGCTCTACCTGTGGCATAATACTCCCATCAGAACCTTTTACGCCAGATATTTTAACTGTTAGCGTCGTATTTTGAGATTGAACTGTATTTAAGTCAATTAATATCATATTTCTTTCATTGACGTAATCTATACTGTGAGGTACTGATACACCATTTTTTTTCACAGTAATCACAGTCCCTGCATCTACATTATATGCCTTATTAAACTTTACACTAATGACTTTCATACCTTCAGATTTAATTGTTTCAACTTTTAAGTCTTCAACATCTGTAAGTCCTAATATTTCTTTTAATGTTAAGTTTTCATTTTTTGGAACTTTGTTCAATGTATTATACATTGCAATATAAACATCATTTCTAATTATAGGGGATGTTTTAGTAAGTCCTGAAGTTCCTTCAAATAGTCCTAATTCAACAGCTGTCTCAAATGCAGTATCATATACTGGGTCATAGCCAAGTGCTCTTAGCATAATTGTCGCAAACTGCTGTGCTGTGATATTCTCCCCCCATCCAAAATATGCATTTGACATACCTCTAAACCATGTTTTATTGTATGTATAAGCAATAATTTTCGTTGTTTCACTGCTCATCTTATCTTGTAAATCAACAAATGGTAAGCCTGTTGGGTCTGTAATCTTTGCAGCATCTTCTACACCCATCATCCTAGTCAAAATAATTGCAGCATTTTGTCTCTGCAAAACTTGGTTTTCCATATACCCATTTCCATCGCCTTTAATGACATTATAGTTTATCAGTGTCTGCAGTGCATCTGTTGACGAAACAGCAAATGCTGGCACTAAACCAACTAGTAATACTAAAGACAATATTACTGTTAACGTTTTTTTCATAATATCTAGCCCTCCTCGTATACAAGGGTAATCCATTCATCTCAGTATCCCCTATAAAACATTGAGATATAGAAAGAAATAATACTCTACATCTTTCTGACTTATATTCATTATACCTTGAGCTACTATTTGAGAACAGAGACAGCTAAAACATGTAATTTGTTCGTAAATCCAAAGTAATAATTGACATTCTGATTTTATATAAACTTAATTTAAGAGAAATCTATTTGTTATATAAAAAAAGAGCTAAAAACATTAATCTGCTCTTAGCTCTTTTTATCTAAAACTATTCAGCGTATACGCTAACTTGTTTTCTGTTCTTTCCAACTCTTTCGAATCTTACTACACCACTAACTTTAGCAAATAGAGTGTCATCTCCACCCTTACCTACGTTTTTGCCAGGATGTATCTTAGTTCCTCTTTGTCTTACGATGATGCTTCCGCCGCTTACGAATTTTCCGTCGCCTGCTTTAACACCTAGTCTCTTTGACTTACTGTCACGACCGTTTTTAGAAGAACCAACACCTTTTTTCGATGCGAAAAACTGAAGATTTAATTTCACAATCCCACCTCCTTTGATGTGATTTGAACATAATCGGGATATTCATCTGATATTGCTTTAATTCCAAGCGACATGCTTTCTATTAATAAAGACGCTGACTTTCTTTCGTCATCAGATATTGTAGCACTGACTTTAAAATCAACAAGTCCCTTCTTTTCATTCTCTTCCAGAACGTAGTTTACTTTTAAAATCTCATCAATGGCTCCTACCGTCGTCTGCACAAGGATTGATACACCAGCACAAACAATATCTGAGCCATATTCACCATAATTGGCATGTCCTAAAACTTTAAACCCGACACTTAGCTTTTTGTTCTTTAATATACAAACTTTTATCATTATGCTTGAATTGCTTCAATCTTGACTTGTGTATACTGTTGTCTGTGTCCACGTTTTCTTCTTAAGTCTTTTTTAGGCTTATATCTCATCATAAGCACTTTCTTGTTCTTGCCATGCTTTAGAACAGTAGCACTTACTTCTGCTCCTTCTACATATGGCTTACCAACAGTAACTTTTCCTTCGTCAGAAACTAATAACACTTTGTCAAATTTGATTTTTTCGCCTGCTTCTACAGCTAGCTTCTCAACAAAAACAACATCATCATTAGTAACTTTGTACTGCTTTCCACCAGTTTCTATAACTGCGTACATTAAGGCACCTCCTTAAACTAAATCTCGCCAATCTAGGCACACAAATAAAGTGTTTCAGCCCATGTTGAGCGGTAACTTCGTTAGTCTATCACAGCGTGTATCAAAAGTCAAGAATAAGTTGACCACAGAATTCTTTTCGATTATAATTTAGACAGAAGTTCTGAGTATACAGAAAGGAGAAAATATGGCTTGTACTACAATAATCGTGGGTAAAAACGCCAGCTATGATGGCTCAACAATAGTTGCTAGAAACGAAGACTCTGGAGCAGGAGAATACAATCCTAAAAAACTTATTGTCATGCATCCAGAAGAGCAACCTGAGGTCTATAAATCAGTGTTATCAAAGGTAGAAATCCCACTACCAAAAGAAGCAATGAGATGTACCCTCATGCCAGAAGCTGTCGAGGGAATTGGCATATGGGGAGCTTGTGGTGTCAATGAGCTCAATGTATCTGTCACTGCGACAGAAACTATTACGTCAAATGAGAGAGTCCTAAGTGGAGACCCACTTGTCGTATATCAAAAAGCAGAAGGCAAAGAAGGCGAAGAAGGTTACAAACCAGAAGTGATTGGTGGAATAGGAGAAGAAGACATTGTCTCTCTCTTAGTGCCATTTATCAAATCAGCACGAGATGGTGTAAGCAGGCTTGGTAGCCTACTAGAAGTCTATGGCACCTATGAAAAAAATGGCATTGCCCTTCAAGACGAAAATGAAATCTGGTGGCTAGAAACCATAGGTGGACACCACTGGATAGCAAAGAGACTCCCTGATGATGCCTATGCAGTTATACCAAACCAGTTTGGCATTGATGACTTTGACCTAGATGATGCACTTGGTGAACAAAAAGAGCACATGTGTTCACGAGACATGAGGGAATTTATAGAGAAAAATCACTTAAACCTAAGTCTTGATGGTAAGTTTAATGCAAGACACGCCTTTGGCAGCCACTCTGATGCAGACCATGTATACAATACGCCAAGAGCGTGGGTATTACAGCGTTACCTAAACCCTAAAACTAGCAAATGGGAAGGAGAACACGCAGACTACAAGCCTGATTCTGATGATATTCCATGGTGCAGAAAACCAGAAAAGAAAATCACCATAGAAGATGTCAAATACACGATGTCTCATCACTTCCAAGGCACTGAATACGACCCTTATTCTAGTAGAAGCTTGAATAAAGGAGCATTTAGACCAGTTGGCGTAAACCGTACAAACTTCCTATCTATTGTTCAAATCAGACCTTATATGCCTGATGAAATAAAGAGCATTGAGTGGATAGCCTACAGTTCAAACGTCTACAATGCTGCTGTACCATTCTATACAAACATCAACAAAACACCAGACTATGTGTCATGTACAAATGCAGAAGTTAGCACTGACAGTTTTTACTGGGCAAACAGACTCATTGGCGCATTATCTGACAGTGCCTTTCATCAGACAACTTCTCATATTGAGAGATACCAACTACAAGTCCAGACAGAGGGACATATGATTATCAAGAACTTTGATGACAAAATCCTAGAAGCAAAACCAACAGGGGAAGAAGCAAAAAAAGTCTGCGAAGAAGCAAACAGCGAAATAGAAAAAATGATAAAGAAAAAGACAAAAGACCTTCTATTAAAGGTACTAAATGAATCGTCTAACATCATGAAAAATGCTTATTCTAGGTCTGATTCATAATGGATACAATGCTATTTGATAAACACGCAAGCACCTACGACACTTGGTATACAGAGCATGAAAAACTATTTCAAAGCGAATTAAAACTATACCACAGAGCACTAGGAGATGTAGCGAATAAAAAGCTGCTATCCATAGGCTGTGGTACTGGTATCTTTGAATCAACACTTCAAGGTGCTGATATCGACGGCTTAGAACCAGCTTCAAAAATGGCTACTATAGCTAAAAAAAGAGGCATAAAAGTCATAGAAGAGAGCATCCATAATCACAACATAAAAAAAGACTACTACGACATCATCTACTTCAATACCAGCTCCCCTTTTATATCAGATATTGAAACTGCCTACAATAAGGCATATTCTGCACTAAAGAGCGGTGGAAAACTAGTCATATTTGACATACCAAAGGAAAGTGCTTACTGCCTGATGTATATGCTGTCAGCTCATACCAATATCTTTCGAGAAGAATATCCAAAAGAATACAGCATGAACATCGCCCTTTCAGAAGAAGTCGTAAAAAATGCCAACTGGCACAGCGCAGAAGAAAGGGTAGAAATACTAAAAAAAATAGGTGTTAGTCGCTTTGAGTACTACCAAACACTTACCAATAATCCTCTATATCAAAATGATGAAGTTGAAGAAGTACTAGAGGGATACAAGAAAGGAAGTTATGTCGCTATCATTGCGTATAAGTAAAGTTAAAACGGGCTGTTACAATAGTTATATTGTTGGAGCCCGTTTTTCATACCAAAAAACATAGGAATTTCTAGTGCAAAAAGACACTATAAACAAGTTAAGAGAAATATAGAAAGATTTCCTCAAAACTTTAGATTTCAGCTTAGTGATGAAGAAACTGCAAAACTAGTCGCAAATTGCGACCGGTTCAAAACATTAAAACATTCAACAAGTAATCCATATGTTTTTACAGAGCATTGAAATATTTTTTAGACCTTGAAATTTCTATAATAAAAAAAAAACAAGAGGTAAATAACAATTTTCCACCTCTTAAATAATATATTCTTATTTTACAAACTCTACAATACTTAGAACGAGTTCTTCATTTACATCCTTTTGAAAATCCTTATAGATGAGCATATTTTCCATTTGTCCATCTGTTTCCGTGTCTTTCAAAACATGAGTCATCTTGTCAATGAGGACAAGTTTAGCTGAAGGAAGAGCTTTTGATAAAATCTCTGCATCTTCGACTGACACCTGTATATCATGCTTACCTTGAATTATCATCATTGGTATATCACCTAACGCCTTATAGACTTCCACTGGGTTATAAGTCATCCAGTCCATCATATAGCCTTGTATTGAAGGTCTAAATAATGGCTTTAAGACAGCACTCATCTTCTCAACCTTTTTACCAGCTTTTAAAGAATCCACAATTGCAAAAGACTCATCAACAATTTCCTTTGGATTTGCCTTGTTGTTTATAATCTGTTCTTTAATCACTTCATCTATCGGTCTACTTGGACCAGCCAGAGAAATAAAGCCATCTATATTCTCATCCTTAGCAGCTATAGCACCATATAAAGCACCTTGTGAATGACCAAGAACATATATGGTCAAAAACCTTTCATCTTTCTTTAAGTATTGAATAAGCGCTTTAACATCATCCGTATAGTCACTTACCCTTATCGTCTCTTCACCCACCTTTATATTAGCAGAACCTTTAAGACCCCTCTTATCATACCTAAGACTTGCTATGTCATTTTCAGCGAGCTTCTCTGCCAATATCTTTGATTCATTACACACGCCATCTCTTGGCGTAGGTCCAGAACCTGGAACAAATAAGACTACTGGCACAACAGATGATTTTTCTAACTCTTTTGGCACTAGCAAAGTCGCAGATAACTTTCCACCCTCAACGTCAACACTTAGTTCTGTTTCAGTATAAGATTTTTCTACTTCTTTATTAACAGTAGTCTCTGTCTTTTCCTTTGGCTTATCATCAACAGGTGTAGTACTGCTTTCCTTGTCGTTTGTACACGCAGTCAGTGAAAATAGTAAGGCAAATAGCAAAATGACAAAAGTCGACCTCTTCATGGGTTACCTCCAAAATACGAATACTTCTAAATTCAATCTTTAGTTTATATTAGAACTTAGCTTAATAACACACAAGTTCCATGAACAACCTTGATACCACTGCCCTCAGCAAGCCTAATGGTATCCATGTCATATGTATCTGGTTGGAACCAAATGTACTTCACCTTTTTCTTTATTGCCATTTCTACAACTTTTCTTGAAATTTCCTTATTGACGACCATGCTCACACAGTCAACATCATCTTCTATATCAAGTATACAAGGGTACGTCTTCATCCCCTCAATTTCATCGTATCTAGGATTTACAGGATATACATTATAACCTCTATTTACTAGGTCATTAAGTACAGAATTACCATATTTTTCCTTATTAGGAGTTGCACCAACAACTGCCCAGTTTTTTAGTTTAAACATCTCTGCTATCGTATTTTGCATATTTACCATATCATTCCTCCACGTTTCATCAAAAATTTTCTCGTTATAATTCTGTATTAGTATACCCTCTATCAGAGAAGAATTAAACCCTAAATATTAATTAATATCGTTTAGTACAATAATATCACTTACAATCCCAACGACTCTTTTATAAATTTAGACCAAATCACCTTAAAGTTATATGCTCCATCGTCTTCATCAAGGACTCTATTTTCCTTTGAAACATCGACAAAGTACTTCCCTGACTTCTTATACTTCGATATAGAATCAAGTGGCCACCCTATGTGCCTCTTTGCTGATGGTGTTTCGACCATATAAAATGCTTCTGTAGACGCTTCCTCTCTTGGCTCTAGCCTAGAATAGATTTTGCCCTTGTTATAAACTGCCATGCCATTTAGATAGTAAGCAAGCTGGTTGCCACCAAGGGACTTTACTAGGTTAGAATAGTACGCTATCATCTCCTCATCTGATAGTCTATCCCTACCTTCTGGTGTTCGTATTTTAAGCCCAGGTTGCTTGCTATCACTTATATCAAGAGCATCAAAGTACAGCCCTGAGTCATGACATATAACGGTGTCAAAGTACCTACCATAGTACTCTGCTTTAATCACTGCATTTTCTTCTGGTGTACTGCCAACTTCACTTGGCTCATCACTTATATCTAAATCATTTAATGTGTAAATTGTGACATCTTCACCCTCTAAAAAAGACTGAAACATATTTACTTTAGAAGGATTTGTTGTCCCTAATAGTATCTTCATCAATCTAGTTATCCTTTCTTGCTTTATATAGGGCATCTGCTAATCGTTTGCCCATTTTTTTAAACGAGATATATGTCAGTCCACCTGAAACAGCTCCACCTAGAATTGGTACTGCTTTTGATACCGATTTTGAAACTGTCTTTCTAGTCATCTTCTTACCAATTAAGGAACCAACCTTTTTCACCATAGGGTAAGAAACACTTAAGTTAAAAGCTTTAGTGGCAACACTTTCCCCTATCTTTTCACCGGTCTTCATAGCAACTGTGTTGATTAAATGGACAGCGCCTGATACACCAAACATAACACCTATGTAGGCAATGTACCTAGCCTTTACTTCACTACTTAGTTCCCCACTTTTTGTTACACTTAAATTTGATTCCCCAAATAAATAGGCAATCTGCTGTGATAGGTTTAATGCAAAGGCAAAAAACTGAAAAACATCAGCTGTACCAGCAGCAACGGCATATACTGGATTACCTGGCATGCCAGCCAAAAAGGATAAGGTGCTGGTCTTTTTTGTTACATTATCAATTAAAACATCTGCTTTTTCTCTTAAGTATTCTGCTGTATAGACTTCTTGTGGTCCATGTTCTAGTATAATATCTAAATATTTATCCCCTTTAAACTGCTCTCTTAAAAATGCCTCTCTATCGACCTTGACAACAGGAAGTTTAATCGCCTTACTTATCATGTCAACAGCCTTTGAATACAAAGTATCGTTATTGTATATCATTTCTTTTTTCTTAAACATTTGCTTCCTCCTAACACAGGAACTAATACTAATTCATGTTTAAAACTTTAGTCTAAGAGTCCACGCCTTGAAACACTAAACAAAATGCTCCGAAGAAAATTCATGCATGTTGTCATTTTCAGACATCTAGTAATGAGCCCTCCCCCACCAGAAAGAACTGCCCCGCGTTGTCATTCAGAGGAACGACGCAAGGAGTGACGTAGGAATCTAACGCGGCATAATTATTCTTTCTGGAAGGGTCGGACTGCCGTCCTAAATAGTAAAAAGCCTCGAAGAAACTAATTTCAAGCGAGCTTGATTAGTTTTTTCTTTGCTTTTTACTGCTCATTACTTGGTCTTCGAAAATTAGTAGTGTTTCATAGGCTCTGAACTGACAGACTAAAAATGTTACTTGAGATTAGTATAACTTCCTTGTCACTGTAAGCATATCATAAAAAAACTCAGTATATTAATGTTTGGAAGAATTATAATCAAACTCTAACTTAAATTAAGCGAAATTAATAGCTTTAATTCCCAAAGGAGTACCCTAACAAAGCATAGTCAAATAACTGTTTTTACTAGCGTTTGGAGGTTTAGGTTTTCAAAGATGAAACTTTTTTTAATTTTGCGTGAGAAAATCAGGAAGATTTTCTATGAGAAGCGTACACGGATGTACGCTTTCGAAGTTAGCAAAATTAGAAAAAGTTATGCACAAAACCGTTTAGAACCTGCCAGCTGCGCTATGTAAAAATAGTATTTGACATGCTTTTAGGGCTAGAGTTTTACAGGTCTAGGTAATTAACACATAGGACATAACAACACAGTTTTCAGCAAATACATTTATTATCGTATCGTTTAAAAGTAGAAAACATTAAGTGAGGGCAATACTATCAAGATACTCATCTACCTCAGCCCTTGATGTAAAGACATGGATAGCAAGATGACTGTACTCTTCTAGAAGTTTCAAGATACGTGGTCTTTCACTTGTATTAAAGCCCTTTATAAAAGCAAGAAACTCCTCATCTATCTCTCCTATCTCTTCAATCCAAGGCATATCATCTCTCTGTTTGCCCTGCCTTAATTTCACTCCTTCAAGACAAACTTCTAAAGGAAAGTCCAAAAAGAACACGGTATCAGCACGCTCTAATCGGATGTCAAGTGTTGAACCATAGTTACCATCAATAATCCACTTATCCTTTGCTACAACTTGATTGATTCTATCTATAAGGACAGACTTCTCTACGTAAGTCTTGTCCTTATTCCAATTCACAAGGTCTAAATGATATAAAGGCAGTCCTGTCTTTTCGCTAAGCTTTCTGGAAAAATAACTCTTTCCTGCTCCAGAACAGCCAATGACCAAGCACCTATTACCAAGCATTAGTCTATTACCTCCTGTATTGTTTCTCTTATCCTATCAAAGTCCTCTTTATCACTGTAAAACAATGTCTCCCTATTATTCCTTCCCCTTAATATCAGTAAATCATCAGCAACTCTAAGCGCCTCCTCAATATTGTGACTGACAAATATGAAGTGTATGCCAGAGTTCTCCATTAGTTCTCTATAGAGCTGTATAGAGCGTTCTTTTGATTTGACATCTAGGTTTTGGAAGGGTTCATCCATGAGGATAACATCAGCATTTACCATAATTGCCCTAGCTAGAGCCACCCTCTGCCTCATGCCACCACTTAGCTGACATGGATAGGAATTTATCTCTTTCTCTATAGATAATTTACTGAGAACCTCAATTATCTTTGCATGGTCAACCTTATCCCTTGCCACATACTCCAAGTTTTCATGCACAGTTGCCCAGGGTAGGAGTACAGGGTCCTGAAATACGTAGGATAACTTAATATCTCCCCTATCTATCAAACCACTATCTGCTTTTTCTATCCCAGCAAGCATATTTAAGAGGGTTGTTTTACCTTGACCAGAAGCACCTAAAATGGATGTATTCTTATTTGCATCTAGGTCTAAACTGAAATTTTCAAATACAGTTTTATCACCAAATGATTTGTAAATCTCCTTAAATACAATCTTTCTCATGCTAATCACCACCACCTATCGCTCTGCCACCGCACTTTCTATACTTGTATACTTTTAAAAGACTCCTTAAAAGATACTCTGAAAGAACGCCAATGACTATCAGCACAAAAGTCCAAGCAAACAGTCTCTCTGTCTCAAGTAAATTCTTAGAATTAATTAGTTCTGAACCAATGGCAAATTTCGGATAGGAGAGAACTTCTGATGCAACGCAAACCTTCCATGTAAGAGATAGGGTATTCTGCATAGCAAGCTCCACAAATTGAAAGATAGCTGGTATATATAAGTATTTAAACTTTTTATACATATGAACATCAAAAAACTCTGTCATCACCAGTAAGTCATTACTAATTGAAGACAGCCCTTTATATGTTGATAAAGCCATGATGGGAAGCCCTATCAAAAAGCCGACAAAAACTGCAACATAGTTAGTATCTATCCACAATAATGCAAGCATGATAAAACTCATCACTGGTGTTGTTTGTACAATTCTGAGAACAGGTGAAAATAGTATTTTTGTCACAGGATAAAAATACATCAAAAAACCAATGAGTATACCAAAAAAACTCGATATAAAAAATGCAGTAAATACCCTGAGTAGGGTTTCTAAAATAGTCTTAAAAGAACTGGCATTGGACAAGATAGTTATCAATGCTCTAAAACTAGAAATAGGGCTGGGGAAAATAAGATTTTTCCCCACGCCCATTGAAATGACCTGCCATATAGACAGTATTAAAACTACACTTAAAGCCCTTTCAACATGCTTTCTATTCATTATTTATAGAAATCATCTGCAGGCATCTTTCCACCAACTGATTTAGGGTTGGCTTCAAATAATACATTTAGGAATGCATTAACACTATTTTTCGCCTCTTCTTTATCCATATAGACAATACTACAATTCGGGATTGCCTTTTCAGCAACCTTTGCCTTAGGGAATATCTTTTGCTTTTCAATCAAAACAGACGCATCTGCAGCATTGGCATTTACCCAATCAATTGAATCCTTATAAGCTGCTAAGAACTCATCCACATACTCAGGATTTGATTCTAGTAATTCTTTCTTCACAATAATACATCCTGTTGTAATTGGTGTATCTGGATATTTTTTTGCCCATTCATCATTTAAATCTAAGATATGCTTGACGTCTTTTCCCTTCATTGTTGCTATTGTTACAAATGGTTGAGGTAGTACAGCTAATCCTTTTTCACCAGAAGTTACTGCTGTTGCAAGTTCTTGATGATTAGCCATGTACTCTACGTTTATATCATTCTCTAAGTCAATACCATTGTCTGTAAGAAGTTTATTTACTAAAAATTCTGGCACTGCTCCCTTTCCTGAAGAGTATAGCTCCATACCTTTCAAATCAGCCATGCTCTTTATCTTTTCAGCATTTTCAGAATTTCCTACTAAATGTAAGACTCCTAGTGTATTGACAGCACACATTTTTACTTCTCCACCAGTTTTGTTATACAGTATTGAAGCTAGATTTGTAGGAACACAAGCAAAATCAAGTTTGCCTTGAACTATCATTGGTACAATCTTATCAGGTGTTGGAAACACTTCAAATTCAGCATTGATTGCTACACTTCCAGTTTCCACATTATCAATAAGTTTACTCATACCAAAACCAGTAGGTCCTTTTAGCACGCCAACTTTGATAAGTGGCTTTTCAGCTGGTTCTTCAGAACTTGCACTCTTGTCTTCTTTTGAATCAGCCTCTGAATTCTCATTACTCGCGTTTTCTCCCCCAGTATTACTTTCTGACCCTTCATCACTCTTATTGTCGCTTTCAGTCTGCGCTTGCTCATTAGAATTCGCATTCTCTTCTGATGTATTATTGTTACAAGCAGTTAGCGAAAACAATAATGCAAGAGTCAATAAAACAGCTAGTAATTTCTTCATTTTTTTCTCCTATAGGTTCTACAATGTGCTCTGTGGGAAGTAGTTAGTATGTAGTAGTTTATGAGCTTTTTCACCATAAGGTTCACCCAAGTACTCTTCATATATCTTCATTACTTCCGCATTTTCGTGAGATTTCCTACGCTTCTTATTTTTGTCTTCCCTATAAATAGCAGCCTGTCTCTTTTCAATGATTTCAACATTACCATGGTGATAAGGTTGACCACCACCACCAATACAGCCGCCAGGGCAAGCCATAATTTCAATTGCTTGGAAATCTACTTCACCAGCTTTTATTGCATCAAGGAGTTTAGCAGCATTTGAAAGTCCATGTGCAATACCAATATTTAAGTCTAAATCACCTATTGTTATCTTTGCAGACCTTACGCCATCAAGACCCCTTAAGTCTTCAAACTCTATCTTTTCAAGTTCTTCTCCAGTTATCCACTCATAAGCACTTCTACAAGCAGCTTCTATAACGCCACCAGTTGTTCCAAAGATAACGCCTGCCCCAGTTGATTCACCCATAATCTTATCAAAATCTTCTTCTTCAAGATTGGCAAAATCAATACCTGCTTCTTTTAGCATCTTAGCATATTCTCTTGTAGTAACAACAGCGTCAACTCTTGGCATACCTTCTTCTAAGTACAATTCAGGTCTCTGTGCTTCAGCCTTTTTCGCCAAACAAGGCATAACTGAAACCACAAATATATCCTTAGGGTCTATGCCCATCTTCTCTGCATAGTAGGTCTTGGCAACGCCACCAAACATAATCTGTGGCGACTGACAAGATGATGGTATATCAATCAAGTCTGGATAATGGTGTTCAAAGAAATTCACCCATGCTGGGCAGCATGAAGTAAGTATTGGAAGCCTTCCACCGTGTTTAATCCTGTGAACTAATTCTGATGCTTCTTCCATAATAGTAAGGTCAGCTGCAAAATCTGTATCAAAAACGCCATCAAATCCAAGCGCTCTAAGTGATGCAGCTAGCTTACCAGTTGAAATCTCGCCAGGTTCTAGTCCAAATTCTTCTCCAATTGCAACTCTAATAGCTGGTGCTGTTTGAACTATAACATGTTTTGATGAATCATTCAAGGCTTTCCACACTTCTCTGCTATGATTTACTTCTACAAGAGCAGCTGTAGGACATACAGCAACACATTGTCCACAGAATGTACAACTTGATTCACTCATTGGAATGTTGAATGCTGGACCTACAAAAGCATCAAAACCTCTGTTTACAGCTGATAATACGCCACAGCTCTGAACAATATTACACATTGTTTCACATCTTCTACACATAACACACTTATTGGGGTTTTTGACGATAGCCCTTGATGAGGTATCAATATCAAAATCCATCATTTGACCTTCAAATTTTATATCTGTAATATTGAGTTCTGAAGCAAGCGCCTGAAGTTCACAGTGAAGGTTCATTTCACATGATAGACAGTCTTTTGGGTGATTTGAAAGAAGTAGTTCTACTGCCATTCTTCTTGCACTTAAGGCTCTTGGTGAGTGTGTTTTGATGACCATGCCATCTGTACACTTCTCAGAACAAGATGGAACAAGTGTTCTTCTACCCTCAACCTCAACAACACAGACTCTGCAAGAAGACACCTGATTGTGCACTTTTAGCTCATGTAAATCCATATGACATAGTGTAGGTATGTGTGTTTTTACTTGTTTTGCCGCTTCCAAAATTGTCGTGTTTTCCTCGACCTGTATATCTTTTCCGTTTATATTAATATTAATCATTTTACTTCCTCCCACTAAGCCATTGTAATAGCACCAAAATTACATACATCGTAGCAAGTTCCACACTTGATACAAGCCTCCTGCTCAATAATGTGAGGTAATTTTCTTTCTCCTGTAATACACGTTACTGGGCACTTTCTAGCACAAAGAGTACAACCCTTACACTTATCAGCAACAATAGTGTACTTAAGTAAGTCTTTACACTCGCCAGAACGGCACTTACCATTGATGTGTTCTTCATATTCTTCTCTAAAAAATCTTATAGTAGAAAGCACTGGATTTGGTGCAGTCTGACCAAGTCCACAAAGAGCACTGTCCTTGATAGTATGCCCAAGCTCTTCTAGTTTTTCAATATCGCCTTCTTTACCTTGACCTTTACAAAGTCTATCCAGTATCTCGTACATTCTCTTTGTACCAATTCTACAAGGAGTACACTTACCACAAGACTCATCTTGCGTAAATTCTAGAAAGAATTTTGCCATCGATACCATACAGTTATCTTCATCCATGACAATCATTCCACCAGAACCCATGATAGAATCAATCTTCTTCAAGCTCTCATAATCAATAGGAGTATCTAGGTGCTCTTCTGTAATAACACCACCAGATGGTCCACCAGTCTGTACTGCTTTAAACTTCTTGCCACCAATGATTCCACCACCAATGTCAAAAATAATTTCTCTTAGTGTTGTTCCCATAGGAACTTCAATTAGACCAATGTTATTTACTTTACCAGCTAATGCAAATACCTTTGTGCCCTTACATTCCTCTGTACCATAAGACTTAAACCAATCTGAACCCTTTAAGATAATTGGTGGTATATTAGCATATGTCTCCACGTTATTTACACAAGTAGGCTTCTTCCAAAGTCCTTCAACAGAAGGGAAAGGAGGCTTCTTATTTGGCTCTCCACGCTTACCTTGAACTGAATTGATAAGAGCTGTCTCTTCACCACATACAAATGCACCAGCACCAAGTCTGATGTCTATATCAAAATCAAAACCTGTATCTAGTATATTCTTTCCTAACAGACCCATTTCTTTTGCCTGCTTAATAGCTATTCTAAGTCTATTGATTGCAAGTGGGTACTCTGCTCTTATATAAATAAGACCTTGATTTGCTCCTATTGCATATCCACCAATTGCCATTGCTTCAAGTACTGAATGAGGGTCTCCTTCCAAAATAGACCTATCCATAAATGCACCAGGGTCTCCTTCATCTGCATTACAAATCATATACTTCTGCTCATTCACCTGTTTTCTAGTTAATTCCCACTTAAGACCCGTAGGAAATCCACCACCACCACGGCCTTTTAGACCTGAGTCTAATATAATCTTACAAACTTCTTCTGGTGTATATTCTGTTAAAACTTTACCTAGAGCTAGGTATCCATCAAAGCCAAGTGCATCTTCTATCTTCTCTGGGTCTATCATACCACAATTTCTAAGCGCTATTCTAAACTGCTTTTTGTAGAACTCCATGTTGTGCTCATCTTGAGGTTTTCCGTCTTCCCCTTTATATAAAAGCCTTTCAACTCTATTACCTTTAATAATATGTTCATTCAATATTTCAGCAGCATCGCCATCTTTTACATAGACATAAACGGTGTTATCTGGGAGTATTTTTACGATAGGACCTGCTCCACAAAAGCCAAAGCAACCAGTTTTTACCACTTTTACACAACCTGTAATACCTTGCTTTTTAATTTCCTTATTAAATTCTTCAATAATTTTCTCAGATTTCTGCGATAGACAACCTGTTCCACCACAAACTAATATATGTGCAGTATACATTATAGTCTCCCCCCTATAGTCCAACTCTTCGCTCTGTTAACTCTTCGCCTTTTATAAAGTGATAGTCAACAATCTTCTCAACAAAATCCACGTCAACGCCTTCATAAGTGACACTATCCTTTCCCACTTCATTGACCTGAACTACAGTAGGCTTGTGCAAATCACCAAAATCGCCATGCCTAACCATACGCACATTTTTAATTCCCTTATCACCTAGCACTTGCATAAACTTTTCTAAAATCAAACAAGATTTATTCTCTAATGCATTTTCTCCAAGCCCAACTAATATCTCATGACTCTCGCCAGCCTCAACTGTAACAACATCTCTAAGCTGGACATTAGCCTTTAACTTCTCAACAAGCTTTTTTAGCTCCTCATAATTTTGAACTCTCATATTCCCTCCCAATTTATGAAATTACAACACTAAAGTAAAAACTATTCTTCCTTTTTACCAAAAATAATATCTGTTTGCTCTTGAATAATTCTCTTTACATCTTCTACTTTAATATGTCCATATACATTTTCTTCAGCGTTAATTACAGGAGCAAGACCACAAGCACCAATGCAGCGAACTTCTCTAAGAGAAAACATCCCATCTTTGGTTGTCTCACCAGCTTTAATGCCAAGCTCTTTCTCAAATGCTTCCAATATGACGTTTGCACCTTTTACAAAACAAGCAGTTCCAGTACAAATACTGATTTTACACTTACCAACTGGCTTTGTAGAAAAAAACGAATAAAAACTTACAACACCATATACTTCTGCTGCAGAGACACCCATTTTTTTTGCAACATGAACCATTACTTCTCTAGGTAAATAACCCATTATACCTTGTGCCATATGAAGTACATTGATAAGAGCACCCTCTAAATTGTCCTGTTCTTCAATAAAAGCATCAATTTTATCATATACTTCCTGAGGAATAGGCTTTTCACTAGGTCTAATCACTTCAGCCTTAACAGATGACATAAACTTCTCCTTTCAAATCCAAAATGCACCAACTCTTTGTGCAATAATTATCAGTTACATCCATACTATAGTATTTACATTAAAAACTCAACAAAATATAAATAATAAAAGATTAAAACTTTAATTAATAATGATTATCTTTATAAAATAAATTTAGAAATAGAATCTTTGAATAATAATAATTATACTTTCTAATAAAACATTAAGTTTACTTATAAATATTTAGATTAAACTAAAAAAAGTTCTATTAATCCTTAGTGATTCTGTAAGGATTAATAGAACTTTTTTAGTCATTCTTGTATACCGATTCTAATAGTATTTCATCACTATGGTTTTCCCAAAAGACGAAAGGAGTTTGGCTAGTTTAGAAACAATGATATTTCGCTCTTCTATACCTAGCTGTTTAAAGACAATTGCCTTATGAGCAAGATTTTCTGCCCTGCCAATGTAAAAATATATAATATCATGGCTTAGTAATAGATTAGAGAGAAGTTCTGGGGAAGTATTATCTTCAAAATCCGTCTCTCCAGACTCAAGTAGATTGTATACTTGATTGAGACAAACTGCCCCCTCACTCACCAAATCAACACCGTCCATGGTATACATTGGTGGATCTGCCATAGAGCCAGTTCCCTTATGAGTTCGCACAAGGTCTGCACCAAGCTCTCTTGAAATAATATCAGCAGTTGTTGAGCCACATATTACCTTTGTCCCATCAGCACTCAAAAAATCACAAGCAAACAAAGCATCATCTTTCATCATGGAAGGAGGCCCTGTAAAAAGACTCAAAACTTTCCCTCTTTCAGCCTCCAACACAATCATAGAGGAATCATCTCTGTACTCACCAAGTGATATTTGTTTGCAGTGTTTATAAATATGCTCCATAGCACCATTTATATCGATTTTATTCCTAACGGAATTATAACTAGCCAATATTCCCTTGGAGCCAATACCACCAGAAATTCCAATTTCACTACCTGATTCTGAAAGTCCATCTGAAAAAATCATAATCCTATCATTTTCTTCTAAGACAGACTTTCCTACACGATAATTTGCCACCTCAGTTGATTGGCTTCTAAGCTTTAATAAACTTGCTACTCCTCCACGCTGAATAATTGGATTTGGGGCATCATAGACAAAAAGCTGAGCATTGTTATTGTATATGTACACAGCTGTAAATGCACAGTAGAGCTTCTCTTTTGGCTCTGTAGTTTCTATATAGTCAACAAGACTCTCACATACTTTGGTAAAACTAAAATTCCTGAGAATTTTCTCCTTAAACTGGGTTGCCATCATATTTGATACTATATTTGCATACACCCCAGAACCTACGCCATCAAATATTGCAAAATATGACTTGTTATTATACCGAAATGACACTATGGTATCTCCACAGCTTTTCATCTGATATTTTTTCTCCTGCTTTATATACTCTTTAATATATATCATCTAATTTTCCTTATATAACGTCAAGAGCTTATCTAAAAATTCTTCATTTTCAGCTGAATACTTACCTAATTCCCCTGTGAGCATCTTGGCAAAAGTTATTTGCTTATTTAGCATCTCTTCTAAGTGTTTTATACTCTGCTCTTTCTTTAGCTTAATAATCTTATCCTCGTCAATATTCTTCTTCACTGGACTGAAAATTCCCACGATTTCATTTTCTACAGGAAATATATACTCACTATACAGAACACCATACTTACTGTTCATCCCTTCAGATACAGTATTTAAGTCAAGTGTTTTTGCAAAGTTCTCATCATTTATTAAATACGATAATTCACGCCCCACCAATTTATCAGAACACATAAACATTTTTTTAAACGACTCATTCATCTTTATGATAGAAAGTGTTTCATCAACAATAACTATGCCATTTGGAGAGGCTTCCAGTATTTTATCAGCCATTTCCTGCGCTTTTTTTCTCATCATTGGCATGCACATAGAAGATTCAGCAAGACCTAAATAGATTGCAGCAGCCTTATCTCTACAATTATCATAACCACAGGCTCCACAGTCAAGTCTATCTTCTTTATCTTCCTTGCCAATCATTTGAAATACTTTTTCTATATCTTCATCACTCACATCTTTTATACTCATATTGGTATCTCTATTATAAAAAGTAGTCGACAAATCAACATCTTCATAATAGATAGTTTCCCCGTATTTCACGCTATTATTAATGTACTTTAACAGTGTCATTTTTCTCTCATAGTAATTATTTCGATTGCCATATGCAGGTCCACCAATACAACCACCTTTACAGAAAAGTGGCTCCACAGCGTCAAAACTCCACTTGTCATGAGGTACATCAAGAAGCTCTTTTATTTCATCAAAACCACTGATGTGAAGCACATTCTTCTTGCACAAACTATCATCAAGACCACAAGTATTGAGCATACCACCTTGAAGTGGGAACATTCTAGCTGTTCTAAAGTCCCCTTCACCATCAAAGCTGCTATCTTCTAATTCCTCAACAATGATACCTTCTTCCTCTAACCAATTAAAAAATTCCCAAAAGGTTATTGCCTCAGCTACTAATCCCTCATATTCAACCCTGCGTATTTCTTTCTTTTTAGCAATACATGGACCAATAAATACAACTTTTGTATCCTCGCCAAGCCTCTTTTTTAATATCTTGGCATGAGCAATGAGTGGTGACACCACAGGAGATAAAAACTCCAAGTAGTCTGTTTTATACTTCTCAACATAGGACACAAAAGCTGGACAAGCAGTAAAAAGTGCTCCTGGACGGAGAACATTCATTGCTTCATGTGAGATGTGTTCTGCCCCCTCTGCTGTTTCGCCAATATAGGTAAACCCAAGTTTTCGAAGGGCAGTTGGCACTTTTTTTACTGTTTCTGGTTCAAAAAGAGAAGCAAAAGATGGTGCTATAGAGCAGGCTACTTTTGAATTGCTAGATATAATATCTTTCACTGTCTGTAGTGTTTCAATCCCTACTTTTGCCCCTTGAGGACAAACCCTTACACAAGAACCACATTCAACACAAAGTTCTGGCTCTATCCTTGCTTGCCCTTCAGTGACTTTTATTGCCTTTACTGGACAAACTCTTACGCACTTATAACAGTCAACACAGTTCGCCAAGTTTGTCTGAATAACAATATCTACATTATTCCTATTCATACCATTCCCCTGATTATATTCAACTTATCTTATAAGAGCACCATAAACTACGATTCTGTTGCTCCATGTACGAAATAATACACCAAAACTGGCAAAAATAACAGATAAAAAATAAAAAAATCACAAAAAAGTTAAGACATTCTATACACACTAATACTCCATTACTTCTATACTGCTATATATCAAATCATGTTCTTTCATATAGTCCAGTAATCTATCCTTATTGGCTGCTTCTTCCATCCAGCACATGCCACAACTTGCTGAAATAGATGATGGGACAGGCACAAGTCTACCACCAAAATCAGATAACGCAAGTTCACTCTCAAAATTGATAGCATCCAGCGTGCCTTCAAACAATACAAACACATATTTTTTCTTCACCATTTACTCCCCTATAATCCCACGCAGAGCCTTTATCAACACATCTACTTCTTCTGCTGTGTTGAAATGCGAAAAACTCACTCTCACAACGCCAGAATCAACTGTACCCAAAAACTCATGACACCTTGGTGCACAATGAGCTCCTGCTCTGACAGATATCTGATACCTTGAAAAGAGAATATCAGACACTTTATTAGAATCCACCCCCACAATATTAAATGGCACTACAGCTGTTCTATGTAAGTAATCTCTTCCACCATATAATATACAATGAGAATTAGAAGATAAAAATTCTATAAATTTATTCACCAATACACCTGTCTCTGCTTTTATTTTGAACTTTGTGTATTGTTCTATATAATCAAGACCAGCCTGTATACTAGCTACTCCAGACAGATTGATGGTACCAGCTTCTAAACCTTCTGGGTAGTAATCAGGCATATACTCTGAATAGCTATCTACACCTGTACCACCATGTTTAAGAGGCTTTGGTCTAATACCTTCATTTAAAACAAGTACTCCTATGCCTTGTGCACCCATCATGTACTTATGTCCTGAAAAACAAAGTGCTGAAATACCCATCTTTTCCATATCTATATCATATAGACCAGCTGTCTGAGATGCATCCACAATAAAATTAATATTTCTTTCCCTTAGGTAAGTTCCTATCTTTTCAATATCATTTATGGTGCCTAGTACATTGGAAGCATGTGTTAAAACAACTACCACAGTATCGTCTCTTAACTCTTTCACAATGCTCTCTAACGTAATTTCTCCACTAGGTGTTGACTTGGCATACGATACTTTTATACCCTTTCTTTTCAAAACATTCAGTGGTCTTAACACACTGTTGTGTTCTACTTCACTAGTTACAACATGATCATTATCTTCTATTAGTCCAAGTATGGCAGTATTGAGACTCTCGGTAGCTCCACTGGTAAAGATCACATTTTTTGATGAAGGAGCATGAAACATCGTCTTAAGCTTATTCCTAGTATTTGCAAGTATCCTACTAGCAGAGAGAGAAGCATCATTGACTCCTCTTCCTGAATTGCCAGCTGTCTTCATCGCACTGATGACCGCTTCATACACCTCATCAGGCTTATGAAAAGACGTTGCTGCATTATCAAAATATATCATTTCCCCTCCTAAGGTCTTATGACCTTGTCTGCAGTCATTAGTTCATGAACAATAGTCTCCATATTTGTCACACTGCCAACGATTTCATCTTCCTTTATTCCATAATAACTTAAACAGGTTCCACAAGCCTTTATCTCAACCCCATCTTCTTGTAAGGATAAAAAATCGCCTGTCATAACAGATGAATTTTTAACTAGATTTACAGCTGAATGATAGAGAAGGATAGTCCTAAGTTTTTCAGGCGACTCAGCCATTTTAAAGACAAGGGATTTTATCAATACTTCCCCTAATCTATCATCTCCACTTCCCAATTTATCAGAAGTCAGCAGTAATACCGTATTTCCCATTTTTCTCTCTCCTTCTACACTAGATAGTTAACAGCAATTCAATTATAAAGCTTTAGGCTATCTTCAGAGCCTATGAAATCTTAGACTAAAGCTTTTCCTTGAGATTAGTATAAGCTAAAGTATTTATATATTTCCATTTATATGATATACTCTCTATGTGTTATAATGCGTTTTCTAAGCATCATAAATTCATTATAACAAATATTTTAATTTCAATGTATTCAATAAACTAATAGAGCATTGAAAATATTTATTAATTTATTTAGAGAGGAATGGTGAACACATGACTATTGTAGAAAGATTTTTGAAATACGTGTCTTTTGAAACAACTTCAGACCCAAGTAGTGAAACTTGCCCATCAACAAAAACTCAGTTTGCTCTTGCAGACTACTTAGTAGAAGAATTAAACGAATTAGGATTATCAGAGGTAGGACGAGATAAACACGGATATGTATATGCCACTCTCCCTTCAAACACTGACAAAAAAGTCCAAACAGTTGGATTTATAGCTCATATGGATACTGCACCTGATGCTTCTGGCAAAGATGTAAAACCTCAGTTTGTAGATTACAAAGGGGGCGATATCAAGCTAAATGATGAGCATACAATGACTGTAAAAGAATTCCCATTCTTAAAGGACTTAGTTGGTGAAAGACTGATTACAACAGATGGCACTACACTACTAGGAGCAGATGACAAGTCTGGTATTGCCATCATTGTGTCAGCGATGGACTACCTCGTCAAGCACCCTGAAATAAAACACGGTGATATCAAAGTTGGATTTACACCAGATGAAGAAATTGGCCGTGGTACAGATAAATTTGATGTTAAAAAGTTTGCAGCAGACTTTGCCTACACAGTGGATGGTGGCCCTGTTGGAGAACTAAACTATGAAACATTCAATGCAGCAAGTGCAGAAATCAAAATTCAAGGAAAAATGGTACACCCAGGTTCAGCAAAAGACATCTTAGTCAATTCACAACTTATTGGAATGGAGTTAAATGCCATGCTTCCAGCAAACGAAAGACCTGAACATACAGAGGGCTATGATGGATTTTACATGTTGTTCTCATTCAAAGGTGATACAGTAAACACTGAAATGGCTTATATCATCAGAGACCACAGCAAGGAAAAATTCGAAAAGAAAAAAGAACTATTAACAGAAATCGTTGCCCTACTAAACAAAAAATATGATAATGCCATTACACTTGACATCAAAGATTCATACTACAACATGAGAGAAAAAATCGAAGAGCACATGCATATAGTAGACATTGCCAAAGAATCAATGGAACAGATTGGAATCAAACCTGATATTATACCTGTACGTGGTGGTACTGACGGCTCTAAGCTATCATTCATGGGACTACCTTGTCCAAACCTCTTTGCAGGTGGATACAACTTCCACGGCATATATGAGTTCATTCCAGAATCGTCACTGACAAAGGGCATGGAACTTGTCGTACAAATCGTTAGAAACATAGAAGCAATGTAAGAACGCAGAAAAAGCCGTTTGGTTAAGCAAATACTAAACGGCTTTTATATTACTCTTAATTATACCTTTAGACTAAGAGCCCACACCTTGAAATGCTACTGAATTAAAGTAAAGTCTTATTCCCACCCACGCTGTCATTCAGAGGAACAACGTAAGGAGTGACGTAGGAATCTAGCGTGGGTAATACATATCCATTGCAAATGTTTAGATTCCTACGTCGCTACACTCCTCTGAATGACATATGAGGTTTACTTTGTAGAAAAAAGCATTTGCATTAATTTCTAGTGTTTCATAGGTTCTGAATGACAAACTAAAGGCTTTGATTGAAAGTATTATGAAAACATATAAAAGAAAAAAAGAAAAAAATATCTACAATAAAAAAACTGTTCTTATACCTTTATGTACTCCTCCACACCATCAAACACAACTGCTCTAAATTCTAAGACCCATCTCTAGAGCCAACACTGCTATCTTATCCTTTTCTACTAATAGTGCTTCATTTGCCAAACTCCTAGAATCCCACTCATCAGCATCTAAATTATCTGCTGCATAGAAAAAATGAAGGACATCTACTCCTCTGAACTTTGCCAGAGCTGACACTGCTGAACACTCCATATCTACACAAATACAGCCCATCTCTTTTCTCTTCTTAACTTTATTTGGCGTCTCTCTATAAAGCGCATCTGTAGTCCAAACCTTGCCAACTGTATACTCTAACTCTAATTCATCAAGAAAATCCTTAAACGTCTTGATATATTTTCCATTGACAGATATTTCATCAGAAGCTGGCACATAGTGATAACTTACCCCTTCATCCCTAACAGCAGCAGTTGGAATTATCACAGAACAATCTGAAATCGATGAATCTAACACCCCACAGGTTCCAAAAATAACTATTTTTTTTGCACCCATATAGATGACATCTTCAAGCTCTCCAACACAGATAGATGAGCCTACAGCTACCATCATAAAGGCAAATTCTTTCCCCTTATAACTTGCTCTATATATGGGTTTTGGACCATTAGCTCCTTTTAAATGATAAAATTCTTCTGCATCTAATTCGCCAATAAGTCTATCAAAAGTTGTCTTAGAAAAACAAGATATTAGCGTTTCAGGCATCCCCTCAATTTTATCAACAATATCATCTGGATTAATAACTGCCCGTCTTTCAGGGTCAAAATCACATAAAATCATAATCACTCCCACTTTACCGTATTCAAATGAAGAACTATCTAATTATAGAGACATATAACTAACTAATATAATTTCTTAAATCATCAGGATAGCGATGCCCCATATTGTCAATATAATGTACTCTCACCATGCCTTTTTCAGTTCTTATCCTATCTTCAAGCACTCTCACTCTTTTTATAGCAATATCCTTATTACCACAAATTATTGTTACACTTATATTATGCTCTTCGATTGATTGCACTAACCTCTCTACTTCTGTATCAACAATAGGTATCCACGGCGCTATCAAAATAATGCTATCACAGATACCTCCACGCTCATTTATCAAGTTCAGTATTACATTACAAGCTGCTGAAAATCCACATAACGTTCTCTTCTGATAACTATCCCAATTTATACATCCAAGGACTTTTAATATTTCATCAGAATAATCCACATCATAGCACCACCGATAGCGATTTAGTGAGTCAACATCTGCTGACTGAATGTACTCTATCTGCGTTTTTTTAACACTAATATTTTTCCAATAAGACCTACTAATTTCACTGTTTTGCTGATTCCCATGAAAGACTAGAAAAATATCATCAGCGAACTTTTTTTGCCACGTACACTGCATCTCTGATGTTTTTATAACTTCACCATATCTGTCATGAGATAACTGTGCAAGGCGAACAAACTCCGCTTCACCCCTTACAAAGTCTAAGTCTTTATCCTCCAACACTTCAGGTCTATAGAAGTATCCTTTTTCCCCTATACTCTCTCTAAGCCAGTCAATCGCCTCATCTTTTCTCTTATTTAGCGATGCCAAACAACTCAAAAAATAATAAAACTGTGGATTAGGAGAAGCGATATCAGGATAGGCTCTTAACATCTTATCATAGGCAACCTTTGCACCACTTGTTTTAACGAGTTCCAACACTTCTTCAAATAGTACATCTTCTTTCATACAAAACCTCTTTTTACTTATAGCGTTATCCAATACCTTTCCAAATTAACACCTCTATTTGGCTCCAAAACTGTATTTTCATAGACTCCACCATTTTTAAGTATGGTCTTCCTGCTTCCTTCATTGTCTTCCAAACAAGAAATCATGACTTTTTCTAATCCAATTTCTCTACACGTTGGAAGAAGAGTTTCTAACATCTTTGTAGCGTAGCCTTTTCGCCTCTCTGAATGGCAGACAGAATAACCAATATGTCCACCATAGTCCTTTAAGTACTCATTTAAATAATGCCTTATTTGTATTACACCAACTATCTTATTATCAGCTTCTCTTACATAGATAAACTGAGTCATAGGCACAAGATGTTCTGGACAAGTCTCTCTTCTCTTTAGCTTTTCTACAAGCTCTAGCCAGTCAGCAATATTTTCCATTTCTCTAAGAGAAGTACAGCCATCCATACTGCCGCCTTTTATTAAAAACTCGTTCCGATAGTTTTGCAATTCTCCTTCATAGTCCATAGTTGGTTCTATTAATTTAAACCTTTCACATTTCATATACTAACCTCTTTTTACACTCTTTTCTATATTTTTTTATTAAACTCAATTATAAATAATAATTCCAATAGAACTCAAAACTCTCTAAGTAAAATTTTAAAGCGTTTTTTTTACTTAGAATAACTTTGAACACTGTAAGTAAAAAAAACTTTACTTAAAAAAAATAGTAGTCCCTAATCTTCTACAAATCGAAGCATATATCCATCAGGGTCCAAGATAATAAACTCCCTCTGCACCTCTTCTACACCATTCACCTTATAGACATTAGCTTTAAGCTCTCTATATGGTTTAATACCAAAGCTCAGCACTTTTTCATAAAGTAAATCCAAATCATCTACAGCAATTTCAAAGTTAATTCCTCTGCCAAAAGGATATTCTAAAGGTGCAGTATTCCAGCCCTTATCATGAAACTGCTCAAACATCATCTGCGCATCACCTAAAGACAAAAAGACAAATTTATCCGAAACTCTCTCAAACTCTATCTTAAAGCCAAGAATCCCAATATAAAAATCCTTGGTCTTCTCAATATCTGAAACAGTAAGTTCTGGAATCAAACAATTAAACTTCATAATAACCCCCAATTATGAACTCTACATTCTCACAACTAAAATCTACAGCTCTATCCAATATCTCCTAGTAACGACTTCTCCCCTCTGTAATTTATTGATAATCTTATCTTCTAGTACACCACCATTTTTCTCTATAACTCTTATTGACCCCATATTATCATCATCACAAGTCAGTAATACTCTTTTGAGTTTAAGCTCATCCTTTACATAGTCAAGTGCCATGGCAAGCATTTTGGAGCCATACCCCTTGCCAGACTCTGAATACCTCACTTCATAGCCAATATGTCCACCATATTGTTTAAGCACTGATGTGAGCTCATGCCTTATATCAATCTGACCAATAAATTTATCTCCTTCTACAAGCCATAGCATAGTACCCCTTACATGACCTTCTGGTAAATCAATAGCACTGTCATATCGATATGCCTTTTCTATAATTTCATCTGGATTTCCAAGAGTTGTTTCTACGTCTGCTCTATACCTCTCATCTTCTCTAACAGCATCTCTATAAGATGCCAAATATTTCTCACAAGGCTTTACTAACTTCATACTTACTCCTTCATCTCTTGTTCTCTCTCAAATTCATGGACACTAATGTCTACCCTATCAGATATGCTCTTAAAGATTCATTAGCTATCCCAGTCACATAGTATATCTTCTTCTCTGGCTTTTTCCAAAACATCTCATTCTCTTCACATAAAGTATACCATAAACAGCACAATCAATAAACACAGCGAAAAAAGATTGTCAAAATATAACGATAGTGATAGAATATTAAAACGACACATAGGACAATAGTCAAAGATAATCTCTATCTTAATTCACATCAAGACTACATAAGCTAAAATCACCAAAGCGTATTAGCTAGAGATAAATATAAATCTGGAGGAAAAACATGAAGCAAAAACAAAAAAAATCAAGAGAACTCTTACCACTTGCAATTTTACTCATGCTAGTGTCTATAATAGCGTTAATCTATAAAGGTGGAGCATTCTCTTACAATAATAACATAGAGCTGATCAACAATTTCTTACAATTAGCATTTTGGATTTCCTTTTTGATATCAGCTTCTATAAACTTACTTGTCAATAAGAATGACAAAAAACAAAGTAAAATCAAAGATTTTATTTATGAAGTTGATCTCTTAAAAAAATCCAAGATATTTTTCATTGTCTGTGCTGCACTATACCTTGGATTTATCGTTATCAAGCTAGCTTTTCTTAATCCTAGCTAAACAGGAGAGTGAACATGTCAATCAACAATTTATTAAAACTAATCCTTTTATCCGCCATATGGGGAGCTTCCTTTATCTTTCTTAAAATTATTGCTCCAGCTATTGGACCTATTACAACAACCTTTTTAAGACTATTTATAGCTGGGCTATTTTTCTTGGTATATTACAAAGCAACTAACACAAAGACAAATATTAAAGAACACATCAAAATCATAGCAATCATCGGGCTTATCAATACAGCTATCCCCTTTACACTGTATGCAGTAGCAGCACTATACATACCTGCAGGAATATCAGCAATCATCAACAGTATGTCACCAATGTTTGGCATGATATTTTCCATATTCCTATTAAAAAAATCCGCTACACTACGCGGATTTTTAGGCATACTATTCGGCATATCAGGAGTTGCACTTATAACAGGTGGTGGAGCAATAAGTCTAAGTATAGAAAGTCTATATGGCATCGCTTCTTGCCTTATTGCTGCAATGTGTTATGGTCTTTCTAGTGTTATCATCAATAGGTATGCCAAAGACATAAAACCTGTCGTCATGGCAGGATACTCCCAATTATTTGCCAGTCTATACCTCGTACCACTGCTACCATTTCAAAATGTAGCATTAAAAATTAACAGTACCATCATCATTGCCACCCTCATTCTTGGACTTGTCTGCTCTGCCTTTGCATACCTAATATACTACAACTTAGTTGTAGAAATTGGTCCTACCAAAACACTAACTGTGACATTTTTAATCCCTATATTTAGCATTATATGGGGCATGATATTCCTAAAAGAACAAGTATTTACAAACACAATCATTGGTATGCTCATTGTACTTGTAGGCACAAGATTAGTACTCACTCAAAAGCAGCGTTCATAACACTGTAACTTATATCTTTACTATACCAGAAGAAAATACATAAGATTTTAACACAATATATGGCACTATTACCAAACTCAAAACGAAAAACACTACATACATCATGATAAGAAGACTTACGCTGCCAAATGACAATAAACTTGACATATACTTAATAACATAAAAACATAATACTATGCCAACGGATGAAATCACTGAGGAAACAAATATTTTCATAAATGTTCTTTCCTTTTTTACAGTTGAATAATATAGCAACACCAATAAAACAAAATTTATAATAAATGGTATCAAGAGTTTATATATTAAACCATCAGAAATAAATGGCGATACAATAACAACTGCAAATATCAACAAAAGTATGATACATCCAAAAAAATTGAGAAAACTAGTAAATATATATTCCTTGTTTTCTTCAGATTCATCAAGGTCAAACCCCGTTTTAAACCTTGAAATTGTTGTAATAAACACAACAAATAGTCCTATTACAAAAGGGACAAAATGAATAAAGCTAAACGTCAAAACCTCAGCTGCTTTCATCTCCATTTGTTTTATAGAATCAAGAACTTCAACAACTTGCTTTCCAACACCATCAATATTTAAAATTAAAGCCAGTGTTTCATTACTACTTGCTGAGGCCTGAGCATCACTAATGTATTTATTTACAACAGTTATCAAATAATCATAACCAATTGTTGCTACTATCATTACACCTATTAACACAATCAGTAATATACAGAGCAACAGAAAAAAACCTGTCTGCACACTAGCAGAAAAAACAACTGTATCCCTTCTATCAACACTTGAATTTCCCATAAGTCCTCCTTATAAAATAAACAATACTGTTATGAATTTTTTAATAATTTACTTCATAACTATAATACATTTTAACATAAATTTTTACTTATTTCACCTAATTTTTATATAGGTATTATTTCTCACACTAAATAACTAAACAGTTTTCATCAAAAACATAGTAAATTGGGTACACTTTTAATACAAAAAAAAATATGATATAATTAACTTGTTACGTTAATTTCACAATTGTGTTTAGTTAAAAGTACAGGAGGAATAAAATGAAAAAATTAATAACCCTTATACTAATCTTATCACTTTCAGTTTTTATGTTTGGTTGTTCAGATAAAAAAGATACTGAAACCAACGAAAGTACTGATGCTACAGAAGCAGTTGTTGGAGGACTTACTCTACCAAACGTCGAAGAACAAGTTATCTATGAAGAAAATGGTGTTGTCGTCAAAGTCAAAGGTGGTCAACTTGAAAAAAATGCTTTAGACCATGTCATCATACCACTTAGCATAGAAAACAACAGCGCAAAAAACTTTAAATTATCACTTAAAAACTCTACAATCAACGGCATTACAGCTGATCACTACAATGTATTGGCTATTGACTGTAAAGTGGAAGCAAATTCAACAGTAGATGCTAGTATATCAATAGATGATGATTTAATTTCAATGTTCAACATTGTAAAACTTGGCGACTTAAAATTTGACTTAGTAGGCGAATTTGATGGAGAAGAAGTAGTAAAAGAAGATGTCGAAATAAAAACAAGTCTTACAGGTAAAACAGAGCAAACATTTAATCCAAGTGGTACAAATCTTATAAATGAAAATGGAATAAATCTTACTGTAACAGACAAACTTCAAGAAGGTCTAGTTGGTCCTGAACTAAAGTTTTACCTAGTAAATAATTCAAACAAACACATACAATTTGCCAATGTAGGAGACTTTACAATAAATGATATCACTGTACCAGCTGCATTTTCATTTGGTGTAGGTTCTACCAGAAAAACCATCTATAATTTAGTTATTATGAAAAGTGACTTAGAAGCTGCAGGTGTTGAACTACCTATAAAATCTTTAAAATTCACAATAAGTGGCAAAGATGCTGAAATAATGGGTGAAGATGTGTTCACACCAATAAATATAAATATGTCATTTTAATATATAAAAACAGATCAGTAAAACAAAAGGGGTATTTCAGAAATTAACACTACTGAAATACCCTTTTTTTATCTCTACAATCGCTTCAGATATAAGCCAAAGCCATTTTTTGCAAAAGGATTTGGCTTTTCCCTCTTTATAAATTCTGTAAAACCAAGTTTAGTGTATACGTGTTTTGCCCTATAATTATCGTCTTCTATACCTATAGCAATCTCGCTATACCCTTTTGATTTAACGAGTGTAATAATCTTTGAAACAAAATTCTGACCATAGCCCTTACCTTGAAATGGCTCATACACTTTTAGCCCTTTCATATAAGCCCTGATACCCTTTAGCGTATATTCCTCTCTAAATCCATCATATACAATGGTGATTTCACCTATTATTTGACCGTCTTTTTCTATGACAAATATATCCTGAGAACCCTCATCCATAGCACTTTTAATGCACTCTATCATTTCATCACTTGGCGTTATTTCCCGAAGAAATAGAATTTTCTCAAACTCATTTGAATAAAGCTTTCTTATATCAAATTCTGGCATAGCTCCTCCCCCCATCTTACTCTCGCCTCATATAGTGAAAATCACACTTATCATCTCCATATCCCAGTGTACCAGCTCTCTGGAATTCTAGTTTTTTCATATGACCAAAGACCACCCAATCACCATCACAAAAGAGTTTACAGCAATTAGAACACTCATAATAATCACATATATCCTTGTATAGACACCTTGTTATATCGACTTCAAAACCTACCTTATCATTTCGCTTTATCTCTGATATCCAGGTATCTTTTTTTAAACTTTTTTCAAACAGACCTTGAAACAGATTGCAGCCAATATTTGTAAAGCCCAAAAAATTCATCACCTTTGTATACTTCATATACTCAAGGTGATAATACCCCTTAAGATATTCTAAAAGCTTATCTTCATCCATATATTTCCTCATGACTACATAAGTAGAAACCTGAGGAAGTATCGCTTTGACAGCCACTTTATACTGATTGTCAGTTAATAGAGCACGCTGCTCAACCTTCATCTTTTCAAAAAGCTCTCTCTTCTCTGTCATGATACTATCAATAAGTTCAGGAGAAAATTTTCCCTGTAGATATTCTTCCAATTTCATTGTACTCTCCATCTTATTATTACTAATAACTTATACTACTTCTGTTTTATATTTCATTTTATTTTATAATTAATACTACTTATAAATCCTTTTCAGTATTTTTAGTTTTTTTGCAGAACCAGGCAAATACTTGAGTGGAATATCAATTAGTGTACTAGAGTAGACAATGCCTTTTTCATGAGAAAAAGTTAAAAAGCTTGTCTTGCCATGATACTTACCATAACCGGAATCACCAACACCACCAAATGGTAAGTGATTGTTTGCCACATGTATCATGGTATCATTGATACAACCACCACCAAAAGACACGCGAGCTAACACCCTATTTATTGTCTCCTTATTACTACTAAATATATAAAGCGCTAAGGGCTTAGGATTACTTTTAATATACCTTATGACATCCTCTAAACTTTCGTAAGTTATCACAGGAAGAAATGGTCCAAATATCTCTTCCCTTAACATCCTAGTCTTTCTACTATCCCGTTCTAAATAGTCTCTTACATCACCACTATCTATTAATGTAGGTTGAAATTGTCTTTTATCCTCAAAAGCCCTTCCACCCCACAGTATTTTTTCATCTGATAGTAAGTCTTTCAAGCGATTGAAATTTTTATCATTTATTATTCTAGTCATCTCACTACAAGAAGCAGGTTCTTCTAAACTCTTCCCTTCAAAAAACTCTAATAATACTTCTTCAAAACAATTGACAAAGGCTTCTTTTAGTCCTTTCTTTAAGAACAAATAATCAGGTGCAACACATACCTGACCACAGTTCGTCAACTTACCCATGAGTATTCTCTTTACCGATATTTTTAAATTAGCTGTATCATCAACAATGACAGGACTCTTTCCTCCTAATTCTAACACAACAGGTGTTAAATTCTTGGCTGCTGCTTCTGAAATAATTCTGCCAACCTTTGTAGAACCAGTGAAGAAAATAAAGTCAAATTTTTCTTTCAAAAGCTCCGTTGTTTCAGGAATTCCACCCTCGACAACAGCAACATACTTTTCATCAAAAGTAGATGAAATTAGTTTTTGTATAAACTTCTCTGTATGAGGCGCAATTTCTGATGGCTTAATTACTGCTGTATTACCTGCAGAAATAGCAGCTATCAGAGGTAAAATTGCAAGAGAAAAAGGATAATTCCATGGAGATAGGATTAAAGTAACACCATAGGGTTCATACAAAGTCCTACTATAAGAAGGTCTTAAAAAAATCGGTGTTTTTTCACGTTTTGGTTTTGCCCATTTTTTTAAGTTTTTTATATGCTGATCAATTTCTATTAACACTTCTCCCCATTCACCCATATAAGATTCAAAATCACTTCTTCCCAAATCATTACTTAAAGCAAGCATTCCCTCTTTCTCCTGCTTTTTTATGGCAGCTTTCAACTTATTAAGAGCCTCTATTCTATAGTCAAGAGAAAGCGTTGACCCTGTACTAAAAAAAGTCCTTTGCTTATTTATTATTTCTCTATAATTATATTCCTTCATCTCTTCCTCTTTTCTTTAGGAATGTATTTTTATTCATTTATATTAATTAATTAAAAACAAGCACTTATAAAAAATCCCCTATTAGCCTTAGATACACACAAATTCACTTTAATTATAACATATTTAAACGCGTTTAAAAACAAATACCATCTCAATGTTATATCAATATAATAATTGAAAATAAAACAAACAATAACTAATTTTTCTAATAGAAAATCCTAAAGGTTTTAAAAACATGGTGCAAATACCTGTTGTTTAAGACTTTAGAATTTTCTGCTCTCTTCTTGGGTTCGAAAATCAAGATGGGAGTCCGAACCTTCCAGAAACACCGTATCCCATGCTAGATTCCTACGTCGATTTGCTCCTCTGAATGACAGACTAAAGTTTTTACCTGAGATTATTATAATATAATTCATTCAAACAATTTTGTCTACCTTAAAAAATGAGAGGCTGTCTTAATAGTTAACACTATTGCAACAGCCCCTTATAGTACAAAATACAATTATAAAAAAATCTTAGTTCTTTATCTCCCAATTACTTGCTTTTTCTCTGGCATTTATAAAGTCCTTATAAACACCACCTCTTGCAAGAAGCTCATCATGCTTTCCACTTTGAACTAACTTTCCATTTTCTATAACAAGTATCTTGTCAGCATTTTTAACAGTTGACAGCCTATGAGCTATCGATATAACAGTTCTACCCTTCGTGAGTTCTTCAATAGCCTTTAGTATTTCATACTCATTTTCAGGGTCCACTGAGCTTGTCGCCTCATCAAGTAGGATAATAGGCGCATCTTTAAGTAGTGCTCTAGCAATGGAAACCCGCTGTTTTTCACCACCAGATAACGTACTTCCACCTTCCCCAACTAGCGAATCATAGCCACTTGGCATCTTCATAATAAAGTCATGACACATTGCTCTCTTAGCAGCCATACTCACTTCCTCATCACTTGCTTCAGGCTTTGCAAACATAATATTGCTCTTAATAGTGTCATTGAATAGATACACATCTTGGAAAACTAGGGATAAGTTCTTTAATAGGGAATCCACTTCGTAATCCTTGATGTTCTTTCCACCAATTTTTATAGCACCTTCATTGACATCATAAAATCTTGATAGGAGGTTGACAATCGTTGTTTTACCACTGCCACTTGGACCAACTATAGCTACTTTGTCTCCCTCATTTATTGTAAATGAGACATCATTTATGACATACTTATCACCATAGGCAAACTTTACATTTTCAAAAGCTATATCATAGCTATCAAAGTTTTTATGCTGACCATCTTCTAGCTTTGGCACGTTCAAGACTTCTTCCAAGTAATCAAGCTGTGAAGGGCTTTTTACCAATAAAACTGCAGCATTTTCAAGTTGTCTAAGACCATTAAACAGCATAAATGAAGCAACACATAGGGTTAGCGCTTTAGCTAGAGGAACTTCACCATTGACAAATAAAACTGCTGCATATAACGTCATCACTAAGCTACTTACACTTAAAAAAGTGCCATATATTTTAGAGTATACTGTAAAGACAAGTTCTCCACGCTTTTGAATATTTCTAAGTGATTCAGCAGTTTCATAAACACCGCTGTGAATTTCTTTGACTTTGTTATCTCCTATATTAGGAAAACTTCTTAGTACTGAAACACCCCTAATACCATCAACAAGCGCATCATTTAAATTTGCTGTAGCAACATGCTCCTGATTCATCAAATTTTTCATCTTAGTGAACATAATTCGAACTAATATCCAAGCAATTATTACTAAAATCAGTGCCAATACACCCATTTTTAGATTTAAGCCAAACATACCTAATAAGATAAAGAATGAAATACTCATGCCAGCTATCGTAAACATAAAAGTTAGCTGTGAGAAGTTTTCAAGTGTCTTTATGACATTGGTAAAGCAGGCTAGTATCTTTGAGAGACTCTGCTCATTGAAATAACCCATTGGCGCTTTTTTGAGCTTTTCACCAACATTTAACCGATAATCTCTATATACGGTAAAGAAAACACCTGCTATCATCTTATTTTGGTACCAGTTTGCTATAAAGCTAAATACAAATGCTCCTAAAAGTATAAAGAAGAGTGTCCATAATCTTGTCGAAGTCATATCTTCCATCCACGAAAAACCTAGATATATCGTTACAAATGAAATCAGTAAAACAAACTCTTTAACAAACAAGAAGAATATACCACCATTCATTTGTGCTCTGTGGTCGCCAGATAATTTTAGAGATCTCTTAATAAAATCCAACATATCTACACCTCCTGTTCATATTGTTTATTGAGCCTTGCATAAGTTTCACAAGAACTTAAAAGTTCATCATGCTTACCCATACCAATGACTTCGCCATTTTCTATTACTATTATCTTCTGCGCATTTCTGATAGTATGAAGTCTATGTGCTACAACAATGAGACTCTTACCCTTGACAAGTTTTCCAATTGCTTCTTGTATGAGCGCTTCATTTTCTGGGTCAGTGTAAGCAGTAGCTTCGTCAAGCACAATGATGTTTGCTGGTTTAATCATTGCCCTTGCAATTGTAATTCGCTGTCTTTCGCCACCAGAAAGCTGTCCACCAGCATCGCCCACTTTAGTATCATAACCATTTGGTAGGTTCATTATAAACTCATGACAGTTTGCCATTTTAGCTGCCTGTACGACTTCTTCATCAGTTGCATCAGGCTTACCAAGTCTGATATTATCCTTGACAGAAGTATCAAATAAGTAATTATCCTGCGACACATAAGATATCTCTTCCATAAGCTGATTAAATGATATATCTTTGATGTCAACACCACCTATTTTTATGCTTCCACTATCTGCATCCCAATAAGATGAAATGAGCTTTGCTATGGTACTCTTACCACTACCACTTGGACCTACAAGGGCAGTAACTTCGTCTTTGTTGATGTTAAAACTGATATCTTTAAGTACTTCCACACCACTAGAATAAGAAAACCTCACATGCTCAAAGTCCACACCTTTTGACTGGTCTATATCCACTCTTGAACTAGTTTCAGGTCTCTCTTGTTCTTTTTCATTTAATAGTTCTGAAATAACTAGCCATGCATTGGAAGCCAGCATAAATACATCCATTCCCATCATCAGAGCTATCATTTGTGGCAGTACTTCAACTGCTAGAACAAGCGTCAATATGAGGTATGAAACACTCAGTTCTCCCTTACTGTATAGATTAAATGCTAAAGGAAGCGTCACAATCAGAGGTGAAGCTGCTGCTGCATAGACTACAGAAGTGCTAAGCCAGCTAACTCTCCACCAGTCCATTGTAGACTCATAGTAGAAATTGACTGCATCAGAAAAGTGTTTATAAGAAGATTCTTCTTGTAAAAAAGCCTTGATAACTGGTATGCCTTTGACATATTCTGTACTTCTATCTGCCACATTTTCATAGCCACAAGACCAGACTAGACCCCTAGCTCTGTACTTGTTCATCATCATACCCATACCAAATATCATCACTGGCACTGGTGCAAGAAGCGATAAACCTATTCTCCAATCAATGACAAAAAGAATAATAGTTGCAAGTAGAGGATGGAGCGCTTTACTTGTAAATTCAGGTAGTATGTGAGCTACCCAATCTTCCAGCTCTTGCACTTTTTCAAGTATTGTTACTTTAATTTTTCCCACTGGATTTTCTATCATATAACCTAGAGGAACTTTGCTAAGTTTTTCAAATAGTGTAATTCTAAGTTTGGATAGTATTTCAAAAGCAGTCTGATGCGATAAATTTGTACTGATACCTGTCAATACTAAATGAATGACAATAGCACCTAAGGCATATAGTCCATACTGTACTAAGTTCGCTATATCTCCTGTTCCAGTCTTATAATACTGATAAATCCACATTGCACCATAAGCACCAAAAAAGTACGAAGCAAAGCTAAATACTTCACCTATCATGGCAAGTACGATAGAGAGAATTAGTTTGCCTTTTTTCTCTGGTGCCACAGCTAAAAGCTCCTTGGTAAGAGAACCTACAGTAATCTGCTCCCTTTCTTTTTCCATCTTCAGCTGCTTTTCTATCTTTAGTAAGATGTCTTCAGGAACTTCATAGTTAAAACTTGCAAGGTCATCTTTAACTAATAGATACTCATCATTTTGTTTTTCTTTTTTTGCCATCTTTACCTCCGTATCGTCTACCTAAAAATTTAAGGAAAATATCTTTTCCCAAAATGGTTTATACATACTTTCCAAAACAGAAAAGTAATTCATCCTCTTAGCATCGTCAAAGTCATCTTCAAAAGCACTTAGTCCCATACTGTAAAATCCTCTAAGAATATAGTATATTTCTATTTCTGAAGCAACTTCCAGATACTTTTTTTCAGAATCAATTTTATTCAATATTTTAAGAGTAATATCTGTCTCATACTTCATAAAATCATCAAAAAAGGTCTCATATTTTGTACCAGCACTATGAAAGAAAATATATCGCCAAATATCAGGATTTCTTCTCATATAAGTATAAATCCAGTTGGAACCATTCCTATTTAGAAGCCTATTAATATCCTCTGTAGTCTTTGCCTTAGGTAAATCCCTTTCAAATTCATGTAAGAGCCTGTTACAATTTTCCCACCAATCATCTACATGTGGCGAAATAATGGTATCTAGAATATCTTCTTTACTCGAAAAATGCTTGTATAACGCACCAGACGTCACATTTGCCTTGCTTGCAATTTGCCTGATGCTAGTATGTTTGAACCCATTTTTAAAAAATAGTTCTTTAGAAACATGGAGAATACTATCTCTTGTCTCAATACCACTTGAATACTTCATCGTTTTACTCCATTTCACCTATCAAAGTAATCACGCGATTACATTATATTGATAACGATATTCTATTTCAATAGCATCTTAAAAAAGTTATCATTTTTTAATTTTGTTTTCCAAATAAAAAAGTCTTAGGTATATTATCTCTTACACCTAAGACAATTTATAGTTTTCTATCTAAATCACTATTTTTTAATTATAGTGACTACACCAGAACAGTGAGATATTTCTTCATATGATAGCCCTTCAACCTTTTCTCTTAGTTCATCTGCTACCATGTAAATTTCATCTGAGTCCCACTTATCACCAGCATTTATTCTACACTTATTTAATTTATCACGAGAACGAAAAGCAACATCACCTACTACGATAAGACCATCTTCTTTTAAATAACTTTTTAGCTCATTAATTAATAGCACTTTCTCTTCATCTTCAAGATGATGTAAAGCATAGGTTGAAAGGATGAAATCATATTGATTGTTCTTTAGCTCAGACTTAAGTCCATCCTTTATATCACCCAAATAGAGATGAGCATTAGGCATCTTTTCCTTTGCAGTTTCAATCATCTTTTCAGAAAAATCTTGTCCCCATATTTCAAAACCCTTTTCATATATCTTACTTGTAAGAACAGCTGTGCCAAAGCCTATATCAAGAATTTTAGCCTTTTCTTTTGTCATCACTATTTCATAAATTCTTCCTAATACACACTTATACCCTGCAAAAGGGTACTCATTTTTCTCTTCAATTAGACCTACACTTTTATCATAGTCCTCTGCCCACAAGTCAAAACCCTTACTGTCTAACACCAAATCTCCTCTCATAATATATTCAGTAAAATAGCTATACTAGACACCCTACTTAGCACTATAGTACACCTTACCTGCTTCTATATCAACATTTCTCAACTTAAAGAGTTCACTCACTGTAACAAATTCATACCCTTCTGATTTTAATTGTTTAATCACCCTATCCATGGCATCAACTGTTGGCTTATGAATATCATGACATAGAATGATATGCCCATCTCCTGCATTCTTTATGATGGCATTATATGTCGCATCAGAGTTTCTAGTCTTCCAGTCAAGGGTATCAATAGACCAGTGTACAAAATACATATTATTCTTTTTGGCAATTTCTCTTACTTTGTCATTCACACTACCGTAAGGAGCTCTAATAATTAATGCATCAACATTTGTAGTTTTATAAATTTTAGTACGGGTTGTCATGATTTCATCTTCTACAGCTTCATTTGAAAGGCTTGTTAACTGCTTATGGTCCCACGTATGATTGCCAATTTCGTGACCACTTTGAGCTATTCGAATTAATGAATCACCATACTTATTAATCTGACTTCCCAATACAAAAAAAGTTGCCTTTGCTTTATTTTTTTCCAGTATATCTAATAACCTATCAGTATAAATTGAAGGTCCATCATCAAAAGTAAGTGCTATCAATTTTTTATCTCGTAGCGCCTCATTTACTGGTACTTTATTAATTATTAAATTGGATTTTTTTTGTGATTGCTTAACAGCTTTATTGTTTGAATTAAAAAATGCAATATCATTTTTTTCAAAGTATTCTTTAGATAAATTCACAATGACATTGCCATCAGACATAGGGGTATAATCCCCTCTCTTAAGATATATCTTTATACCATCGTGAGTGATGAAATAACTACTCAGCAAATCCTCATCAATGTCATTACTATCTAGCTTAGCTTTGTCACTTGTTTTTTTCTTTATCTTCTCAATATCTTCTTTGGAAAACACATCTTCTAATGATACCAATTCATTATTTTTTATGTCTAGAGTAAAGGTCTTTATAATATCTTCTGGATGTGCGTACGACGAGCTCTCATAAGTTCCTCTCAAGAGAACAGATATATATTTCCCATCTATAACATATGAAGAAGACTGCACTGACAGTTCAGAAAAAGATTTTTTTGCATCTTCAAGATAAAAATACAGCGTTTTATCAATCCAATCTTTTATCGCTTTATTTAACACAATATTGTCACCTTCTGGATAAACCATATGTGTGAGCAAATTACCACTGTTTAAAGTTATAGCCTTGTTTTCACCATATTCTTGCGACTCTTTTTCAAGCTCCTTTACCCTATCTATAAAGCTAGTAAAAATCTCTTCATTAGAAATCGTCTCGTTTACGACATCCTCTTCACTCCCCATAAGTGCATTTTTAATCTTTAAAGCAAAAAATATAACTAAAACAACTAGCAGTATATATATTATATACCTCATCATTTTCTTTCGTCTTCTCGATTTGTAAGTATTACTTTTATACATAGTACATTAAATTCCTTCCTACTAAACAACTATATCTCGCCACCTACACCTTTGTACTTTTCTACAAAAGTTGCCACTTTATTAAATACCTCTGTCTTCTTTGTAAGATATTTTGGATTTAGAGGGCTCATCTTTGGCAGCATTTCATTTAAATCCGTACCATTTTCACTTGCAAATTCTCTCTTTAGCGAAATTAGTAGATACCTCTTTGCTGCTTCTTCATTTAAGTTTTCTTCTCTTATTAGCTCCTCCACTTCTCGCTTTTGTTCTTTTTGCGCAAATTCAAAGAATTCTGATATAACACCCTCCTTATTCTTTATCACATCTAAATCTGTTTGCTCAATAAAGTCAATAACAAGACCTTCTTTCGCTCTGTTATTAGTACTAGAACGAATAACACGGCTTATTTCTTGAATTAATACTTCTTTATTTTTTGCCTCTTTGTTCTTTTCAAATATGAGCTCTAAAATATAGTCTAAATTTATTTCTTGAGATTTTAATAAATCCACTTCAAATACAACATCATCCCAATCTACTGTAAATTCTTCTTGCTTTTCCCCAGCTCTCTGAATACGTATCCATTCTCTTATATCATTATAAGCAGAACGATAATCTTGGATAAGCCTATCTGGCAATACTTCAATTTGACTTATTATTTCAAAGTCTTCATCACTAATATGATGATTTCTTTTAAATACCTCTACCGCCTCTTCATCTTCCAAATCTACTTGATGAAGTGCCTTGATAGCCGCAAACTCATCATAGTTTTGAAGTACATTTTCTATCCTCAAATACTCCCCAAATAGTTTTACAAAATTCTTTTTATCACTTTCTTTAAATATCTCATCAGGTTCTGGGAAATTTTCTTTTAAATCTTTTACTACATCCACATACCCCCTTCTAGTTTTACCAGTGAGAACATCTGTAAACCCTTCTATATACTCAGCAAAACTCTTCTCTAATACTACATTTCTAGTATTCTTATCCCCAAATAATTTTATGGCATCTATCGTAGCCTTTTCGAGATTCCGAAAAGTGACGATGTTGCCAAAGGTCTTTGTTGAGTCATATATGCGGTTTGTCCTTGAATACGCTTGAATTAAACCGTGATACTTTAGATTTTTATCAACAAATAAGGTATTTAAAGTTGGGGCGTCAAATCCTGTAAGGAACATACCCACTACAATTAATAAATCGATTTCCCTGTTCTTTACTCTCTTTGCCAAATCTCGATAGTAATTTTGAAACTCACTACCTGAGACATTATAATTCGTCTTAAACATCGCGTTATAGTCATCAATTGCCATTGCTAAAAACTCTTTTGCACTGCTGTCCATTGCTGATACTTCAAATGACTCATCCTGTATTTCCCCAATTGCACTTTGCTCCTCATTGGCAGCAAAAGAAAAAATTGTAGCAATTTTAAGTGGCATGTTTGTAGTAGCGCCAAGCTCTTTTATTTTTTCATAATAGCGTTTAGCTGCCTCTACACTGCTGACTGCAAACATTGCATTAAAACCAGTACCATTGGACACAGTACGATGTGTTTTCCTCTTATAGTTTTCCAGTATGTATTTTGAGATTTCTGCTATTCTCTCAGGGTGTAGTAGTGCTTCCCTTAGCTCTTTTGATGATAATTTTTGGTCATCACTTTCTGATTCTGCGCTCTTAAATTTAGGCCTCACATCATTGTAATCCACCTTAAACTTCAACACTTTTTCATCTCTTATTGCATCTGTGATTACATATGAATGAAGCTCTCTTCCAAAGACACTTGCTGTTGTCTCAGAGCCTAACGCATTATCTGGAAAGATAGGCGTACCAGTAAAGCCAAACTGATAGAATTTTTTGAATTTCTTTTTGATGTTTTTCTGCGCTTCACCAAACTGTGAGCGGTGGGCTTCATCAAATATAAATACAACCTGATTGTCGTATACGTTCAAAGTCTTTTCACTCTTCATAAGATTATTTAATTTTTGAATCGTGGTCACAATAATCTTATTGTCATCCTTCTCAATATTTTTTTTCAAGCCTGCTGTACTATTTGAGCCATTGACACTATCAGGTGAAAACCTTTGATACTCCTTCATAGTCTGATAATCTAGGTCTTTTCTATCTACGACAAAAAACACTTTGTCAATAAAATCAAGCTCTGTGGCAAGCCGAGCTGCTTTAAAACTTGTCAGCGTTTTTCCTGAGCCTGTAGTATGCCATATGTATCCACCACTATTTACTGTCTTCCAGTTTTTCGCTTCATAAGAACTCTTAATCTTCCAAAGTATTCTCTCTGTAGCTGCTATCTGATACGGTCTCATGATAAGTAAAGTATCACTCACATCAAATACAGAGTAGTTAAATAGTATATTAAGAACTGTATTTTTCTGAAAAAAAGTAGCTGTAAAGTCCTTTAAGTCCCTTATAAGGCTGTTATCTGCCTTTGCCCAGTTCATCGTAAAATCATAATTGTTCTTATCTCTTTTTGTGGTATTTGCAAAATACCTTGTATCTGTTCCATTTGTTATGACAAACATTTGAAGATACTTATATAGAGAATTATCTGAGTTAAAGCTCTCCTTGCTATATCGGTGCACTTGATTAAAAGCTTCTCTTATCGCGACTCCCCTTTTTTTAAGCTCTACCTGTATAAGTGGTAGACCATTGACAAGGATGCTGACATCGTACCTATTTTCATTTTTACCTTTCTGAATAAACTGCCTAATCACTTGAAGTTTGTTCCTAGATAAATTCTTCTTGTCAATTAGATAAATATTCTTTAAACTGCCATCATCAAAGCAAAAATCATAGATATGATCTTCCTGTATCTTCCTTGTCTTATCTGTTATATTATCACCCTTTTTATCCAAATACTCATCACAAAATCGCTGCCACTCAGCATCTGAAAATGTCAGTCTATTTAATTCTTCAAGGTTTTTCCTGACATTGGTAAGCATTTCGTGATAGGTACGAACATCTTTCAATAGTTCATATCCCTGCTCTATAAGGTCTTTTACAAATTCGCTTTCTAACTGTTTTTCTGTCTGATAGACCTCACTTATTCTATCTCCCTTTATATATTTGTCAAGTACAATAAAATTACTAGTTTCTGCGATAGGTTTTGTGTACACAGTTTACTCCTTTCAGCATTACTTTTTAAAATCTAAAAGTTTTTCTCTATAATACTCATACTGCTTTTGTCTCAGCGCTATCTCTTTTGGTAAACCCTCCCTTAAATCACTGGTCAAATCGTGAAATTTATCAAGCATATCGACAATATGATTCTGCACAGCTAGAGATGGGATGGGAAATTCATACTCCATAATCTTTTTTTTATCCCCTCTTGGCATCTTAGCACCTTTAGAATACTTTATATTATATTCAAAAAACTTTTCACTAGCTAAAATATGATATAAATATCTTGAATTAATAAAAGTTCTTAAAGTATCCTTTACATGTATTACTAATACATCTCCACTTGCTCCACCTTCATTATTTGAATACCATATTTTCCTTAAATAAGGTCTTATATTACCAATTACGATATCTCCTAGCTCATATTTTATAAACTTGCCATCATTAGGTACATACTTTGAACCCATTTTACCCTGTTTATCTTTTAGTATATTTTCAACACCTACATAATTATCTTCCGTAATCAAATATGCTGATATTTTAGTTTTTGAATAAATAGATACTTCACTTATGTGTGTGTGTGTGTGTGTGTTTAACACATTCTTGGTCAAATGTCAACAGTTTTTCCCGATAATATTCATATTGTTTTTGCCGCTGCTCTATCTCTTTTGGAAGGAGTCCTTCCGTATCCGATAGCAATGTACTAAATTTATCTAATATACAGACAACCTTTTCTTGAATATCAAGAGGTGGTAATGTTAGCTTAAACTTTTTCATATCATCAGCATGTATCCTAATAACTTTAGTACCCTTTGCTTTCCTCTCCTTTTGTTTTTGAAAGTCAAGCGTCTGAAAATAATAAGCTAAATACTTTGAGTTTTCATCTGTACGATAGCTATACATATCTCCTGAAAAACCAACTTCTTCACTACCTAACCATACTAAGCACTTACCTACATCTTCAACATTTTCAGAAGTAGTAGCCATCAAGATATCTCCAGTTTTAGCTTTTCTCAATTTTTCATAAATATCTTTATCAGTATAAGAAACTGTATCTGTAGTTGAAAAATTATATTTAGTATATAGTTGACCATAGTGAATTACAGGATATCCATTTTCTCTAAAATCTTTCTTTTGTAAGCCATTACCCCTTGTAAATTCACCCACTTCTCCCAATGTGGTAATCCGTAAAAGTTTACTCTGTACCCCCCCGTTTCAATATTTTTAGCCATTTTGTTTAAATACTCTTCACTAAGCAGTTTATCCCTATAGTACTCATACTGTTTTTTTCTAGCTGTAAGCTCTGCTGTAAGCTCTGCTGTAAGCTCTGCTGTAAGCTCTGTGAAATTGTCCAAAATTTGGACAATTTCTCGTTGGACAGCGAGAGGAGGAATAGGGATTTTAAGTTCTAACAATCGCTTTGTATCAAGTGTAGGTACATTCGATACCCGTTTTAGTTTGCCACACTGTTTTGATATTTCTCCAAAATAGAACATAATATAATTCATATCTATAATACTTTCAAACTCTTGTTTTACTGAAAAAACCATAAATTGTTGATTAACAACAAAATTAGTATTAATTAAAGCATATTCACCTAAAGTACCAATAATCGAAAATACAATTGAATTCGCCTTAAAAGTAGAGGTTTTTACAGCCTTTTCTGATATCAAAATATTTGAATAGGATAGTTTTCTCCCTCTGTCACGTATATCTTGAATAGTAAACCAAGGTATAGCACCGTCAACCCAATACTCCATTATACTTTTTGATGGAGTATAACCTACCTTTGTATTAAATGCTTCTCCTAGTTTTTTCCATTCAACCTCTGTACCTTGTAACAGTTTATCTATTTTATTCATTATCTTTACTCTCCAAGCTCTTTTATAAAACGGTCAAAGTCACTTTCAAATAATCTATCTTGAACTATCCTAAATTTTTCGAACTCGGCATGGGCATGAAGTCTCGCCTTTTCAGCAGAAACCTTCCCAGGACCAACAAGAATCTCTCTACCATTAAACTCAATAAATCCATCTAGTTTATTAGCCCAATCTTCCATACTCATAGGTATTCGCCTTTCAGCCATGCTTTCAGCATAATCTAAATACATGGTTACCATTCTATTTAAAAATCTCAATTCTTCTTCACTTAAGTAATTTTTTGCTATTGTGACATCGCTCTTAACTATCTTTCCATCTGGTGCATTTTCCCAGTTTGTCAAACCCATATATTCTTTTTCACTATTTGCTCGTTCAAATATAAGCTCAGCTGCAGTATGTCTATGTATAGCAAAATGCAATTTGTTTTGTACTGTTTGAAAAAATAATTTAGTTGTTTTAGATTCTTTATCATAATCAAAAGCACTTGCATATATATCTGTTATTTTTTGATAAAACTTTCTTTCACTTGCCCTTATTTCACGTATAACTTCAAGCTGTCTATCAAAATAAGTATCAGTGAACATATGACCCTTTTTAAGTCTTTCTTTGTCTATAACCCAACCCTGTATTGTATAGTCTTTGACTATTTGACCAGCCCATTTTCTAAATTGGACTGCTCTAAGATTATTTATCTTAAAACCAACAGCAATAATTGCTTGTAAATTGTAATGCTTTGTATTGTAATTTTTGCCATCACTGGCAGTTATTAAGAATTTCTTAATAACTGAATTTTCATCCAGTTCTTCATCATTAAATATAGTTTTTAAATGTTGATTAACAGCAGATACCGAAACATCATATATTTCAGCCATCATTTTTTGTGTAAGCCATATATTTTCATTTTCATACCTCATTTGATATGAACTTTCTTCACTACCAACACTTGCTATAAAGGTAAGATATTCAGCAGCACTTGAACGACTTATCATTCCTTTTTTATTACTCATCTCCAAGCTCCTCTACAATTTGCTTAATGGACATTCTAAGTTTATCAATCTTGCTAACAGTCTCTTCAATCTCTTTATTTAATACCTTTATATCAATGACCTCTCTTGTATCCTCAGGTTCTACATAGCTATTGACAGATAGATTATAATCATTTTCCACCACTTCTTCATAATCTGCTATTTTGCACACATACTCCACATCATTTTTTTCATCAAATATGTTTATAATCTTCTCTATATGCTTTTCTTCTAATACATTGTTATTAGTCTCTTTTTTGAAAAATTCTTCTCCACTAGCATCTATAAACTGCAGGCTATTACCTGTCTTGTGTTTTGATAACACTAAAATATTGACTGCTATTGATGTGCCATAAAAGAGATTTGGTGCTAGGGCTATTACTGCCTCGATATAGTTATTATCAACCAAATACTTTCTTATCTTTTTCTCTGCACCACCCCTGTAAAAGATACCTGGAAAACAAACAATGGCAGCTCTACCTTTAGCAGATAAATAGTTAAGCGTATGCATGACAAAGGCAAAGTCTGCTTTTGATTTTGGAGCTAAAACCCCTGCAGGGGCAAACCTGTCATCATTGATGAGAGTAGGGTCATCCTTCCCCACCCAATTGACAGAATAAGGTGGATTAGAAACAATTGCATCAAAGGGCTTGTCATTTATAAACATAGGCTCAAGCAGTGTATCACCAAGTGCAATATTAAACTTATCATAGTTTATATTGTGCAAAAACATATTCATCCTAGCTAAGTTATACGTTGTATGATTTATCTCTTGCCCGAAAAAACCCTCTTCTATTATATGCTTGTCAAATTGCCTTTTCGCTTGTAGTAACAGGGAACCTGACCCTGCAGCTGGGTCATAAATTTTATTAATACTAGTCTGCTGGTGTACAGCCAATCTAGCAATTAGTTTAGATACACTTTGCGGTGTAAAAAACTCACCACCAGACTTACCAGCATTTGCGGCATAATTTGATATCAAAAATTCATAGGCATCACCAAATAAGTCAATATGACTCTCTTCAAACTCTCCAAATTCAAGCTCCTTGACGCCATTTATCACTGCAGCTAATCTCTTGTTTTTATCTTTAACCGTATTACCAAGTCTTGAACTAGTAGTATCAAAGTCTGCAAATAGTCCCTTAATGTCATTTTCTGAAGGATAACCACTAGCTGAAGCCTCAATAGAGGAAAAAATATTCGCTAAATCCGTGTTTAAGTTTTCATTTGTACTGGCGCACTGAGCAATATTAACAAAGAGCTGACTAGGATAGATAAAATAGCCCTTAGTTCTTATAGCATCTGCCTTAATTTCTGGCACTATAATATCATCTGAAAGATTTTTATAATCAATACTTTCATCCCCATTTTCTATATATGCAGTAAAATTCTCACTAATAAAACGATAAAAAAGAGTTCCCAAAACATACTGCTTAAAATCCCATCCATCAACAGAACCCCTTACATCATTGGCGATTTTCCAAATCTTTGACTGTAGTTCTGCTCTTTGTTTAGCGCTAGACATTGTAACCTCCATAGTTTAATTATAAGTTAGTATAAATCACTTTTCCTATTTTAACACAAAGTAAAAATTATGACATCATAAAAGCAAAAAACGCTGTAAAAAAAACTCCACAAAGTAAACACTCATCAAAAATTTTCTTATACCAATCTTTAATTAAACTACACATTAAAATTCCACGCCTTGAAACACTATAAAAATTAATGCAAATGCCTAGATTCCTAGGTTGCTGCGATCCTCTGAATGACAATGTGCAGTTTTAGCTGATATTAGTATTAGCTAATGGTTCCTTCTATTTTAAGTAATTTCTTCTTTACTGCCAATCCTCCAGCATAACCACCAAGTCCACCTCCTGTTTCAATAATTCTATGACAAGGAATGATGATAGCTATTGCATTTGCACCATTTGCTGAAGCTACTGCTCTAACTGCCCGTTCTTGTCCAATGTTCTTTGCCAGTTCTAAATAAGACATAGTTTCACCATAAGGTACTCTCTGTAAAGCAGACCATACCGTCTTTTGAAAATCTGTACCTACCGCAATAATTGGCACTGTAAACTCTTTTACATTTCCATTTAAATACTCATCTAATTCACTTTTCGCTGTAAGAATAACCTCATCTTCCCTCTCAACAAACTCAGCATCCAGTCCTCTTTTTATCCTGTTATCAACAGTTGTTCGCAACTTCCTATAGCGATAGTCCAACATACAGAGTTTCCCATCATAAGAGCCCAAAATAAGCTCTCCTATCGTTGTCTTATAGTACGCGATATTTATTTTATTCATAATCTTCCCTCATAAAATCCCTTTAATAATTAACTCAACTTTCCCAGCAAAAAAACAGCTTTAAAACGTTGAAATATCAATGTTTTTTAACAAATAAATATGCCTCTTGACATAGAAAATGCACCTT
>PDWI01000549.1_pt1 | contig 60932 bp, 49 predicted proteins | sample 1430891 | NCBI WGS metagenome assembly PDWI01 (sample SAMN01162508, study PRJNA174530) | Oral metagenome, whole genome shotgun sequencing project. | biome: Marine environment; feature: Marine mammal; material: Swab sample of the gingival sulcus; isolation source: swab sample of gingival sulcus... | reverse complement strand
AAATGAAAAAGGACGTTATGGATATAATCGTTATTTGGATAGTTTGCATTTAAAAGCAAGCGAAGCTTTTTCATTAAAAATAAAATACAAAGAAGAAGGACTCCAAGAAGGAAGAGAAGAAGGACTCCAAGAAGGAATTGAAAAAGGCAAAATTGAAGAAAAGATTGAAATCGCAAAGAATTTATTAAAATTAGGTTTAGAAATAGAGTTTATAAAAAAATCTACAGGATTATCAGACCAAGAGATAAATTCTTTACGATAAAAAATGACACACTTTATGAGATACTACCTGAGATACTACCAAAACGAAATCGTTCATTTTTCATGAACAATTACTCGATAAAACCGCCGCAAACCAGATCGTCGCCTTCGTAAAACACGGCAGATTGTCCGGGTGTGATTCCTGAAACAGGCTTTGCAAAGGCTACAAGAATTGCCTGATTTTGCCTTTCTTTTATGACACAATCTACGGCTTCGGAGCGGTAACGTATTTTTACTTTCAAGGGAACGTTCAAGTTTGGTGTCGGATATTTAACGTTGTTTACATGCTTTACGATCATTGTGTTTGTTTGTGTTTCGTCTTTTTTTCCTAAAACCACAATATTATTTTTCGCATCAATTCTTTGCACGTACAGCGGGTGTCCGACGGCAACATTCAGTCCTTTTCGTTGCCCTATTGTGTAAAACGGAAATCCCGAATGTTGTCCGAGAATTTTGCCGTCTGTTGTCAGAAAATTTCCTTTGCCAATCATCTCATCTATTTTCGGCACTTTTTGTCTCAAGAAATTTCGGTAGTCGTTGTCTTGAATGAAACATATTTCTTGACTTTCACGTTTTTGCGATAGTTTTACAAAGCCTCGTTCGGCGGCAAAGTTGCGGATTTCCGCTTTTTCGTATTCGCCAAGAGGAAACAACGTGCGCGCAAGATTTTCCTGCGCAATATTCCACAAGAAATAAGATTGGTCTTTTCGCTTGTCTTTGCCTTTTTCCAAGATAAATCGCTTGTTCTCTTTGCGTATTTTGGCATAGTGTCCTGTTGCAACAAATTGGCAATTAAGCTCATCGGCTTTTTTCATCAGCTCGCCCCATTTTATGTTTGAGTTGCAATCAACGCAAGGGTTGGGCGTGCGTCCAGCAAGATATTCCGATACGAATTTGTCAATAACTGTTTTTTCAAAGTTTTTTCTCAGATCAAGAACATGATGTTCAAAGCCAAGTTTTTCAGCTATTTGTTTTGCCTCTGCAACAGAATCCGTGCCGCAGCACGTTTTTTCCTTGTCGCTGCATGAGGCTGAAGCCTCATGCAGCACTTGAAATGTTACGCCAACAAGCTCAAAACCTTGTTCTTGCAATAGAATTGCTGCAACAGAACTGTCTATTCCGCCGCTCATAGCAATCATAACTCTTGTTTGTGCCATTTTGTTGTGCCATTAAAAATTCGGCTGCAAATGTACAAATGATTTTAAGAGTTTGTTCAGAATTTCAGGTAAAAATCTTTTGTAAGCTCCATGTATTCATGCGAATATTCGTGTCTTTTGCCGATTTCTATGGTCAGGAAGTTGTTTTTTGTCGGATTTTTTTTGTGCGAAAAATTCATCAGCACTCTTTTGGGCGGTTTTGTTGGTGTTGGTTTTACATTTAGTTTTTCGGCACAAAATAAGCCGTTTTTTTGTGCGATCGTTTGTATTTTTGTTTCCAAATCAGACGGGATAATTAAACAAAAACAAGCATTTTCAGCCAAAATATTGCTTACTCCGGCGATAAGTTCTGCGAAAGGCAGGCTGTGGTTGTGCCTTGCCAATGTTCTGTTTTCGGTGTTGGCTTTCAGCGAATTGGTGAAAAAAGGCGGATTGCAAACAATCAGGTCAAATTTCTTTGTTGTTTTGCTTGCAAACTGCTGAAACGAGGTGTGAAAAATCTGAATTCTTTCTTTCCAACGGCAGGCATTTATATTTTCCACCGCCTGTTTGTAGGCATTTTCTTCTATTTCTACGGCAAAAATATTTGCCTCAGACCTTTGTGCCAACATGATAGAAATCAGCCCTGTTCCGGCTCCAATGTCCAGAATTTGTTTCTTGCGGCTGCAATTTGCCCATGCGCCAAGCAAAACGCCGTCTGTGCCTACTTTCATGGCTGTTTTGTCTTGCAGAAGCTGAAATTGTTTGAATTTGAAATAATTATTTGCCAATTTCTTGTTTTTAAATCTTTTGAACAGAGCTGCTTTTTTTCTGCGCCTGCCTGTCCGAGAGGCGAAAGACTAAGCTTTCAACAGGTTTACCCGACTGCCCCCAAAAAAAGCAATCCGACAATCTTGCCCGATTTGTCGGATTGCATAAAAAAGGGCGCATAAGCGAGGCTTATAATTTATCAACTTCGGTGCATAAATTTTCAAAAATCTTGTCGATAGAGCCGATTCCGTCGATTGCAATGTATTTGTTTTGCGCCTTGTAGTAATCCATAACCGGAGCTGTTTTTTCGTGGTAAACATTGATTCTGTTTTCTACGATTGCCAAATCTTTATCGTCGGGGCGATTTTCGATTTCTGCCCTTTTTTGCAGCCTGTTGATCAGTTCTTGCTTTTCGACCTCAAGCGACAAAAGGGCAGCAATTGACGTATGGTTTTCGTTCATAAGTTTGTCTAAAGCCTCGGCTTGTTCTCGTGTTCTGGGGAAACCGTCGAAGATAAAGCCTTTTGTGTCTTTGTTGCTTGCGAGTTTCGAGCGAATCATTCCGATTACAATTTCGTCGGAAACCAGCTCGCCGCGACTCATGATTTCTTTTGCTTCAAGCCCTAATTTTGTTTTTGCGGCAATTTCGCTGCGCAGCAAATCTCCTGTCGAGAGGTGTGTGAGTTGGTACTTTTTCAAAAGTTTTGCGGCTTGAGTTCCTTTTCCTGCACCGGGAGGTCCGAATAATACTAAATTTAACATAATCATAATTTTTTTAAGATTTATTCATCAATCACTTTATAAATGTCTTTCAGATTGCGTCCTAATCCATCGTAATCCAAACCATAGCCGACTACAAAATCGTTTGCGATAGAAATGCCTGTATAATCTATCGGGTAGGGTTTTTTGTATGCTTCGGGTTTGTACAGTAAACTTGCAATTTTAATCTCTGCCGGTTTTTGTTCTGCCAATTTTTCGTGTATTACAGACAATGTATTTCCCGTATCAACAATATCTTCAAGAATTACAAGGGTTTTCCCTGCAATATCTTCGTTAAATCCGATAAGCTCTTTGACCGCTCCGCCGGAGCTTGTTCCCTGATACGATGAAAGTTTCAAGAACGTGATTTCGCAATTAAAATCAATTTTTCGGAAAAGATCGGCAGCAAACATAAACGAACCGTTTAAAATAGCAAGAAAAATAACGTCTTTTCCTTTAAGATCATAGTTGATTTGATCTGCAATTTTTTGAATCGCATCGTCAATTTGTTTGTCTGTTATTGATATTTTAAATTCCTTGTCGTGAAGTTTTACGCTTTTCATGTTTTTGTCAATTGTGATTAATTTGTTGTTTAGTATGGTTTTCATCGAAATTTTATGAAAAAATACGAGGGAAATACCTTCTTCTTCGTTGCACAAATTTGATAAAATAAACCAAGAAAAAAAAAGATATATGTATCATTTTTATGATAAATGATTAATTTTCTTTATCGACAAAATAGTTGAAATTTTTCCAAAAGGCTTCGTTGTACGGAGTATTTTCGTAGTATGCTCTTTTTCTCACAACTTCCGGATTGGTCGATTTGATTTTATTGACCATCATCTCAATTTTTGTATTTTCATGTTTTACTTCTGCGGTGGCTTTGTTCGAGAGTTTATGAAAGCGATTGTAGTTGATATAGCTCAAATAGTAATGATTTTTTTGTTTTTTATAGATTACCGTAAAGTCATATTTTATTTCGAGCGGCTTCCATTTTTGTTTTTTCGGGTTGATGTAGAACGAGCGTCCGTTGGGTGAATAGTTGCTTGCTGTTACTTGCGTTTGGTTTTTCACCACAGCATAATCTTTCCTGTTGATGTAAATTTTCCCTTTGTGCGATTTTGCGTAATAATCTCCTGTGTTGCTCAGGCTCGGCTGATTACATTCGTAGGAAATTACCCAAACCGAGTCTCCGTCGTATTCGGTTATTTTTTCAAGTTCAAGAGTGTATAAATCAAGGTAGTTCGTATCAAGCACATTGCCTCTTCGGCGAACAATATCCATTTCGAGCAAATCGTCAAGTTGGGTTGAGCCGTCTGTCAATCTGTTGAGCTCAAAATTCCGGCGAACCTGAAGAAATTTATAAGCCTGTTGCTTGTAAACCCTGTAAGCATTTCCGCGTTTGTAGCCTTTTTTGTCGTAAATCAGAACCGCAATTTCGCGATTTCGTTTTAGTTCGTTATTCTCAAAAATCCGGCTTTTGTAATACGCTTCGTAGTTAAACGCAGATTGCAAATAGTTGTTTTCTATCCGGCGTACCGCTTTTTTTATCGCTTGGATAAAAAACAGCGATTTCGCCTGAATCTCAACCTCGCCAATGCTGTAATCTTTCGGCATAAGCTCAAAAACCAAGTCTTTTTTTCCGGCATATTCTTTAATGTTTAAAACAATCATCTCGTAACCGACTGCCGATATTTGAATTTTTTCGGCAACAACATCTATCGGAATTTTCAATTCAAACTCGCCTTCCATGTTGGTAATTGTTCCCATGTATGCGCCTAATACGCCAATATTTACATAAGGAATCGGCTCTTGTGTTTTTTTATCGACAACGCTCCCCGAAATAATTATTGTATTTTCAGGCATTGCGCCATTGATTTTTGCAAATCCGAAACTTGTTGTGAAAATACAAAGGAATAAAGCAGTTGCAATAATTTTAAAATTTATGTGATGATTCATCGTCTTGTTTTTTTTGTCGTAAAAATACAGATTTAAAACCACAAAAATCAGCTCTTCGCGGGTTTATTTGTTTTTCACAAAAACGCAAAGAAAAACGAATTATTTTGATTGAAAAATAAAAAAACAATTTGCATTATATTCAAAATATGCGCGGAATACTGAATATCATTTTCTGTTTTTTTTTCGTTGTTGGTAAAAAATATTATAAATTTAGAATCAATATTTCGTTAAATTGAGAGTTGAAAATTGAGAGTTGAGAGTTGAGAATTATTAAATCGAAATATAAATAACGAAAAAAAGAGAAGTTATGACAATGAGAAACCTTATTATTTTATTATTAATTGCTTTGTTTTCAGGATCGTGTGTTGTGTCGAAAAAGAAATATGAAGACATGCAGAAACGTAAAGACAGAAAAATCAGTAAACTAAACAGCGCATTGACAGAAAAAAAAGGCGAAATAAGCCGTTTGAACGAAACCTTGGAACAAACGCGGAGTGATTATAATGATATGAAAAACGATTTGTTTGAGAGCAATGCACAAAAATCGTCGGCAATCGATTCGCTAAATATGGCAATCAGAGGCTTGGCCAACGACAAGTCGGCATTGAGTCAAGAATTGCAAAAAGCAATTGACCTGTACGAGGAAGAAAAGGAAAAAATGATGAAACTGTCGGACGATTTGGAAATACGAAGCCAACGCACCAACGAATTGAGCAAAGACCTTGAAGAGAAGAAAAAACGACTTGCCGAATTGGAACAAATGATTGAAAACAATAAGCAACAAGTGAATGCGCTAAAGAAAACCGTTTCTGATGCTTTGGTTTCGTTTGAAGGAACAGACTTGAGCGTTTTTCAGAAAAACGGGAAAGTGTATGTTTCGCTTGAAGAGAAATTGCTTTTCAAATCAGGAAGCACAAAAATTGATGCAAAAGGAGTTTCTGCATTGAAAAAACTTGCAGTGGTTTTAGAACAAAATCCTGACATTGACGTAAATATTGAAGGTCATACCGACACGGTGGGCAAGGCAAAATTCAATTGGGATTTGAGCGTGAAACGAGCAACGGCAATTGTTGATATTATCCAAAAAAATTCCAAGATCGATGCCGCACGCCTAACAGCCTCCGGACGAGGAATGTATGTCCCGATTGACAAAGGAAAATCGAAAGAAGCACTTGCAAAAAATCGTCGGACAGAAATCATCTTGACACCAAAACTCGATAAGCTGTATCAAATTTTAGACGAAGATCAATCCTCCTTTTGATGAGCGATGGGTGATGAATGATGAGTGATAGCCAAAGTTGGAAACAAAAAGGGAAATTTCTCCTTTGAAAAGGGTGAAAAAAATGAAGAATTAAAAAAAAGAATAAATTGATTTTTAAGTTTTAATTCTTCATTTTTTTGCCTTTTAATTTTTAATTTTTTTACATTTGTCCGAGATTAAAAAAAATGTACTTATGAATCAGATGGTTGATATAAAAGAAATAAATGAACGGATTCAACAAGAATCTGCTTTTGTCGAGATGATAAATCTTGAAATGCAAAAAGTTATAATTGGTCAAAAACACTTGATAGAATGCTTGCTTATGGGCTTGCTTTCAGACGGACATATTCTCTTAGAAGGCGTTCCCGGATTAGCGAAAACATTGGCAATAAACACCTTGTCGAAAACGATCAATGCCGATTTCAGTCGCATTCAGTTTACGCCGGATTTGCTTCCTGCCGATTTGCTCGGAACGCTAATTTATAGCCAGAAAAAAGAAGAGTTTATTGTAAAAAAAGGTCCCATATTTGCCAATTTCATTCTTGCCGACGAGATAAACAGAGCGCCGGCAAAAGTACAAAGTGCTTTGCTCGAAGCCATGCAAGAGCGTCAGGTTACGCTTGGCGAGGAAACCTACAAACTGCAAGCACCCTTTTTGGTAATGGCAACGCAAAACCCTATTGAACAAGAAGGAACATACCCTTTGCCGGAAGCGCAGGTTGATCGTTTTATGCTAAAAGTAATCATAAACTATCCGCAAAAAAATGAAGAACAACTTATTATCAGGCAAAATTTAGCACAGAGTTTTCCCTCTGCCAATGCCGTTATTTCGCCCGACGCAATCATCAAAGCGCGCAATGTGGTAAAAGACGTTTATATGGACGAGAAAATTGAAAAATATATAATTGATATTGTATTTGCCACAAGATTTCCGGAAGAACATAAATTGGAGAATATCAAGAATTTTATTTCCTTCGGCGGTTCGCCACGCGCAAGCATCAACCTTGCCTCTGCGGCAAAGGCTTTTGCATTCATCAAACGGCGCGGCTACGTAATCCCGGAAGACATACGCGCTGTTTGTCATGATGTGATGCGACACCGCATCGGACTAACATACGAAGCCGAAGCCGAAAATGTAACAACTGAAAATATTATAACCGAAATACTCAACAAAGTAGAAGTGCCGTAGGAAATTACGAGAAAAATTATATATTTACAAACAATCATAAACTCTATATCGCCATGTATCTTGCGCCTTTGAACTACGACAGATTTTTCAAGAAAGTTTTTTCCGACTTAAGTATTGCCCGTCGTTTTTTGGAAGATTTTTTGGACATTACAATAGAGAAATTAGAATTTTTGCCCGACAAACACAGGGTAACGAACGATGCTCAAATCGTAGAGTTTGATTTTCGTTGCAAAACCAAAAGCGGCAATTTTATTATTGAGATGCAGCAATGGTACAAACCTGATGTCGTGCAGCGTTTCTATGTCTATCATGCCCTTGGCGCAGCCCTTCAGTTGGAAAACATGCCAAAGAAAATTATCCCTTTGGCTAACGGCAAGACCCAAAAAGTAAAAGACTATTCCGTTCTTCTCCCTACGATAACCATTATTTGGATGGTTCACGACACGCTTTCTTTTGAAGACGATTTCGTCAGCTACGTGCTTACACCCGAATATATTACCACGTTTTTGAAAGACAGCGAGGAGTGGACAAATCAAAATTGCCAAATGATATTGAAAAAGCGCGAAGAAATGAACAAATTGCTTCATAATACGAAAAAGGGCGTTGATTTTCTGCAAAAAAATAAACTGATTTACGCTTTTCAGAAGAATATCGCAAGAAACGGCAATTTAAGCAAATATCACGATTGGTTTGAACTTGCCCAAAAAACATTGGAAAAAATAACAGACCGTTTTGCTTATGACAAATACCGCAAAGACAAAATCTTTTGCAAAATAATACGTCGTTTAGAGACCAGCTTGGCAGAAGACAATAGTATGGATTATATAAAAAATTATGAAGAATATCAAGAAGGCGTAGAACGTTATAACAGAGGAGTGAAAAAAGAACAGCAAGAAGAGCATGAGAAAGAACTCGCAAAACTCAAAGCGGAAAAAGAAAAAGCCAAAGCCAGAGAAAAGGAAGCCAAAGTACGAGAAGAAGAGGAACGCCGACAAAAAGAAGAAACTCAACAAAAATTGGCAAAGAAAATGATAAAATATGGAGAATCAATTGAAAATATTATTCAAGAAACACAACTAACAGAAGACGAAATTAGAAAATTAATATGAGAAAATTTCGAGAGCAAAGCGGAATAGAGTAGCTTATCGTCAATTTCCCTGCTTTAAATTTATAAGCTAATCATTTTTGCAAAAAATTCCGAAAGTTTTTTTTTGTAAATGCTTAAATGCATCAATTGATTATGTGAAATTATACAAATTTTCGGGCTTTTATTGCTCTTGATTTTTGTCATTAATGAAAATTTTTAAAAAGTGGAAGCATCAGAATTACTGAAAAAAGTTAGAAAAATTGAAATAAAAACGCGCGGATTGTCGCATCAGATTTTTGCCGGCGAATATCATAGTGCGTTTAAAGGCAGAGGAATGGCTTTCAGCGAAGTGCGTGAATATCAGTTTGGCGACGACATTCGTTCTATCGATTGGAACGTAACAGCGCGCTTCAATCATCCTTATGTGAAGATTTTTGAAGAAGAACGCGAACTTACCGTAATGCTGGTAATTGATGTGAGTGCTTCAAAAATATTTGGCACACAAAATGCTTTAAAACAGGAGTTAATAACCGAATTGGCAGCAGTTTTATCATTTTCGGCAATTCAGAACAACGACAAAATAGGAATAATCTTTTTTAGCGATAAGATAGAAAAATTTATACCTCCACAGAAAGGGAGAAAGCATATTCTGAGAATAATCAGAGAATTACTTGATTTTAATGCCGAAAATAGTGAGACAAACATTGCTGAGGGGCTTAGATATTTGACAAATGCAATTAAGAAGCGATGTACAGCCTTCTTAATTTCTGATTTTATTGATTCAGGCTACGCAGACGCTCTGAGGATTGCAAGCTACAAACATGATTTGATTGCCTTGCGAATTTTTGATGTCAGAGAAACCGAAATTCCGCCAATGGGATTAATTCAACTGAAAGATGCTGAAACAGGTAAACTTTCGTGGATTGATACATCAAACAAAAAAATCAGGCAGGCATACAGAAAATGGTGGCTTTCTATGGAAGAAACTTGCAAGAACACGCTGCGGAAATCAGGCGTTGATTTTGCTTCAATCAGTACAAATCAGGATTATGTGAAGCCTTTAATGACTTTGTTTAAAAAAAGATGAATTAAAGCGGCGTTTTTTTGTGTGCGTTAATACACTTGGCACACAATTAATAAAAAATGGTTTATGAAATTAAAAAACAAAAAATAAGAACAATGCGGCTAAGAATAATATGTATCACCCTTGCGACGATTTGTTCGTTAAATTTGTTTTCTCAGCGTTTTAGCATTCGTGCGCATCTTGACACAAATAAAATAAAGCTCGGAGAGCAAACTTATTTGCATCTTCAAGTAATTCAAGCTAAAGATTCCCGAATTTTATTTCCGGCAATCGCAGATACGCTCACAAAAAATGTAGAGGTTGCGCGCCAATCGCCAATTGACACAGTTTTCGGAACAGGAAAAAATATAAAGGTAAGGCAGAAATTGCTGATAACTTCGTTCGAGAAAGGCGTACAAATAATTCCGCCATTGAAATTTTTGCTGCAAAACGGCAATCGGATTGATACCTTGAAGTCAAATGCCTTGCACCTGCAAGTTATTTCGTATGAAATACCGGATACGGCAAAAACAATTAACGACATAAACCCGCCGATAAATACACCTTTTAATTTAAAAGAGTTTTTACAAAGGTTTTATCCCTACATTATTGTAGGATGTTTAGCCATTTTGGTTTTAATTTTATCAATTTATTTCTATAGAAAGAAAAAACAAAACAAACCACTGATAAAAATCAGTAAACCCAAGCAGCCGCCTCATGTAATCGCTTTTGATAAACTTGAAAAGCTCAAAAAGAAAAAACTCTGGCAGAAAGATAAGTTTAAAGAATATTACAGCGAACTGACAGAAATAATCAGGCAATATATCGAAGATAGATTCTCGCTGCCGGCAATGGAAAGTACCAGCGACGAAATTTTGACGATGTTTCAAGATAAAAAGTTGTTGGAACACGAAAGTTTTGAAAATCTACAGAAAATGCTTTTGCTTGCCGATTTGGTGAAGTTTGCCAAACACAGACCATTGCCCGATGAAAACGAAAACAGTTACACCTATGCCTATGATGTTGTTAAAACAACAATTTACGCAAAGATTGACGAAAATCGGGACAAACCGATAGGCGAACTTGCCGACGAAAAAGAGAAACGAGCCTTGACAGAAAAACAAAATCAGCAAACCAACAACGTTCAACAATCCGGAAATGAAAAAAAGCCGGAAGAAGAAAGTAAATAATTTTGATAAACTAATTTGATTCGTTAATATATGGGAAACATAAGCTTTGCATATCCGGCGTTTTTTTATGCTTTGTTGCTTCTTATTCCGATAATAATTTGGTATATTTTACGGCAAAAAAATCTGAATCTCAGCATTCAATTTTCCAGTTTGAAAGGTTTTGAAAAAGCTCCTGATTCGTACAAATATTATCTGAGGCATTTGCTGTTTATCCTGCGATTGGCGGTTTTAGTATTGCTCATCATTGTGTTGGCGCGTCCGCAATCGACCAACAGATGGCAAGACGAAACAACCGAAGGGATTGATATTGTGATTGCCATTGACATTTCCAGCAGTATGTTGGCGCAGGATTTTAAACCCAATCGTCTTGAGGCATCAAAAGATGTTGCCATACAGTTTATTTCGGGTCGTCCACTCGACAGGGTCGGGCTTGTTGTATTTAGTGGCGAAAGTTTCACGCAATGTCCGCTTACGACAGATCACCCTGTTGTCATCAATTTGTTTAACGACATCAAAAGCGGTATGCTTGAAGACGGCACAGCTATCGGCATGGGACTTGCCAATGCAGTTTCCCGCCTGAAAGACAGCAAGGCAAAAAGTAAAGTTATCATTTTGCTCACCGACGGAGTGAACAATACCGGCGAAATAGATCCTGTTACGGCTGCCGACCTTGCCGAAACATTCGGAATTCGGGTTTATACAATCGGAGTCGGCACAATGGGAATGGCACCATACCCGATACAAACCATGTTCGGATTGCAATACCAAAATGTTCCGGTTGAGATAGATGAAGCAACACTGAAAGAAATTGCCCTGAAAACAAAAGGGAAATATTTCAGAGCAACAGATAAGAAAAAACTTGTTGATATTTATAAAGAAATAGATAAGTTGGAGAAATCGAAAATTGATGTAAAACAATACAGCAGCAAAGATGAAGAATACCTGAATTTTATTTTACTTGCCGGTTTGCTGCTTTTTATAGAGGTTTTTTTAAGACACACATTGCTAAGAAATTTGAATTAAATAAAAATATACGTCCTCTTGTTTTTTGCTGTATTATTTTGGAAATTAAAATACATTATTCTGTGAATTTCAATCAAGTGTTCATCAATGATTTTGTGTGCAGTAATGCAAAATCGACAATTGATGCAATAAAACGATTAGATTTTATATATTTGCACGTTGAGGCAAAAAATTCCCCTAAAAAAAGGGTTAAAAAGTAGAGGCGCAGTGAGCTGTGTCTTTATAGCCAGAGCCAAAGGCTAAAAAATACAAACAGAGGAACAAAATAGTTAGTTATGGAAGACAGGTTTCAATTTGCCAATCCGGATTATTTTTATTTCTTATTGCTCGTACCTTTGCTGATTGTTATTTATTTAATCGGGCGATATGCAAATCGGAAAGCATTAAAACGCTTTGGAGATTATGCTGTTTATAAAGATTTGATTCCGGAACTCTCGAAAAGACGACCGGGAATAAAATTTTTTCTGATTGTACTTGCCTGCATTTCTTTGGTTTTTTGCATTGCCCGTCCGCAATTTGGCGCAAAACTTAAAGAAGTGAAACGAAAAGGCATTGAAATAATCATTGCCTTAGATGTTTCTAACAGTATGATGGCAAACGACATAAAACCCAGCAGGCTGCAAAGCGCAAAGCGTGCAATTTCTAAATTGCTCGAACGCTTGAATAACGACAAAATCGGGCTAATCGTATTTGCCGGAGATGCTTATATTCAAATCCCGATTACTACGGATTACAGTGCAACAGATTTGTTTTTAGAATCGGTAAATACGGGAATCGTTCCCAAGCAAGGAACAGCCATTGGAGCTGCCATCGAGTTGGGAAAAAATGCCTTTACTCCGGAACAGGAATCAAACAAGGCATTGATTATTATTACTGATGGCGAAAATCACGAAGACGATGCCATTCAGGCAGCAAAAGATGCGGCAGAACAAGGCATTCATATTTATACGATAGGAATGGGCTTGCAAAAAGGTGCACCTATTCCGATTGCCGGAAGAAACGACTTTAGAAAAGATAGAAACGGAAATGTCGTGATTTCAAAATTGAATGCAGCCATGTTGCAACAAATTGCCGCCGCCGGAAACGGAAGCTTTGTGCAGGCAAACAATTCAAGTTCGGCACTCAACAGTATCTATGACGAAGTGAACAAACTCGAAAAAACCGAAATGGAAACCAAAGTTTTTGCGGAATACGACGAGAAATTTCAATATTTCGCAGGATTGGCTTTCTTCTTTCTTTTTGTTGAAATTCTGATACTTGAAAGAAAAAATAGGTTGTTAAAAAATGTTAAACTTTTTGATTAAATTCTTTTTTTGTGCAACTTTGCAGCTCTACACAAGGACAAAAATCTGTATATTTTTTTTGAATGCTTTATTAGGATTTAAATTTATTTGAAATGAAATTTTATGTGTCATTTGTATTCTTTACGCTCTTGAGCTTTGCGGGCTTTTCGCAGCACGAAAGAAAATTTATCAGAGAAGGAAACAAAAATTACGAATCTGAAAACTATGGCAATGCAATTGTTGCCTATCAAAAAGCACTCAAAGAAACGCCGGAATCGTTCGAAGCTGCTTTTAATTTGGGCGATGCCCTTTTTAGAGAGAAAAAATACGAAGAAGCAGCACAGCAGTTTCAAAATCTTGCCGCACAGACCGATGATAAGACAAAAAAGGCAATTTCTTACCATAATCTGGGAAATGCGTGGCTCATGCAAGGGAAATTAAAGGAAAGTATTGAAGCATATAAAAATGCCTTGAGAAACAATCCTGCCGACGACCAAACACGCTATAATTTGGCGTTTGCACAGGAACAACTAAAAAAACAACAAGAGCAACAACAGCAACAACAGCAAAACGAACAGAACGAACAGGACCAAAAAAATCAGGATCAACAAAATAAAGAGAATCAGCAAAACAAACAAAACCAACAAAACCGGAATAAAAAAGACAAACCCTATGATGATGCTGACGGCGACGGCATTCCTGATGATGTTGAAAAAGGGGAAGATAAAAACAAACCAAGAGATACAGACAATGATGGCGTTCCGGATTTTCAGGATTCCGATTCGGACAACGACGGCATTCCTGATGTGAAAGAAGCAGGAGAAAATCCGAAAGAACCCAAAGACACAGACAAAGACGGAATGCCGGATTATCGGGATACGGACTCGAACAACGACGGAAAACCCGACGGAGAAGATCAACAAAAACAGCAAGCATTGAAAATATCAAAAGAAGATGCCATGAGATTGTTAGATGCACTGAAAAATCAGGAACAAAAAATTCAGGAAAGAGTAAAAAAAGAGAAAGCAAAATCGAAAAGAGTGAGAGTCGAAAAAGACTGGTAGTTTCACGATTGTCGCCATGTGTATTTGTGGCAAGCACGAAAATTAGTTTATACAATTTAATACTATTCAAAATAGTTGGGAAATAGAACAAACATGAAAAAATTAATATACCTTACTTTATTTCTTCTGATTCTGTCGAATGTGATGGCGCAGAAAGTAAGTTTTACCGCTTCTGCGAAAAAAGTTGTGGCTGTCGGCGAACAGTTTCGGCTCACGTATTCTGTCAATGCAAAGCCCTCGTCTTTTTCGCCTCCCGACCTTAGTGCGTTTAACTATTCGGGACCAAGCCAATCGAGCAGTTCTAATATTCAGATGATTAACGGAAAAGTTTCACAGAGTGTAAATTATACATATACCTATTATTTGCAGGCTGTCAAAGCGGGGAAATTTACTTTGGGCAAAGCCAAAGTGCAGGTCAACGGGAAAAGTTATACATCAAATACGCTTGAAATTGAAGTAGTAAAAGGTGCTGCACCAAATCAAAATGCAGGAAATCGACAAAATGCCGGACAAATAACAGGCGACGACTTGTTTGTTCGGGTTGAAGTAAACAAGAGAAACGTATTTGTTGGAGAACAAATTATTGCAAAAATAAAAATTTATACGCGCGTAAGTTTGGTGGGTTTTGAAGATTCTAAATTCCCGAATTTCAATGGCTTTTGGACGCAGGAAATTCAAACGCCAAGCCAAATAAGCCTCCAGCGCGAAAATGTCAATGGCAATATTTACCAAGTCGGGACATTGAAAGAGATGATTCTTTTTCCGCAAAAATCAGGAGATTTAATCATAGAACCTGCCGATATTACTTGTGTGCTTAGGAAAAGGGTGCGCCCAAGAAGTTTTTTTGACAACGGATACCGCGATTACAGCAAAAAAATAGTAAGCCCAAAGGTGAAAATTACGGTAAAGCAATTGCCTTTCAACAAACCTGAAAATTTTACGGGAGCTGTCGGCAGTTATAAATTTGAAACATCAATTGATAAAAATCAGTGTAAAACCAATGATGCAATCACGCTGAAAGTGAAAATTTCGGGAAATGGAAACATCAAGCTGGTTGAGAAACCAAACATTAATTTTCCTGCTGATTTTGAGGTGTATAAACCCAAAGAGAACGTAAATGTAAAAAATACGAAAAACGGCTCTGTGGGGAAAAAGACATTTGAATACGTATTGATTCCGCGACATGCAGGCGATTTTAAAATTCCGCCGATAGAATTTTGCTATTTTGCTCCGACAATGAAATCGTACAAAACACTTTCGGGACAGGAATTTGTAATTTCTGTTGAAAAAGGCGAAGAAAACGACAATAATATCCAATATATCGGTGCAGGAAAAAAGAATATTGTGACACAAGATGTGGATATAAGATATATTAAAATTAGTGATTTATCGCTTTCGCCTGTTGGGAAGTTTTATGCCGGAAGTTTGTCATTTTATCTCGTGTATGGAATTTCGTCTTTGATTTTTGTGTTGATTATTGTAATTCGCAGAAAAAAAATAAAAGAAAATGCCAATATTGCAGGAATGAAAAATAAGAAAGCGAATAAAATTTCTCGTAAAAGACTCAAAAAAGCGTCATTACATCTTAAAAACAGCAACAAGGAAGCGTTTTATGTGGAAGTGCTTGGTGCTATTTGGGGATATTTGAGCGACAAACTTTCGATTCCTGTTTCAGAATTGAATAAAGAAAATGTACAACAACATCTTGAAAAACATGCAATTGCTGAGCAGACAATAACAAATTTGACCGACTTGATTGATAAATGCGAATTTGCCAGATACGCTCCGTCGGCAGTGTCGGGCGAAATGGACACTGTTTTTAAAAGCGCAGAAAATATAATCGGCACTTTGGAAAGCAAGCTAAGATAAAATTAAAAAGCTAAAAATCAAATAAAAAGAAAAACCATGAAATTGGAATTGAAAATATATCTCGTAATCATAACAAGCGTTTTACTAAGTCTGCTTAACGCTTCGGACGGATTTGCCGGAATGCAAAAATTTGAAAAGGCAAACCAATTGTACAAAGAAGGAAAATATACCGAAGCAATAGACGTGTATAAAGAAATTCTTGCTTCAGGGCTTGAATCGTCTGATTTATACTATAATATGGGAAATGCCTATTACAAATCGGAACAGTTTATTTATGCCATTTTATATTACGAAAAAGCACACAAACGAAACCCGAGCGATGAAGATATAATCGAAAATCTGAAATTAGCCAATAAATATTTTGTTGTTGATGATATAAAAGAACTGCCTGAGTTTTTTCTGACAAAATGGTATCAGGTTGTTAGTCAGAGCTTATCGTGTGATACTTGGGCGTATGTAAGTTCATTTACTTTTGTGTTTTTTCTGGCATTATTTCTTGTCTATTTATTTTCGCACAAACGATTTGTTAAGAAAATTTCCTTTTTGTTGGGAATCATTTTATTGCTGATTTCAGTGCTAACGTTTCAAATTTCGTTGAATCAGAAACAAAGGCAAGTTTTTCATAAACAGGCTATTGTTTTCACACCTACGGTAATTGTCAAGAGTTCGCCCGACGATAACGGAAAAGAACTTTTTAACTTGCACGAAGGCACAAAAGTTACGATTATTGATAGTCTTGATTTCGGATATGAGATTAAAATTGCAAACGGCAACGTCGGTTGGATACTTAAAACAGATGTGAAGCCTATTTAATCGCAGAAAATAAGGCAAATTTCATAAAATCGGATAAGTTTTGATAAAAAAACCGCATAGATAGTCTATAAAACCAAATAGCTTATATTTAAATTTTTAGAATGTTGTGATAAATGTTTTGAAAAGTCGTAAATTTACAGAAGACAAGTTCTAAAAATGCAAATTTTTGCTTTGAATTTCTCTATTTTTAGAAGTTCCCGGAAGAAAAAAATTAAAACAATATACCAATGAAAAATATAAACGTTTATAATGAAGATGATTATATTGTAATTCCGAATCCGATTTACGATGTGATTTTCAAGTATTTAATGGAAGATAATCAAAGTGCTAAAATTATTTTATCGACACTTATCAACGAAAAGATAAAAAAATTGACGTTTGAACCCATATCTCATGCGGAAAAGATACACGATCCTAAAACGGAAAAACCAATTAGACTTTTTCATCTTGATTTTTCGGCTATTATAGAGAAATCAGACGGAAAAGAAGAGTTGATAATGATTGAAATCCAGAAAGCGAATAAGGCGAGCGATATTTTTAGATTTAAACGCTATATCTGTGCAAATTTTCAACGCAAACACGAAAAAGAAATCATAAATCCTCGCACGCAAGCTGTAGAAAAAATCAATAAGCCTATAAGATTAATTCCTATTTTCATTCTGAATTTCAGAATAGAAAACGAAATCAACGATTTAATAATCAAGACAAACAGAGATAAAATTGGAATATTTAAAGGAAAAAGTCTAAAAAAAGGCAATGAATTTATAGATAATTTGAGTTTTGATATTTGGGTTGTTCAACTTCCTAATTTGAGTCAAATAGTAAAAAAAGACTATGAAAACAATGTTTACAAAACCAAACTTTATCAATTGTTGAAACTTTTTGACCAAGATGCTCAAAATAAAAAAAACAAACACAGGCTTCTGATCGTTAAAAAATTGTTTCCTCGATTTTTGGAGCGAGTAATAAATCGTTTAAAATCTGCTGATGCAGATAATCCGGATTTAGAAGAAGAAATGAATGCCGAAGACGAATATTTGGCAGAACTCATAAAACGCGATAATGAAATCAGTTATTTTAAATAAGAATTAGAGAAGACAACAGTAGAATTAGAACAGGAAAGAGAGATAAGTAAAGAAAAAGACAAAATGATATTAGATTTGGCAAAAACATTAAAAGCAAGTGGCAAATCACCGGAAGAAATTCAGAAATTAACCAATCCTATCTCAAGAAGTGATAGATGGGCTTTAAGAATAGTGTCATAAAACATTTTTTTGCTCTTTTTATAAAGAAATAAAAAAGATTCATTATCTTTATGCTTGCGATCAAAGTTTTCAATTCGTAATATCTATGAGTAATATTATTCACGAAAGTGCTATTCTTCATGTTACCGGAGAAGCAAAATACATTGATGATATTCAAGTTAGTGCGAGGCTTTTGCATGCTTACCTTTATTATAGCCCTGTTCCCAAAGCAAAAATACGCTCATATGATATTACAAAAGCAATAAATTTTCCCGGCGTTCATGCAGTTTTAAGCCATAAAGACATAAAAGGACACAATCAGATGGGAGCGATTTATCCTGACGAACCTGTTTTGGCTGAGGATAAGGTAAATTTTATTGGTCAGGCTGTTTTTTTGATTGCTGCCGAAACCGAAATTATTGCCCGAAAAGCAGCTAAACTCATTGAAGTAGAATACGATGAACAAGAACCCGTATTAAGTCTTGAAAAATCCGTAGAAAAAGGCTGGCAGCTGCATCCGCCAAGAATAATCGAAAGCGGAAATATAGAAGAAGGCTTTGCAAACTCGGATTATATAATTGACGGAGAATTACATACCGGAGCACAGGAACATTGGTATCTTGAAACACAATCCTGTTTATGTATTCCCGGAGAAGACAACGATATTCGAGTGTTCAGTTCGACCCAAAACCCTAGGGAAACGCAACTTCTCGTAGCCGAAGTTTTAGGAATCTCGCTGTCGAAAGTAGAAGTTGAAGTGCGCAGAATGGGAGGAGCATTCGGTGGAAAAGAAACACAAGCCAGCCATACGGCAGTTTGGACTGCCATTTTGGCAAATCACCTCAACAGACCCGTGAAGCTAAAACTTTTCAGAGACGATGACCAAAAAATTACGGGAAAACGACATCCGGTTACGATTAAATACAAAGCCGGTTTTTCTGCCAAAGGAATGATAAAATCCGTAGATTTTGACATAAAACTGAACGCAGGCGCGTCACATGATTTGACCATGGCAATTCTGGAACGTGCAATGTTTCATGCCGACAACAGCTACTATATTCCAAACTGTAAAATTACGGCAAGCGCATGGAAAACAAATTTGCCTCCGAACACGGCATTCCGCGGTTTTGGCGGACCTCAAGCAATGGCTTCCGTTGAAAACTTGATAGACAAAATTGCACGAAAACTAAATATTGATGCCGCAAAAGTGAGGAAAATGAACTTTTATGGCAATTCGGAAAGAAATATTACCCCCTATGGTATGAAAGTTGATCGAAATCAATTAAACACATGTTGGGAAAAATTGAATAAATCATCAAAATACTTTGAACGACGCAAAGAAATAGACGAATTTAACCGCAAAAATGAGTTCTACAAAAAAGGAATTGCCCTGACCCCTGTAAAGTTTGGAATTTCATTCACCAATACACCTATGAATCAAGCCGGCGCTTTGGTAAATATTTATAAAGACGGAACAATCCTTGTAAACCACGGAGGAACAGAAATGGGACAAGGATTGCATACAAAAATACAACATATCGCAGCCAAAGAATTTGGAGTCGAGCCGAAATATGTCAAAATTTCTGCCACAAACACCTCGAAAGTGCCAAATACATCGCCAACCGCAGCCTCAACAGGCAGCGACCTGAACGGAATGGCGGTTAAAAATGCAGCAGACAAGCTGAAAAAACGCATGACACAAATGTTTGTCAAAATTTTCAACAAAGAAAATCCCGACAAACAAAGTTCGGAAGAAAATATTCGTTTTGCAGACAATCAGGTGTTCGATTGTGCAAACAATACACGAAAAATCAGCTTTGCTAATCTTGCCAAAATGTTTTATACACATCAGGTTAGCAGCAGTGCTACGGGCTTTTATAAAACACCCGATATTTATTTTGATAAAAATAAAGGAAAAGGAAAACCCTTCCATTATTTTTCCTTTGGAATGTCGGTAACAGAAGTTTTGCTCGATGTTTTAACAGGAGAAATAACAATCCCAAGAACAGATATTATTCACGATTGCGGAACTTCCTTAAACCCCAACTTAGACATCGGGCAGATTGAAGGCGGATATATTCAAGGACTTGGTTGGTGTACCGGCGAAGATTGCAAATGGGACACGAAAGGAAACCTAATAACACATTCGCCAGACACTTATAAAATACCCGGAATAGGAAATATTCCTATCAATTTCAACACCTCGCTACTCGGCGAAGATTCTATAAATACCACCATCGGGAAAAGCAAAGCAGTGGGCGAACCGCCATTTATGTTGGCTCTTTCGGCATGGCTGGCAATAAAAGATGCAATATCGGCTGTTGACAATCATAAAACAGAGCCGGAGTTTCATCTTCCGGCTTCAAACGAAAAAATACTGCTTTGTATTGATAAAATTAAGAAATCGACAAACAAATAGAAAAATATCACATTAATCACATTAATTTTTTATTATTAATTTAAACAACAAATTCATTAAATCATGTTACCAAAATTTTTAATGGCTGACAACTACGATATTACAGATCGTGAATATATCGTACACACCAAGTATCCGAGATGTATTATTCAATTCAGTGTTGAAGATTTGTATGAAGATCAGGAAATCTACTGGATTGACGATGAAATTGACGACGACGATGAGTTCAGCAAATTCATGGAAGAAGTAGAAGATTATTATAATGCAGAACTCGATGCCTTGGAAGAAGATTTTGAAGAGGTGGATATAGAAAAGGAAAAAAAGTAAAATCGAAAAGGGAAGTTTGCACAAACTTCCCTAAAGATCACGCCCCGACAAATCTATTTTCGCGGGAATGCTGTGCTTACAACCTAAATGAAAGCATTCTATATCTCAATTTTCCAAAAATTATTCTGTTTTGCAGATTAAAAACAGATCGGAAGACCCAAGATCGCAAGAAAAAAGAAAAAAATTTTATCTTAGGCTTCAACTCCGAATTTTAAAATAAACTTTATTCATTCATATAAAATTAAATGTAAAATGAAAACATTATTAACTTGTTTATTTATTGCAATTTCAGTATTGGCTAATGCCCAGAGTATTTATTACAAAGGCAGCCGAATTGGTGAGATTGAGTCGGACGGCGATGTGTATCTTCACGGTTCGCGCGTCGGGAAGTTTGAGGCAGACGGCGATGTGTACAAGAATGGCAGCCGAATTGGCGAGATTGAGTCGGACGGCGACGTGTATTATCGCGGCAGTCGTGTTGGCGAGATTGAATCGGACGGCGATGTGTATTATCGCGGCTCAAGAATTGGCGAAGTAGAAGACGACGGCGATGTGTATTATCGCGGCTCAAGAATTGGCAAAGCCGAGGGCGTGAAAAGAGAATGGGCTGCCGGCTTCTTTTTCTTCTTTTTTATGGATTTAGAATAAAACAAAGCCTGCGCGCGTGTTTTGTGCGTCAAATATTAGTTAGCTGCCTGAGTGTTGTATGTCCACCCCATTGCAGAAATCGGGTTGATACACATTACCGGAATTTTTTCTTTGTTTACAATAAGTTTTTGCTCATCAATTGTTTGTGTATCAAATCCTGATGAGGTAATTACAAAAATCAAATCGGCATCTGCATCTTTCGCAAATTTGATAACTTTTTCGGTAAAGTTTCTTGATTCGCCGACATTGTTTACATCGTATAATTTTCTATTCTGTTTCAGGTAGCTATTTATAAAAACATAGTTTGAAATTGCTTTTTTCTTTTGTAAATCGGTAACGAAGGAGCCGGGTTTACACACACTGAATTTGATCTTGAAAAATTTGGTAAGGTATTTTACCTGATTTAGTATTTTTTTTGTGCCTCGTTTGTGATCAACCGGAAAAACAACTTTTTCAATGTTTTTTCTTTTCGGAGGGGCTTGTATCACAAGGAAAGGGGCTTTTGTTGCTCGTATCACTTTTAAAGCCCAACTTCCTGTTAATTTTTGCATTCCTTTTATTCCGTATGAGCCGAGAATAACCATATCGGCTTTTAGCTCATCTGAAATTTTTGAAATATCGGTAAAAATGTTTCCTTCTTTTACCAGAATTTTAACTTTTTTATTGTATTTTTTATACGCCAAATCGGTTACAATTTCCAGTTTTTTTGTTGCACCTTCAATATCTTTTTCGTGTTTCACAATATGAAGCAATTGCACTTCGGCACCCGAAGCATGAGAAAAAAGCAAGGCATGTTCGAGGGCATATTCTGCAAGTTCTGAAAAATCCCAAAGAGACAAAATAACATTGCTTTTCAAATCCATTTCTTCAAAATCATTTTCTTCGGGTATGTCTTCCGAAAGGAGCGTCTCGTCTTTTATTTCCGGAGTTTCGTGTTTTTCTTCACTTGTTGCATTGCTTAGAGGCGATTTCGGGGTTTTACTCAGCGGTTTTTTTATTATTGTCTTGGGCTTTTGTTTCGACGGCAAGCCAAGCAAGTCTTCAATTTCAAACAAAAGGGCGTTGAGTTCGCTTCGTATATGCGTGTTGTCTTCTAAGGAATCTTCCAGCCTTATCTCAAATTGCATTTCGAGTTTCGGGTTGTTGGGGTTTTTTCGGTATTCTTCAAAAGCCTGTCTGCCTTTTTGATTGGTAAGAAATACTTTAAAGCTAATAAAACGAAGAATTTTTGATGCAATATCTTTTGTTTTAGGGTTTCCGAAGCTGTTGTTTGCAAGCGAAACGGTTTTTTTGAGGATTTGCATTGTTTCCTCAAGCGAATATTTTTTTGTGGAGGCACGTAAATATTTTTCAAGTTCGCCAATAAGTTCTTTCATCTCTTCCTGCTTTTTGAGGATTTGCGATTTTGAAAAGTTTGTATTCAAATCGAAATCTGCTGCTTTTGCATCTCTAAAAGCATTGGAAACAATCATGTTGTATTTGAACGAAAGGACTTTCTTTTCTTTTATGAGTTTGTTTTGAAACCAATCTGACAAAGACTCCGGCGTTGAAAGTTTTATTCCGTTTTTTGCTGCTGCTGCCTGTATCATGTAGTGCATTGCAATGTAAATCCGGTTTGCAGCATGAGAAAACAATTCTTTTTGAATCAGATAATCAACCAAGCTAACTGTCGATTTTGCCTTTTCAAGGGTAATTTCTATTATTTTTTCCAAACGGTTAGAATCAAAACTCATTTTACTTGCTTTATTCTTAATTTATTTTGTCTGATATATATTCCTTCGATTTTTCAATGCTCAAATTATGAATAATTCCTGATATTTCAAAGCATCTTTTGATATAAATTCCGTATAATTTGTTTTTTGGGATACAATTTTTTTTCATAAAAACAAATATCTATTTGATAATATTACTATTAACGAGTTTTTATATATGGCAAAAAGGCTTGAAAATCGAGTAGTAAGGGACTTGTACCCTCCGGAAAAAAATCATACTCAAACTCCTGTTGGAATAATAAATTGTTTGTTTTCTTAAAATTAATTCTCTAACTTGCAATCTGTACACTGCTACAATATAACAAAAATCCCGAACGAATTATTGTATTTAGAAAACTGTGAAATATATTTAGACGAAAATAAAATAAGTGAAAAGGAAATACAAAGAATTAAAGACTTGAGACCTAAAGATAAGAGGTTGTTCATCAGGACTCATAATCAAAAAATATAATTATGGAAGTAGTAAATTTTGCAGAACAGAAGCTATTGTTATTTCAAAAAATAATGTCAATTGAAAACGAAAAAGAACTTAGAAAGCTTTTTATCATTGTTGATAAATTTGTTGCAAGTTCCGGACAAAGAATTAAAAATGATGTTGAAAACATTGACATTGCAAAACTCACATTTGAAGAATGGAATGATTTATTTATGGAAGAAAGAGACTTAAACGAAAATATTCCGGAATATAACATGACATTGGGAGAATATCGTAAAAAGATTTATAATGCAGAAAAAGAAAAAAGTTATCCCATAAATCAATTCTTGGAAAAACTTGAAAATTATGTCTAAAAAAATAGAAATCAAGTACAAAGAAAAATTTGAAGATGATTTTGTGGAGATTTACGGATACATTTCAGAAGAATCATTACAAAATGCGACAAAATTTGCTCAGGAAGTAAAAGAAAAAGTAAACTGGATAATTGAGAACCCCATGGCAGGACAAATTGAAATGCAAATCCATTCCAAACAGAACTGGTATAGATATAAAAATGTCATGAAAAGTTGGAAAATTGTTTATAAAATAACCAAAACTTTGCTTGTTTTTCTTGGAATAATCCAAACAAAACGACATCCAAGCGAAACTAAAAAATTACGTACAAACAATTATTATTAAGAGAAAGGCGCTTCTCAAAAATTGGTAAAGTTGTTTTAAGATACTGTGTCGAATTTCCCCTTAGTTTTTCCAATGGAATGCGCACTTCAGGATTTCCACAGGCTTTATTATCAAGGATATAATCATCAAAAATCAAAACAAGCTCTTTGTCTGTCAGATTCATCAGTTCAAAAACTTCTAAATCTTGTTGGGCATTCCAAAAGCTGTTGCATTCCAATTCTTTTTCATTATAGAGTTTTTCTTTGCATATTTTTGATAAAACCTCAATTCCTTCATCTCGAGATTTGAAATTTTGCTGTAAAAAATCCGAGATTTTAATTTCCTTGCCCGAATTTAACTTAAAATTAAGCGTTTTGTAGTAATGGTTTGCTTCTAAAGTGTAGCCCCAATCGATATAAATTGAAAAACGAATGCTTATCAATTTTTCGTTTTGAAAAATAATGGTAAAATCATTTTCATAATGCGGCAGTTCTGCCGACGATTCCATCTCCGAGTTACAAATTTGCATTGCATTTGACCTGAAAATCCTGCGTTCCTCTATCATCATTGCTTTGATTATCGCATTCAGGCTGTCGCAATATTTATTTTGTGTATGAAAAATCGGATATTTTAGATAAAGCTGATAGTAATCCGTTTTATCTTCTACTTTTACAGCTTTTTGTCCTTGCGCATCGGTAAATGACGACGAATGCAGATGGCTTGTTTTTTTATCCGAACAAGCCGCGCCAAGACAGAGAAGCAAGATGCAAAATACAGAAAATCTCATTTGTCGATTTTTTTTGTGTTGCTAAAAACGACAAACCTACTTTTCTTTTTTCTTTTTCTCAAATTTGGAAACAGAAATATCCGAAAATACAGAAAATAATCTCAATAAGGAAGGTGTTTGTTCGTCTGCAAAAAGTGGAAGGTAAAGAGCATAGAAAAACAAAGGCTGCATCGCAATTGAGCAGCCTCTGTTTGTTTTTGTCGAGCCGGCAAATTACATTCCAAAAGCGTAATAGTAAACTCCGGGAATTTTTTCGTATATGCCTTCAAACATTACGCCGCCTTTTTTATTTTCGAGTATTTTCATCAGGTCTTTGAGGGCGTGTATTTCTTGTTTATCAATTTTTGTTACAATAAATCCTTCTTTTATATCCGTGTATCTTCTGAGTTTTCCGGGAAGCAATTTTTTCACTTTCACACCTCCTGCAATCTTTAGTTTTTTTGCCAATTCGGGTTCTATTTCCTCAAATTCGGCTCCCAGAACATTAAACAACTCGTGTTGATTTTTCGTCATCGGTTCTTTGTTTCCTTGCTTGTTGTTTAGGCTTACTTTAAAAAGTTTTTCTTTTCCGTCTCTGTTTGCAAGCACCAACAGCTCGTCGCCGGGGCGGTGTCTGCCAATGATTTCTTGAAGCTCTGAGCTTGTTGTTACCTTTGTTCCTTGTATTTTCAGAATCACATCGTTGGGTTTGATTCCTGCATTTTCTGCAGCACTATTTTCTAAAACACTATCGACCAAAACACCTTGCGAGAGTTCAATGCCTTTTTCTGCTGCCAATTTACTATCGAGGCTGCTGATGGTTATGCCCAAAAATCCGCGTTGCACGACACCGAATTTTAATAAATCTTCCACAACCTTGCTTACAATATTTGCCGGAATGGCAAAACCATAGCCTGTATAAGATCCTGTGGGACTTGCAATAGCTGTGTTGATGCCGATAAGCCCGCCTTGCAGATTCACGAGCGCACCTCCGCTGTTTCCCGGATTTATTGCCGCATCGGTCTGAATGAATGATTCAATCGCATAGCGATCTCGCAAAATATTGATATTCCTCGACTTTGCACTGACAATGCCGGCAGTAACGGTCGAGTTCAGATTAAACGGATTCCCAACAGCCAAAACCCAATCGCCAATTTTAATGGCATCTGAATTAACCAAAGGAATTGATGTCAGATTCTCTGCCTTAATTTGCAGCAGTGCCAAATCTGTTGACGGATCTGTGCCAATAACTTTCGCTTGGTACGATTTGTTGTTGTGCAGCGTTACTTCAATCTCGTCGGCATTGGCTATGACATGGTTGTTGGTTACGATATAGCCGTTTGAGTTGATGATAACGCCCGAACCCGCCCCGATGCTGATGTTGCCGTCTTCTTGTTCGTCGTATTTATATCTCGGAGCGAAAAACTGATCAAAAAAATCATTGCCAAACAATTCTTTAAACGGATCGACGGCATGATGCCTTGCTTTGGCAATGCTTTGCTTTGATTTTATATGAACAACCGCGTCCATTACTTTTTCCGACACTTTCGTGAAATCTAAACTTACGTATTCTCCCGTCGGATTTTTTGTGTACAAAGCACCATGAACAGGCACAGAATCAATATGTTCTATTGTGATTTTTCGGCTTGCGTTTTTATGAAAATACTGAAAACTCCCGATAGAAACAAGGCTCACAAGCAAAGCTGTAATTACTGATACTAAAATGTTTTTTTTCATGACTTTTTTCCTTTTTTTATTGTGTTTGAATTTGAATTTGTTTTTTGGTATTTCTGTTTTTTACAAACTTTTTGTGTTTGTGTCTGAAAAAAATGCAATACCGTTTCTTATAAAATCGTTATTATTACAGAAAAAGTATGTTATTAACTTTTTTTAACATATCCGCATTTTTTTTCGCTTCACACACCATTTTTTGCAAATTTCTTTCGTTTGCGGTTTTTCCCGTGACCCTGTCAGGGTTTGAAACCCTGACAGGGTCACGGGAAAATTTGCCTCTAACTTATTTTTATGCGCAAATATCAACGTTAAATTGAGAATTGAAAATAGAAGATGTTGAAAATTAAATATTTATAAAACGTTCCGGTAACAATTTGAACCCTTAATTAACAATTAGTTATAAAAAACAACGAAATATTGTTTGAATAAGCCCAAAAGGCAAGAAATTCGCAATTTAAAACCGAGGAATTATACATAATTGCGAATAATTTCTTACCTTGTAGAACAAGACTTCTTCGTTAAAATGAAGAATTAAAAATTAACCTCTTTTTAAAATCTGAGAAAATGAAAACATTTGGTTTAGTAATGATGATTTTGTTTATACTTATTTCCCTTGCCGGACTTGTTTCCATGCTTTATGGTTTTGCAACAGCTAAAAGTGGAGCTGTTGCAAAAAATGGAGAGAAAAACCACGAGCTTATTGTAACAGATCGTAGTACTAAGGTTTCTGTATCAAAAGAATACAGTTTTCAATACAACTATTCAACATCTTGGGATATTGGCGAATTTATTCAAGCATTGCGGGATAAGAACCCCAAAGCGCAAAAAGATGCGTTTATTGTTTTTGGAATAATATCGTTTGTTTCAGGAATTTTTCTTGCTTTAGGTTTTGGAATGCTTGCCTACAAAAACTATTTTGGTCTTATTTTTATTGGCATTGTACTTTTTACGCTCGGAGTGGTCGTAAAGGAATTTGTGAAAGCTAAATCCTAACTCTGCCCAATTAGGTAGTTTTTTTGTTCTATACTTCTAATATTCATGTTTTTAAGAAAAACAGCAAGCAAGCCAATTGCCTAATCGTTTAAAAACATTAAAACACTTAATATCAAATAATCATCAGCATAAACATCAAAAAAAACAGGATTTTAAGTACTAATCTAAAGTATTCGATATTTTACTGTCAAATAGAATAAACACGCTTATTTCCTTTTTTGTATTTATCGTCAAATTTTGCTTGTGCTTTTTCGCAGAAAGTGTTTTACAACTGTTATTAATCAGCCCGATAAAACAACAAAATTGCTAATTTTGCAAAAAGCAAAAGATTTTTAACTCAATTCATACCTAAGGAAATGATAAATAAACAATTATTAAACCCAAAGAGCATTGTTGTTGTCGGAGCTTCCAATGATATTCATAAACCCGGAGGAAAAGTTCTTAAAAATTTGCTTGATAACAACTTTGCGGGAAAACTTTATGTTTCAAACCCGAAACAAGACGAAATTCAGGGCATCAAATCGTACAAAAATCTTGAGACCTTGCCCGAAACAGATTTAGCAATTTTGGCAATTGCAGCCAAATACTGTCCGCAAACCGTAGAAATACTTGCCAAACAAAAAAACACAAAGGCATTTATTATTATTTCTGCCGGATTTAGCGAAGAGAACGAAGAAGGCGCAAAACTTGAGAAAGAAGTGGTGAAAATCATAGAAGATGCCAACGCTTGCCTGATAGGTCCAAACTGTACGGGAATTATAACACAGGAGCATACAAGCGTGTTTACAACACCCATTCCAAAACTTGATAAAAGAGGGTGCGATTTCATTTCCGGTTCGGGTGCAACAGCCGTTTTTATCATGGAATCGGCAATTCCTAAAGGCATAACTTTCTCCAATGTTTTTTCTGTCGGGAACAGTGCCCAAATCGGGGTGGAAGATATTTTGCAATATATGGACGAAAATTTCGATCCGGAAAAAGATGCAAAAATTAAAATTTTGTATGTCGAAAATATAAAAAAGCCGGATAAACTTTTGTTTCACGCCTCTTCGTTGATACGCAAAGGCTGTAAAATAGCAGCCATAAAATCCGGCGCATCGGCAGCAGGAAGTCGTGCAGCTTCGTCGCATACGGGCGCATTGGCAAGCTCCGATTTAGCCGTCGAAGCACTGTTCAGAAAAGCAGGAATTGTGCGCTGCAACGGACGCGAAGAATTGACAACAGTTGCCGGCGTATTCATGCACAAAGAGTTGCAAGGAAAAAATATAGCGATAATAACACACGCCGGAGGTCCTGCCGTTATGCTTACCGATGCACTTTCTGACGGCGGACTCGAAATTCCCGCAATCAAAGGCAAAAAGGCAGACGAATTACTGTCGCATCTGTTTGCAGGATCGTCCGTCGCAAACCCAATTGATTTTCTGGCAACAGGAACTGCCGAACAACTCGGCATTGTTATCGAATATTGCGACAAATATTTTGACAATATTGATGCAATGGTCGTGATTTTCGGAACACCTGGATTGAGAAATATTTACGACGCATATAAAGTTTTGCACGAAAAAATGAAAACGTGTAAAAAACCGATTTTTCCGGTCTTGCCGTCGATTGTTACAGCCAAAGAAGAGGTTGAATATTTTCTATCGGAAGGAAGAGTAAATTTCCCTGACGAAGTATTGTTGGGCAAAGCTATAACAAAAGTTTACAATACACCATTTCCGGCAGAAGAGAAAATAAATCTTCGCGGAGTTGATGTTCCTAAAATACGTCGGATTATTGATGAACTCGAAGACGGCTATATTGCACCCTCGAAAATTCAGGAATTGTTAGATGCCGCGAGTATTCCTCTCGTGTCCGAAGGCGTTGCAAAAACCGAAGAAGAAGTTCTTGCTGTTGCCCAACAAGTTGGCTATCCTTTGGTAATCAAAGTTGTGGGTCCTGTTCATAAATCAGATGTCGGCGGTGTTACTTTAAACATAAAAAGCCAAGAACATTTGCTTCACGAATTTGAGCGAATGATGAAAATTCCTGATGCAACAGGCGTGTTGCTTCAGCCCATGTTGTCGGGTGTTGAGTTGTTTATCGGCGCAAAATACGAAGAAAATTTCGGACACGTCATTCTTTGCGGTTTGGGCGGAATATTTGTAGAGGTTTTGAAAGATGTTTCTTCCGGACTTTCGCCATTGACGTACAACGAAGCCTACTCCATGATTCGTTCCATCAGAAGTTATAAAATAATTCAGGGAACACGCGGACAGCAAGGCGTAAACGAAAAAAAGTTTGCCGAAATAATAGTAAAACTTTCAACACTGCTTCGTTTTGCAACCGAAATCAAAGAACTTGATTTGAATCCACTACTCGGAACGCCCGATAGCGTAACCGTTGTTGATGCCAGAATACGCATCGAGAAAAAAAAGAAATAATCATTTGACTTTCAAAGAGCAAGAATTATCCTGTTAATTCTTGCTCTGCATTCTTGCGCATGCAAACCCTCAAACGCTTGCTTGCCGTTCCTCCTGTGAAAACGAATCGAAACCACAAGCCTCTCGAAAAAATACGATAAGATAAAATTGATAAAAATATGTCAGATAAATTTTACCCGTCATCAATAAAATATTTATTGAAAAACATACTTTCCAATGAAAATGAAGTTTTTGGTATTCGGAAAGAATTGTTTTTTTTCCCAAAAAAAGATGAGCCTTTCAAACTAAAGCGATACGGACAAACTCTTGCTACTCCGATTGGCGTAGCCGCAGGACCACAAACACAACTTGCTCAAAACATTGTTGTTGCATGGCTGTGCGGAGCGCGTTTTATCGAGCTGAAAACAGTGCAGACACTCGATGAGCTTGAAATATCAAAACCCTGCATTGATATGCAAGACGAAGGTTATAATTGCGAATGGTCGCAGGAGCTGAAAATTTACGAATCGTATCATGAATATTTGAACGCATGGATTTTAATCCATATTTTGCACAACAAATACGGCTTTGAAGGCGATATTGACACGATTTTTAACATGAGTGTCGGCTACAATATGGCGGGAATCCTGAACGAAAACGTACAATGGTTTTTGGCAAAAATGCAGGATTGCAGCAAAGAATTGGAAGACAAAATCGAGTGGATTAGCGATATTTATCCCGAAGTAAAGAAAGTAAACATTCCGACTTGCATTTCTAACAATATCACACTTTCGACCATGCACGGTTGTCCGCCGAACGAAATTGAGCAAATTGCCGAATATTTGATTAGAACAAAAAAATTGCATACAGCCGTCAAACTGAATCCAACTCTTTTGGGAGCGAAAAAAGCACGAGATATTCTCAATAAAAAACTCGGATTTTCGACAATCATTCCGGATATCGCTTTTGAACACGATTTGAAATATCCCGATGCAATTCGGATTATAAAAAAACTGAGGGCTTTGGCAGCCAAACACAATCTTGAATTTGCCGTAAAACTAAGCAATACGCTCGAATCTGTCAATCATAAAGATGTTTTTTCTAAGGAAAACGAAATGATGTATATGAGTGGCAGAGCATTGCACCCGATGTCGGTAACACTCGCCCGTATTTTGCAAGATGAGTTCAATGGCGAGCTTGATATTTCATTTGCCGGAGGAGCTGATTGTTTCAACATTTCCGAACTTGTGGCAGCCAATCTAAGCCCGATAACCGTTTGTTCAGACCTTTTGAAACCCGGAGGTTATGCGCGTTTGCATCAGTATATGCAATTGCTCGGCAAAGCATTTAAGAAACAAAAAAGCAAAACCATTTCGGAATTTATCATCAAAAAAGCAAAAAATAAGGATAAAAATCATTGCCAAGCAGCTCTCGAAAACCTGAAAAATTATGCTGAAACAGTAACAGAAAATCAGCAATACAAAAAAAATCAATTTCATGATTACTCGATAAAAACAAACAGAAAATTAGGCTACTTTGATTGTATTGCAGCTCCTTGTGTTGATAATTGTGCCACACATCAGGCAATTCCTGATTATTTATACCTTTCGTCTAAAAAAGAGTTTAGAAAATCATTTAACGTAATCATGCAAACCAATCCGTTTCCTTCGGTTACAGGAATGATTTGCGACCACAAATGCCAACTGAAATGTACTCGAATAAACTATGACGCTTCAGTTTTGATTCGGGAAGTGAAACGTTTTGTGTCGGAAAACGGTTTTGCCAATTATAAAACCAAAGGACAAGAAAATATCAAGAAAAAAATCGCAATAATCGGTGCCGGACCTACCGGATTGTCATGTGCTTGGTATTTGGCACTTAATGGTTTTGTGGTTAATATTTACGAAGAAAAATCAAATGCCGGCGGAATGATTACCAACGCAATTCCTGCTTTTCGCCTGAGAAAATCTGCATGGAACAAAGACCTGAGACGCATAGAAAAAGCCGGAGTAAATATTCATTACAATCAAAAAGTTGATAAGGAAAAGTTTGAACAACTAAAAGCTGAAAACGATTATATTTACATTGCAACAGGCGCGCAACATTCTGCGCCGTATTCGATTGAAGGCATCGAAGCCGAAGGAGTGTTGGATTCTCTCGAATTTTTGTTCAATGCGAAAGCCCGACGAAAAACAGGAATAGGGAAAAATGTGGCGATTATCGGCGGAGGAAACACGGCAATGGATGCCGCGCGAACGGCTTTCAGACTTGTGGGCAAAAAGGGCAAAGTTAGCATTGTCTATCGCCGCACAAGAAAAGAAATGCCCGCAGATTTGGGCGAAGTGAAAGCAGTTGTAGAAGAGGGAGTTGAGATTTTGGAATTGACAAACCCTGAAAAAATTGTCAGTGAAAACGGGAAAGTCAAGGCTTTGCTTTGCCATAAAATGAAATTGGGCGAAAAAGATAAAAGCGGACGCGCTCGACCTGAAAAAATTGAAGGAAGCGAATTTATAATGGAGTTCGACACCGTGATTCCGTCTATCGGGCAAAGTTTGGCAATTGATTTTATTGAACACGACAAATTGAAAGCTGAAACAGCATATAAAATTTCGGTAGAAAATGTATTTATCGGCGGCGATGCAAACAATGGCGCAGATACGGCGATAAAAGCAATTGCCGACGGAAAAAAAGTTGCCATACAAATCATCAGTAACTTTAGTAGTGGCTTTGATGTAAACGAGTTTAAACCGAAAAAAAACAAAAGCTACAAAAATCTGATGATAAAAAAAGCCAAACGCGAATTTCCGGTTGAGGTAAAAGAAACGCCTGTTTCGCAAAGAAAGAATTTTGCTCTTGTGGCTTCGAGTTTAACGGAAAAACAAGTTGAAAAAGAGGCTTCAAGGTGTTTGTATTGCGATGAATTATGCAATATTTGTGTTACGGTATGTCCGAATGTGGCAAATGTTTCGGTAAAGCTGCCCCCAAAAAAATACGACGTTTTTACGGTGAAACAAAAAGACAGAAAAACCCAAATAGAGCAAAATCAGACCTTTGAAATCAAGCAAAAATATCAGATAATTAATGTTGGCGACTGGTGCAACGAGTGCGGAAACTGCGAAACTTTCTGCCCGACATCGGGCGCACCCTACAACGACAAGCCTAAATTCTTCCTGAAAAGAAAGGCTTTTAAGGATGCGGAAAAAGGTTTTTTTGCTATTTTTAATGAGAATGAAACCATTTTGTTGTCAAAAAATAAGGAAAAAGTAAACTATCTTGCACTTTCCAATAATCGCTATATTTACGAAAGCGATAAGGTGATTGTTGAATTTAAAAAAGGCAGGAAAATGAAAATTCATAACTTGATTTTCAAAACCAATAAAGATGTCAAACTTGTTCTTAACGAGCCAATTTATATGAAAGCGCTATTTCCGGTGCTTGATAAATTGTATGTTTGATGCAATTTTATAACAAAGAGCTGTCCGACACGTGTCGGACAGCTCTTTGTGTTGTGTTCGCCTGTTCTATTTGAGCTTGAATTTCTTCATTTTTTCCCAAAGCCTTACGCTTTGCTCGCGCGTGAATTTTGTTATTTCTTGCTCGTTGATAGTCGTGATTTTTCTATCTTCAACAATCAATTTCCCGTTTGAGATGACGTGCTGAACATGTTTTGCACCAAGTCCATACACAAAATGTCCGAGAAAATTATCCTTGTTTACTTCTGTTGGCGAATCGTAATCCAACACAACAAGATTGTTGTCGCCATCGCCTTTAAAATTGTTGCTTTCAAGATATTCGTGTGCTTTTCTAAATCTGTTATAAGCAGTATCGAAACCAATTTCGTCAAATCCTTGTCCGATCAGAAAAGCAGCACGCGCGCTTTGGAGCATATCGCTGTGCATACCGTCTGTGCCTAACATGATTCTGTTTCTCAACCATTTGGAATTAAAATATCCGACATTGTTGTTCAGGTTGCTGTCGGTATTTTGGGCAATCCATGCTTTTGTGTTTTTAAAAATGTCTCGTTCGTCCGAGTCGATGTGCAAACAATGCACGAGAATGCTCTTCGGAAGGTCGAGAACGCCTGCTTTGTAGAGCCTGTTGATAACACGCTGATTGTAATTGTGTTGGCAATGATTTTGGTCTGCTTTGTCTTCGGCAACATGAATATGAATGCCCGAATTGTATTTTTGTGCTATTTCAACCGCTTTTTTTAGTGTTTTGTCGCCCACGGTAAACGAAGCGTGCAGCCCAATCAATCCTTGATTATTTTTCACGTATTCTTCACTTTCTTCTAAGGCTTCTTGTGTTTTGTTTAATCCATTTCTGTCGGTAATTTCGTAGCATAGCAAGTGAGAAACACCGACTTCGTCAAATGTTTTTGCCAAAATGTCAAGCGAACCTTTCAGAAATTCCGGCGAAGAATGATGGTCAATGGCAAAAGTAACGCCTGCTTTTGCACAGGCAATTGCGGTTGCATAAGCGCTCGCCTTGATTGTTTCTTTGTCAAGACACATATCAAGCACCCACCAAATGTATTGCAGTGTTTCAAAGAAATTTGTAATGGGCTTTTTCGGCGCAGGCATTCCGCGCGCCAATCCGGAATAGGCATGATGATGACCGCAGGCAAACGATTTTGTAACTAATTTCCCGCTGCAATCAATCACGCGATTTTCCGCAAGCCTTGTTTCCTCAAGCTGATCAACAAATTTTATTTTCCCCTCAACACCTTCTTCCACAACAATATTGCTTGTTTTGAAATCCAGTGTTTTGTAATCAATAAATTGGGCATTTTTTAATATTATCATTTCCAAAAGTATAAATTTGGTTCTTTTTTACAGCAAAGTGTTGTTAAATATGCCGAATAAAATTAAAATGCTATTTCAAGCGCAATTTCATAATAATTTTTTGTTTTTCCGTATTGTTCATTTTTTTCAATATCAACAATTACTTTACTTTTTTTCAAGAAATAATACGAAATTCCGCCCAACAAAGTTTCATTTTCTTTATTGCTTGTTTGTTTTAAGGTAAATTTGTCGTATCTGCCAAACAAGGCAAATTGGGTGTTGGGGATTTTAATTTCAAAGTAGGCAGAAAATCCGTTGCTGTCGAACGATTTATTATTATCATCAACATAACGCCCCAAATAATCGCCTTTTCCGGTATAGTATTGCGTCAGAATGCTCAACAAATGAGTTTCATATATGCCATAGAATACATTCATGGCAAAATCAGGGTTTTCTTTCGTATTTCCTTTTCCCAAAGCCCAGCTGTAACCGAATTGAAATCCGGGAAAACGCTTGTGAAATGGTCTGATAGATAACTGTCCTTCAAATGTTTTGTTCTTGTTTCTCTCAATCGAATGGTAGCCACCTCCGTTGTAAATTCCGGCAAGCAAACTGCCATATTTGCCCGGAAAGGCTGAACTGACGTTTTGCTGATATGCCTTGTCCATTTTCCCGCCAAACAAACAAGTGTAAGAAAGCCCGAAATCCGCAGAATTTATGATCTTGTTGCGTTCTAAAAGCATCTTCCCTTGAACCCGATAATGGTTTACACTTTGTTCAAACTTAATCCATGGGCGACTTGTCAGACCGACTTCAAAATATGAGTTTTTTAAAGCGCTGTATTTTTTCATTTTTATTTTTAAATACAGATATTTCAACCTCATCTCTATATTTCCGGCATCGCTTCCTTCTTTATCTTGCGTTATATCTTGCGTAAATCTTACGGAAAGCACGTCGTTGAGTTTGCTTTTTATTGTTAAATAGCCTCGTTTGAAGGTAAACTTATTAAGCTCAGACACATCGTCGTATCCATATTTAAGGAAAAATTTCCCAGAAATTGACGTTGAGCGGATTATTTTTTTTATTCTCAAACTGTCTTGTTGGGCTACAATATTTGTGTGTAGTACAACAACAAAAACGAATAGTAGCCTTATGGAGAATTGTTTTTTCTTCATTGTAAAAGTTAATCATTTCTAATAAAAGATTGCAAAATTATTTTTTTTATTCAAAATACTCGTTTTTAGACAAATGGAATTTTCGGATAATTAATTTAAAAACACTTCGTTTATTTAAGAAACAAATTCTGTTTATATTTGAGAAATTTTATCTAAAAAAACAATTATGAGATCAACAATTTTAGGCTTTGCCTTTATTTTTTTGTTCACGTTTAGTCTGTTGGCACAATCAAAAGTGAAAATTAGCGGTATAGTTAAAAATTCGGATTACACAAAAGTAGATTTGCTTCATGTTTTGTCAAAATCAGTTCAATCAACTTCGCCTATTGACAAAAACGGAAAATTTAAACTGCATGTTGAAGTTGAAAAATCGGATTTTTACATGTTGCAGTTTGGCGAAAATGATTTTGTTTTTCTTGTGATTGAGCCGAAAGACAAGATCAAGGTGGAAATAAACGGCGAAGATCTTGAAAATCCTAAAATAAGCGGTTCTGAAAATTCTGCTCTTTTTTATCAAACAAAAAATGAAATGGAGAAATTTGCCGCGAAAAAGGAAAAAATTCAAATGGAATACATGAAAGTAATGCAAGACGAAAAAACGTTTCTATATGATTTTTTCACCCGTAATTCGACATCGCTCAGCACGCTGTTTTTCATTGATAATCTTGATGATGAAGATGCTTCCATATATACAAAATTAATCAACTCGCTTGCTGATGCTCACCCTGAAAATCCTTACGTAACACAATTGAAAGCAGACTTGAAACGCGACGAAGCCCTTGCCGTTGGAACAAGAGCGCCTGAAATTTCGCTGCCGAATCCGGACGGAGAGGTGCTGAATCTATCCGATTATAAAGGAAAAGTTGTATTGATTGATTTTTGGGCATCGTGGTGCAGCCCTTGTCGGATAGAAAGCCCCCAAATGGTGAAATTGTACAAGAACTACAAAGATAAAGGTTTTGAAATTTTTGGCGTTTCCTTAGATAAGGACAAAAACGCATGGACAAAAGCCATTGAGAAAGACAAATTGGAATGGGTGCATGTGAGCGATTTGCTTTTCTGGAAAAGCGAAGCGGCAAAAAGTTACAATATCAATTCAATACCTTTTACCGTTTTGATTGACAAAGACGGGGTGATAATTGCCAAAGGTCTGCGCAGCAAAGAATTGGAAGAAAAACTTGCCGAAATTTTCAATTAACTGTCGGTTGTGTAAGATTTCTGTGAAATAAAGAATTAAAAAAGTAGTCAAACGAAAGTTGAAAATTTTTAACGAAGTGTTTGTTTCTACATTTGCAAAAAAAAGATATTTATGAGAAAATTTAACACATCAGGCCCCAATATTCCTAAGAAACATTATACCATTCAAAGAACCAATTTAATAAAAAAAGGTATTGAATTGGTAAAAGACGAAAGATATTTTACAATTTGGGCACCACGACAAACAGGAAAAAGCACATATTTCAGACAGTTAGCAGAAGAATTAACAAAACAAAACTATAAAGTTGCTCATATTAATTTTGAAAATTATAAAAATACACCAATTGAAACTTTCATAGATGAATTTGTTGTTGAAGTTAATTCAAATTGGCAAATACAGCTGTCAAAAGATAATTTATCAAGTATTTTTAATAAAATAAAAAGGATTAATAATAAAAAGTGTGTTTTAATCATCGACGAAGTAGAAGGCATCAACCACGAATATTTCGGAGATTTTTTGCATTCCATAAGAAATGCTTATCATTCACGAGAAAATCATTGCTTAAAAAGCGTAATTTTGGTTGGTGTTTCCAATATTGTGGGAGTGGTCAGCGACAATGCAAGTCCGTTTAATATTGCTGATAATTTGAATGTACCTTATTTCACAAACGAAGAAGTTATGGAATTACTCGGACAACATGAAAGGGAAACAGGACAATTGTTTGAGACAAAAGTCAAGCAAAAAATAGCTGAAATAACCGCAAATCAGCCCGGATTGGTAAACGGTTTTGCCAAAATGCTTGTTGAAAACAATCCCGACAAAAAGCAAATAGATTACAAAGATTATTTGAAAGTTGAAGATTGGTATCTGAACGAAGCAATTGACAAGAACTTTTCTAATATTTTAAACAAAGCCAAAGAAGAACGTAATTTTGTAGAAAGACTTTTATTTACGAATGCCAAAATACCTTTTAAAATAGACAGACCAAGCATAAAACTTTTGCATACCAACGGATTGATAAAAAAAGATGAAAACGGTTATGTAAGATTTTGGGTGCCTTTCTATAAAAAACGTTTATACGATGCTTTTTATCCATACACAAATGGCGAAAAAAGTGAGATTATTTTGACGCATATCCCGTCAGATTTCTATGAAAATAGTCAATTTAAAATATCAAAATTAATAGAAAACTATAAAAACTATGCCAAAAGGCGAGGCTTTAAACCGTTTATGGAAAAAGACGAAAACGGGAACTATAAATCAATAAAAGAAAGCGCACTAATTTACAGTTTTGAGACTTTTATTACGGCAATAGTACAAGAATTAGAAGGGAAAATATACCGAGAAGCCGATACGGGTTTGGGAAAAAGTGATATGATTATAAATGTCGATAACAGGGAATATTTGATTGAAACGAAAGTATATTCAGGAGTAAATAAATTTAAAAAAGGCAAACAACAATTGGCTTATTACGCCGAAAGTTTGCAATTAAAAAAAGCAGTTTATCTTGTTTATATGGCAAAGCGGGCAAGAATACCCGATACAATAAAAGAAGAAACGGAACAAATAAATAATATAGAAATTACAACATATTTAATAGAATATGACGAAACAAAATGGTGAAATAAAAACTTGCATTTTGGAATAGTGTTTTGCTTTTTTATTTCATACAAAATTCATATCCCATAATTTGGGTATTATGTTTCAAAACGGTAAGTAACAAGCCAAATACGCCTTAAATTGAGTAGAATGACTTCCTATTTTTAGGATATTTGAAAGCTGCGAAAGTGTAAAATCCCTATTTTTAGGGATTGTACAGCTTGCAAAACAATTCTTTCTTTGCGTTCTAAAAATACATCGCTTCTACAAAAATGAAACGAAACATACTACTTTTAATTTTTTTATTCACGAACCATCTTGTCTGGTCGCAGACAAGTGGTTTTGTGATTTTGGACAAAGAAAGCAAACAAGCCGTTCCTTATGTCAATATCTGTTGGCAAAATATACACAACAGCAAGGACAAAGGATATGCCATAACCGACTTTGACGGCAAAGCATCTATAAAAACCGAAGGGCTTGTAAAGTTGGCGATTTCGCGCATTGGCTACAAAAGCTATATCGACACCTTAAAATTATCGGCTGAAAACATCATCTATCTTTCCGAAGACATCTTGAATCTGGAACAGATTGTCGTTACAGGCACGCGAACTCCCAAACGCTTGGCAAACGTTCCGGTGCAAACCAGCGTGATACAACGCCGGGAAATAACAAAAGCCGGTTCGGTAGCTCCGCTTGAGACATTGCAAGACAATATACCCGGAATTGTAAGCTCGCCCAACGCAATGGGAAACAACATTCGCATAAAAGGATTGAGCAGTTATTACATATTGTTTTTGGTTGATGGCGAACGACTTCCTTCCGAAGGAGCAAGCGGAAATGTGAATCTTGACCAAATTGACATTAATAATATCGAACGAATAGAAGTGGTAAACGGAGCAGCTTCTGCACTGTACGGCTCAAACGCTGTTGGCGGAGTTATCAATTTTATAACCAAGAAACCGAAACACCGATTTGAAGGCACTTTTAATCAAACCCTAACCAACTTCAACAACCAACGCTCGCGCCTTAGCTTGGCTGTCAAGTTAGACAAATTTTCGCTGCAAGCAAGCGGATTTAGAAATAAAGCCGATGAATATGCAAACAACTTCAAAGTAAGTTCAAACGAATATCTCGATTACGGAACAAACTTGAAAATCGGGTACAAACCCACCGAACGAGCTACCCTAAGCATGACAGGGCGGATTTTCAGGCACGAAACCTTTAATTTAGCAGACAATTACTTTGCAACAACACATGCTTTAGAAAAAAACATAGCTTTGCGCGCAAAAGGAGCATTGGTGTCTCGCGATAGCAGCAATACGATGGCGGTAAACGTTAATTATAGTAAGTTTTTCAATTATAGTGTTTTAGAGAAAGACGACGATCGCAAAAGAGAAAATACGACCATAAGTTACATGTCGGCACGTTTTGTTGATACGTACATGAAAACAGAGAAATGGGAACTTGTCGGAGGCGCAGAAATGAACCGTCAGGAGAGCTTTTCGCGAAATCTTTTCGGCGATACTCCAACCACCAAATCAATAAATGATTTCAACCTTTTCGGGCAGTTTCAATACGAAATTTTTGATAATTTTGATGCAGTTCTTGGAGCAAGATATATTTACAATTCGCAATTTGAATCTGCATTTACACCTAAATTTTCGTTGATGTATAAATATAACAATTTTACTTTTCGAGGCGGAATAGGTTCCGCATTTCGCGCGCCCGATGTCAAAGAACTTTACTACAATTTTTACCACAGAGGCGGCGGCGGATTTATGGTGTTCGGAAACGCCGACTTGTTGGCTGAAAAAGGACTCTACAACTCCCTTTCGGTCGAGTTTACAAAAGGAAGTTTTAATACTTCTATTTCAGGATACTACAATCATATAAAAGACAAAATAGCGCAATACACCGTGCTTTCCGAAACAGGCGAAAACAACCGTTACTACACAAACGTCGGAAGCACCACTTTGCAAGGTTTCGATATAAACGCCTCTTTGGTAATAATAAAACAATTGGTGCTGAAAACAACATACAGCTTTTGCGATGCCGTAGATGATAAAACAAACTTGCAATTGTTCGACAATGTGAAACACAGCGCCACTGCATCTTTGACTTGGAACGGGAAAATTGCACACAGCCCTTTTTCCTTGCAATTTGCCGGACGCATGAACTCCCCGATTCTCTATCAGTTCAGAGCAATCGACGAAGAGGGACAAACGGTAACTGTCAAGAGGGAGTCAAAATCGTACAATATATGGAAAATCGTATTGGTGAAACCTTTTCGTGTAAAAGCTCATAGTTTTGAGTTTACCGCAAAGATTGACAACGTATTTAACTTTACCGAGAAAGCATATGTAAATCCCGGACGGCAATATTTGTTCGGGTTTAAATATAGTTTTAAATAAATGTTTAATATAATAAAAAATTTTACTACAAAATGAAAAGATTAGCATTTGGAATTTTAGCTGCATTAATGGTTTTATTTGCAGCATGTGATGACGATGACAAGAAAGTTACTCCGGTAGGCGAAACCAAAGAAGTGTATATTGATGCCACATCAGGAGCAACATGGAATTACTATTCGTTTGCAAAAGGCGAATTGGTAGGAACAGGACAAGAAGGTGCAGACAATGCAAAATGGTTTGCACGCACCGATTGGGATATTGCCGTGTGTCGCTATCATATCAGAACAAACAGCGGAACTTCAAGCACAACAGGTGCAAAAGGAGGCGTTCATGTTTTCGATAAGAATACGAGCTTTGCTTCGATAAAAGAATTGCCTAAGTCCTTGAATTTTCAGGCAGATAAAGAAATTACGATTCCGGGAGCACATGGTAGCGAAGCGAAAGTAATCTCAAAATCAGCACAGGCTGCAGTTATTCTTTTTGATACTGATGAAAATGGCAATATAAAAATGCCTCCTGTTTATCTTAAATCGCCCATTTATATGTTTAGAACTGCCGACGGTAAAGCAAACTATAAAGTTGAATTTACACAATACAAAGATGCCGAAGGAAACTCAGGACATGTGAAGTTTAATATGGCAGAAGTCAAATAGACAAAAGGCGAAAAATAAAACTTGGAAATTATATTTTCAAACAAAGATCATTATTTATACTCAAAAGTTGCTCAAAAATTGAACTTCCGGTTTGCCGGAGTTCTTTACAAAGGAAAGCGTCAATGCGAGTTGTGCAAAATTTTTTAAACTCAAAGCAAAATAGTCTTTGAGCTTGAAAAACAAGCACAAGTAAGCATTTGGCGTTTTCTTGCAAAGGCTAATTGGTGTTTAACCGATGATTTTTTTATACAAACATTGCCATATCTTAAAAAAAAATAAAAACAGTAAATTTCCCGAACAAATCATGAAAAAGAAAATACGGCTTATCCTTATACTTTCTGTATGCTTATTGGGTGCAGGAATTATTTTTTATTTTAAATATGCTGCCCCGACTCGTGTAGCAATGTTCAACTTTCCCGATTTTACGGTTGAAAAAATTATCCGTTCAAACAATAATAAATGGGTGAAAATCGCGAGTATCGACATGAATAAATCCGAAGAGATACAAAACTACGACATGGTGTTGGTGCGTATTCATGGCAATTCGATAAAACAAAAACATGCCGATGAGATAAAAAAAGCAATAGAACAGGGAATTGCTGTCATCAACACGGAAAAAGATAATTTCGAGTACAGCTCGTTTTCCGGTCGGGAATACGAATATCTTTACACCTTGTTGGGAAATGGTTGTGTGAAAAATTATCGCAGTTTGTTGAATTATGCCAGAGCGAAAATCGACAAAAAACTTTGCTGCAACAAAAAATACACCGAGCCGGTCATCTTGCCGTCGGATTATTATTTTCATTTGGGCGAAGACCTTTTTTTCTCGACTTTCGATGAGTATCAAAAATTTTATACCCAAAGCGGAAAATACAAAAAAGGAGCTCCCAATATCGCTTTACTTTCAGGGAATATCAATCTGCAAAATTCCAATATAGAACACATGTCGGCAATTATCAATTCTTTAGAGGCGAAAGGCTTTAATGTTTATCCGATAAATTCTTTCGGTTTTAAAAAGTTAGACATGATAAAAGCCATAAACCCGAATTTGATTATAAATCGTCCTCACGGGAGGTTGGTTATGGGAGGAGCCAAACGCGGAACAGAAATGCTCAAAGCCCTCAATGTTCCTATTCTTGCGCCGATAACCGTCAGCGAATTATATTCCGACTGGATGGACAACAAGCAAGGCATGAAATCAGGAGGTTATGCCTCAATGAGTGTTGTCTTGCCCGAACTCGACGGCGCAATAGTTCCTTTTGCTGTTGCAGCACAATTTGAACAAAACGGACGAAATATTTTTGATGCAATACCTGTGCATACGGAAAAATTCTGCTCAATGGTTGCCAAATTTCTTGCTTTACAAACAAAAATCAATGCCGAGAAAAAAATTGCCATTTATTATTACAAAGGTTTCGGCAAAGGAGCAATGGGCGCTTCAGGAATCGAAGGCGTACAATCTTTATTCAACACATTGGAAATGTTGAAAGAAAACGGATACAATCTTGACGGCTTGCCCGAAAATGCTGCCGCATTGGAAGAGATGATACAAAAACAAGGTTCTGTTCTGGGACCTTATGCTTTAGGTGCTTACGATGAATTTTTGAAAAATGGAAACCCCGCACTTGTTGATGTAGAAACATACGACAAATGGGCATCTGAAATTATTCCCGAAAAATTGCGCAAGGCTATGGAAGCAAGCTACGGCAATGCGCCCGGAGATTATATGGCAGTGCGTAAAGACGGAAAAGCATACATTGCAGTAGCTCGAATCCGCTTTGGCAATGTTACCATATTGCCGCAACCCATGCCTGTGGTGGGCGACGATGTGGAAGCAATAACGCACGGTGTGGAAGGTGCGCCGGCATACCCTTATGTTGCATCTTACCTCTGGACACGCAAAAAATTTAAAGCCGATGCGCTTATACATTTTGGAACACACGGAAACATTGAATTTATTCCCGGAAAACAAATTGCCCTCTCGGAAAACGACTGGACAGATTTGCTTATCGGTGATATTCCTCATTTTTATCCGTACATTATTGACAATATTGGTGAAGGCGTGATTGCAAAACGCAGAAGTTATGCAACGCTTGTTACCCACTTGACCGCTCCGTTTATGAAAAGCGAACTTTATAACGATTTGGAAATGCTGAAAGATCGCGTACACAAAATGGAACAAATGGAAGAGGGCGTATTGAAACAAAACTATCGAAAAACGATTGCCAAAATGGCACAACAGCAAAATATTTTGTCTGCTGTGGGAATAGATACGACTTTGGAAACACTTAATGATGAGCAGATTGAAAAAGTGCATATTTATCTTGCCGAAATTGACGGCGCAAAAGTCAATGACGGACTTTATACTTTGGGAGAATATTACAGCGAAGAAAACCTGAACAACACAGCCCGCCTGATGAGTATTGATCCTATTCGCTACGCTTTGGCAGAGATTGACATAGCCAAAGGAATTATTCAGAAAAAGGATTTGGACAACATGGCATTTATTGCGCATCGTTACAACAAAAAAACAGAAGACATCATAAATCGTGCGCTGCGAGGCGAAGATGTCGAGAAAATTTATGCTTCGACCCTCCCGCAAGAGCAGCGGGAAATGCTCGAAAAAGCCATGGCTGACGAGAAAGCCCAAAGGCAAAAGAGAGCCGAAATGATGAAAATGATGATGCAAACTAGGGAGCAAAAAGATAGTCTGCCTCAATTTCTTGACGAAAACGGAGAAATTATTGCCGCAGACAGTTCGCAAACGAAAAAGAAAATGAGTATTAAAGACATGGTGTCTGCCGCAAAATCAAAAGGTTTCTCAATGTCGGAAATGATGAAAATGCACAGTAAAAAGGGAAGAATGCATAAAAATGATTCATCAAAACACAAGAAAATGCCTTCGATGATGAGCCGCATGACACAGGCTAAACCCGTAGGAATAAATAATGCAGATGTTGATAGCAACAAAATATTAATCGGCAGCATAAGAAAACTCAAAGAGGCAATTTACAGCATCAATACACACAAAAAGAATTTGAAACAAAGCACGCAAGAGGAACAACTATCGTTGATTAATGCCTTGAATGGCAGATATGTTAAGCCCTCGACAGGCGGAGACCCGATTATAAATCCGATGGCAGTTCCGAGCGGACGTAATTTTTATTCGATAAATCCGGAAAATACGCCAAGCGACGAAGCATGGAAAGTAGGAAAACGCTTGGCAGAGAATTTGCTCGTTGCCGAGATGGAAAAAAACGGGAAATATCCCGAAAAAGTGAGTTTTACGCTATGGTCAACAAATTTTATATCAAGCGAAGGAGCTACCATAGCGCAGATACTTTATTTGTTGGGCGTTGAGCCGCTTCGCGATGGATTTGGCTACATTCGCTCCTTGCGGCTTATTCCTCAGAAAGAGCTTGGTCGTCCGCGAATAGATGTTGTTGTGCAAACTTCGGGGCAGTTGCGCGATATAGCTGCTTCGCGTTTGGAGCTGATCAACAATGCCGTTGAAATGGCTGCCAATGCCAATGATGACGAGGAGGAGAATTATGTAGCAAAAGGCTTTCAAGATGCCGAGAACTTGCTTTTAAGCAAAGGTTTTTCGCCTGTCGATGCGCGCAAATACTCGAAAGAGCGAATTTTTGGCGGAGTAAACGGCAATTACGGCACAGGAATCATGGGCATGGTGGAAAAAGGCGATTCGTGGGAATCGCAAGACGAGATAGCCGAGCAGTACATAAAAAACATGAGTGCCATGTATTCGGCAAACGGAGGCGACACATGGGGCGAATTGCGCGCAGGTGTTTTTGAAGCAGCACTTTTGAACACGACGGTTGTCGTGCAGCCGCGCTCAAGCAATACGTGGGGACCTTTGAGCCTCGACCATGTGTATGAATTTATGGGCGGACTGTCCGCTGCCGTGCAAAAAGTAACAGGCAACGACCCAACAGCCTATTTTAGCGACTATCGCAACAGCAATCGCGCTCGAATACAAGGACTAAAAGAGGCTATCGGTGTTGAAAGCAACTCAACGCTCTTCAATCCGAAATACATAAGCGAAATGATGAAAGGCGAAGAGAGTTCAATGGAATATTTTGCCGAAACCCTCAGAAATACCTACGGCTGGAATAGCATGAAACCCTCTGCAATAGACCAATATATTTGGAATAAATGTTACGATGTGTATATTTTAGACGAATATAAACTAAATATAGAGGAAAAATTTACGCAGAAAAATCCTTATGCTTTGGAAGAAATCACTGCCGTGATGCTCGAATCGGCACGGAAAGGAATGTGGAAAGCAAGCAATGTGCAACTGAAAACCTTAGCCGACTTGCATACAAAATTGGTAAACCAACACGAGGCTGCTTGCAGCGGATTTGTTTGCGACAATGCAAAATTGCGTAAGTTCATCGCTGAAAACGTAGAGCCGAAAATTGCAGATGAATACAATAAAAACATTGATAAAGCAAGGCAGGTGGAAATGACCGAACAGGAAAAACAAGACAATCTTGTGCTTAAAAAAGAAGAACAAACGAAACAAAAAAACAAAGAATATTCAACAAATGCCGACCCGGAAAGCAATCGTTCGGTGTATATCATTATCGGGGTCTTGCTTCTTGCTTTGTTGCTTTGGATTGTTTCAAAACGAAAAAAATAATGGAAATAATTGTTCAGATAATATTACTGATTGCATTTCTAAAATATTGCCTTAAAGCAGCCCTGACAGGGAAAACTTTGGTCATTGGTGGATATGCCCTCGCGGGGGCAATATTCGCCATTTCTACTTATACATACATTATTGAATTGCCAACCAATGTGATAGAACAGGTTCTGAGAAATAAAAAAACAGTTGCAGACTGGGCTGTCTTGAGCACTGCCGAAGCCATTGTCGGTATATTTCTATCGCTGTCGCTTCTCCGAGATTTTCTTGAGCCTAAAGCAAAAAAACAAAAAGGCTTATTTTGGCTGAGAATAATTCCGGGCGTGTTGTGTTGTGTAAGTATAATTTATTTCCAATTGCTTTTTTTCAAACAAAGAGCCGGAAACGATTTTCTGCTTACCGCCATTTGGTTCTCAATGCTTGTTTTTGTTCTGACATTTACAATGGCTTTTTTATTTAAGACCTTTATGAAGGAAAAAAGCGTGCAGCTTGAACTAAAAATGATATTGAACCTCGCTATTTTGGGGATAAGTTTGGTATTGAACGCCACCATTGCAGACTACAACATTGCCAACGCTACTTACGAGCTTAGCTGGCAGGCTTTTTTTGTTTTTGTATTGGTGGTTTTTGCCGCTTTTGCACTTGGTTTGATTTTTCATAAAACAGATATATATTTTATAATTTCAAAAAAGATATGGAACAAATAACAAATATTCTTTATTGGTTATCAACGGGCTTATTGATTCCGGTTACGATTTTTTTGCTTTTCTTTTTCTTTCGGGCATTGCTTATTGTCGGGGGGCTTTACGGCAATTATTTGTCGCGTTCGACAATCAACGAAGCAATAAATCGCGATATAGATACGAAATCGGTGGACGAATTGATTGAAGAACTTCCCGAAGCGAAAAAGTCAACAGACTTATTGCTGCATTCCTTGCATAGAATCAAAAGACACCAAAACAGCATGCCAATGCTCGATAAAATAATGGGCGACTATGAAATTAGTGCCGACAAAGAAATCGGGAAATCCAAAACCCTTACCAAGCTCGGTCCCATGTTGGGGCTGATGGGAACGCTTATTCCAATGGGACCCGCATTGGTGGGGCTGGCAACCGGCGATATAACATCAATGGCAAACAATATGCAAGTGGCTTTTGCAACCACCGTAATCGGCATCATCATTGGCGCAATCGGGTTTATCTCTTTGCAGTTGCAACAACGTTGGGCTGCCGGCGATATGAATGTTCTTGAATATGTAGTTGAATCTTTGAAACAGAAAAAACAATGGCACGACGCAAGCACCGACTTTTAAAAAATACAGATGAAAACGACCCTTTATCAGTGCTCACCAACCTGTTTGATGTGGCAATGGTATTTGCTGTGGCACTAATGGTTGCCCTTGTTTCGCGTTTTAATATGACCGAAATATTGTCAAAAGACGACTTTACTATGGTTAAAAATCCGGGAAGCACGCAAATGGAAATCATAACTAAAAAAGGTGAAAAAATAGAAACCTACAAAGCCTCAGCACAAAAAAATACTTCCGAAACCAAAGGGAAGCGCGTGGGAACAGCATATCAGCTTGAAAACGGCGAGATTATTTATATTCCGGAATAATTGTGTGCTTCGATGCTAAGAATCGGGGATTATTTGTTTTATTTCGCTCAAAATTTTTCCGTCGGAAACTTGTGTAACCATTTGGTCGCCTTTTTTTAGTTTTTCAACCGAATGTATAGTTTTTGCGTTTATGCGTGTGATAGAATATCCGCGTTTTAAAATCTCGAAAGGGTTCAGCAAGTCGGCAGACTTTTCAAGCATCTGTATCGCATGACGTTTATTGCTTAGAAACTTTTTTGTCTTGGGTTTTACTTGTTGCACAATTTGTTCGGCATGCAACTTTTGTGTATAAAAAAACGTTTGAGTACTTTCGTGCAAGCGGTTTTTTGTATTTATCAGCTTCAGATTTTCGCGCTGAATCATCAAATTTGTATTTTTTGTGAGTTTTCCGCACAAGCTATTCAGCCTGTTTCTATTGTTATCAAATATTTTGGCACTTGTATTTCTAAAGGTCAGCATTGTTCTTTCCAGTGTTATTTTTTTTTCTGTAAGAATTGATTTTGTCTTTGTCGTGATTTCGTTTTGCAGCATCAGGAGGCGTTGGTAAGAAAAATTTGCTTTTTCAATCAGGAAATCGGCAACGGCAGTGGGCGTTTTAAACGAGCTGTGTGCAACAATATCGGCAATAGATTCGTCTCTGTCGTGTCCGATTCCCGTCAAAACAGGCAGCGGAAAATGAGCAATATTCATTGCCAATTCGTAGCTGTCGAAACAACGAAGGTCTGATTTTGAACCGCCTCCGCGAATCAAAACGACCAGATTAAACTTGTTTTCGTGTGCAAAAATTCGGTCAAATGCGCTAATGATCGCATCTTCTGCCTGCTCGCCCTGAACAAGGGCTTTGAATAATTTCGTATAAAAGCGAAAGCCGAACTTATTGTTGTGCAGTTGCTCCATAAAATCGCCATAACCGGCGGCATTTTCCGACGAAATTATTGCAATCCTTTGCGGCAGATTCGGCATTGAATTTTGTTGGTTTAAATCCAGTATTCCGTCGTTTTCAAGTTGTTGAATTATTTCCCTGCGGCGTTTTGCAATATCGCCCAAGCTGTAAGTCGGGTCTATGTCGCGAATGTTGAGCGAAAGTCCGTAAACCGGATGAAAATCAACCGAACATTTCACCAAAAGTTTCAGCCCTTCCGCCAATTGATATCCTGTAACAGATTCAAAATAAGGCTGAATCATTCTGAACTGTGCCGACCAAATGTTTGCGCGCGCTTTGGCAAGCATCTTCTCAGAGCTTTCATCTTTCTGAACCAATTCCATGAAACAATGCCCGTTTTTGGCAATATTCATCTCATTTATTTCCGCACTTACCCAGAAATATTCAAAAAAAGAATCTTCAATTACAGATTTAATCTTGTTTTGCAGTTCAATAAGTGTCAGCGAACTGTCGATTTTTTCGGAATACGTTTCTTGCATCTTTTCAATCGAGTAGAGTTTTGTTAATATAAAAGTAAGTGCGGAACAATTATGTTTGCAAATATCGAAAATTTGTTCAATTCTACAATTTCTGATGTTTCTTAAATGAATATACCAACGATATTTTGATTTGTGTATTTTTCAAGCTGAAAGTATTCCCGTGCGCACTTGCTGCATTGCTATTGCCTTCACCCGATATGCATTCTTTGTAATCAGGCGTAAGGTTATGTTTAAATTCCATATTCATTGCAAATGATTGATTTATTTTGATACTTGCCCCCAAATTTAAACCTAAATTATGAGAACTTGAATAATATTTTGTTCCTGTTGGCGATGTTTGCTGCCTTGTTGCAAGGAAATTATAATTCACGCCAACGTAAGGTTGAATCGTATGTTTATCGTAGTAAACCAACAGCGGAATTAAAATATTGTGCATTCCTGCGCCGTAGTTGTTGTTTATGCTTTCAAATTCTTGTCCGTTTTTTGAATGCCAGATGCCTGTTGTACCGCCAAAGGTGTACTCCTCTGTACTAAACAGATAATTGTATTCAACACCGATTTTTATCCCTAAATTTTTACCGATAGAATTTCTTTTTGCAAAAAATCCGACATTTAACAAGGGAGAATAGGGTTTTTCAAGGTATTCAATATTTCCGTTTTCCCACCATATTCCCGATCCTAATGAGAGTTCGTAACGTGTTTGTGCCAAAATCATGGATTGAAATGCAAAAAATACCACTCCAAAAAAACTTAACTTTTTCATACGTTCTAAATTTTTAATATTTTTACTAAAGTTTTCATTAAGTATGATGCCATTTATCGGAATGGTGGCAGTTTGACCATTGGAAATTAACAATAAATTTGCCTTTAATTGCAGGCTGTCAATCTGCAATATGCCTATTGGTTTTGGTTTCATGGCTTCAATTCTGTTGCTTACAGGTTTTACAAATACAGTATCGTACACAACGATTGTATCATAAACCACAACATCTTCATATATATAAATAGTGTCCTGTTGTGCCATTGCCTGAAAAAACGAGTAAAACAACAACAGGCTCATGGATATATGTTTGTATCTATTTCGCATCGCTTGTATCTGTTATTTTTAAAGTATCACGAACGATAAGTTTTTTACGAATGATTCTTTTCTTTTTGATTACAACAGCCGGCTGCTTGTTGGGGATATTTGTATCATTGTTTTTTTTAAGCGTATCAACACTTAAAGGCTTTAGCCTTGCGTCTATATCTGAAGTTTTCGACACGCTATCAATAGCGACGACGATTGCTTTTTCATTGTTTTTCGTATCGGCTTTTCCCGATTGATTTTGAAATACAACAATGCTGATTAAAACAGTACTTAAACCTGCAACAGCAGCCGCCACGAGCGTTGAAGTATTCAAACTGTTAAATGTCGGGATTTTTATATTGCTCCAATCTAAATGGTTTAAAAAATTGTTGTTACGAGGTGTTATTTGGTAATCAGAAAATCTATTGCTGTATAATCTGTCGATTTTCCCGAAGCCCAAAGGAAAGGGTATAAATACGAATGCCTTTTTCTTTTTTTTGTCATTTAGTTTATCATTCAGTATTTGTTGTAGTTTTTTTCTTGCCCTTGCCAAATGCGATTTAGAAGTTCCCTCACTGATATTTAATTTTTCTGCAATTTGTTTATGTGAAAATTTATCAATTACATACAGGTTAAATACAAGTTTGTGATGTTCGGGCAAGGCATTTATTGTTTCCAGCAGTTCTTGTGTTGTGAAATATTGCCACGCAGCTATTTTTTCGTCATTGTTTGTTAAATCGCACATATAGAATTCTTTTTGTTTTTCAATTTTTGCCTTTTCATGCCTGAGATATTGTAATGCGGTATTAACGGTAATTTTTTGCAACCATGCTTCAAAATGTCCTTTTCCTTCAAAGGTGTTTGCTTTGTGCATGGCTTTCAGAAAAGCATCATGAGCAAGGTCTTCTGCAATGTGGCTGTCAGATACATATCTGAAGCATATGCCTATCATTTTTTTTATGTTTCGGTGATATACATTTTCCCAAAACTTTTTTTTCAAATCCATAAAAACAATTGTTTTATTTTAATGATGCAAAAAATCAAAATGGTTGCAGTTTTTTTACTTCAGATGAGGCAAAAATACAAAATTTCCTCTTGGCGAAGCAATGCCTTGAGCTTGTCGAAATGAAGAAAAAGGATTGACTATTATGGTTTTTATGTAATTTTTTTTAGGATGAGATAGTGTAGAGACGTTGCATGCAACGTCTCTACAGGTGGCGGTGGCGACGACAGTTTGCCCTATTTTGGGGCATTTTTCGCCCCAAATTGCTTACACGATAAATTTTTTGGCTTTTTCCAGTGCTTTCTCAATGCCTTGCGGATTTTTGCCTCCTGCTTGCGCATAAAAGGCTTGTCCGCCGCCGCCGCCTTGAATCTCTTTGGCTATTTCTTTGATGATTGTGTTGGCATTCAATTGTTTTTGGGCAAGCAAATTTTCCGAAAGCATCACTGTCAAACTCGCCTTGCCTTTGATCTCTGCGCCGAGACACAGAAACAGATTATCAACCTTATTGCGAATTTGGAAAGCAATATCTTTGACAACTGCGGCAGAATCGGCATTTATTTTTTCGATAAGCACATTCAAATCGCCGTTTGAGGAAATTTTATCTAACAAAGCCAAACTTAAAGACTTTGTTTTTTCTTTCTTGAAATCATCAATTTGTTTTTGAAGTTTTGCATTCTCGTTCAGCAGATTCTCGATGTTTTTTACAGGATTTTTCGGGTTTTTAAGCATGGATTTAACACTTTTCAACACATGGAGTTCTTTTCTTAAAAACTCTTCGGCAGTATCTGACGTGACGGCTTCGATTCGGCGAATTCCGGCAGCAATAGCCGATTCGGAAACAATTTTCAACATGCCTATTTTTCCCGTAGCTTCAACATGCGTTCCGCCGCAAAGTTCGACCGAGTCGTCAAATTTTATGACCCTTACCAAATCGCCGTATTTTTCGCCAAATAGCATGATTGCGCCCATTTTGTCTGCCTGCTGCATCGGGACATCTCTTTTTTCGTCGAGGATAATATTTTGCCTGATTTTTTTGTTCACAATGCGTTCTACATCGGCAATTTGCTCGTCTGTTAGTTTTTCGTAATACGAAAAGTCAAAACGAAGTCTGCCGGCTTCGACCAATGAGCCTTTTTGTTCGACTTGCTCGCCCAGAACTTTCCGCAAGCCAAAATGCAACAAATGGGTTGCAGAGTGGTTGCATTCTGTTTGTTCTCGGGCTTTTTTATCGACCACTGCATGAAAAGTATCTGTCAGGTTTTCAGGTAATTTATCGACAATATGTATAATCAGGTTGTTTTCTTTTTTCGTGTCGAGAATGCGTGTTTTTTTATTTTCACTTTCGATATAACCTTTGTCGCCGACCTGTCCGCCACTTTCGGCATAAAAAGGCGTGATGTTGAAAATCAGTTGGAAATGTTCTTTTGATTTTGTTTTGACTTTTCTGTATCGTGTGATTTTCACCTCAGCCTCAAGATAATCGTATCCGATAAATTCTTCGATGTCGTCTTCGTAAAGCACAATCCAGTCGTCCGTCTGAACCGAAGCCGCATTTCTTGCTCTGACTTTTTGGGCATTCATTTCCTCGTCGTATTCTTTTTTACTGACAATCAGCCCGTTTTCTTTACAAATAAGTTCTGTTAAATCCAAGGGGAAACCATAAGTGTCGTAAAGTTCAAAGGCAAGTTTGCCGTTTATTACTTTATAATTGTCGTTTTTTGTTTTTGTAATGATTTGTTCGAGTCTTTTTAAGCCTGTTTCAAGCGTTCGTAAAAAAGATTTTTCTTCTTCAAGAATAACTTTTTCAATGAGTTCTTTCTGCGCAATGAGTTCATTAAACTGTTCTGCCATTACCTCAATCAATGTTGGAACGAGTTGATAAAGAAATGGTTCTGTCAGGTTCAAGAAAGTATATCCGTAGCGCACCGCTCTGCGAAGAATTCTTCGGATTACATATCCTGCGCCTTCGCGGTAGGGCAATTGTCCGTCGGCGATAGAGAAGCAAATTGCGCGTATGTGATCCGAAATCACGCGCATGGCAACATCTGCTTCTTTGTTTTCTCCGTATTTTTTATGCGAGATTTCGGCAACTTTCTGAATCATCAACTGAAAAATGTCTGTATCATAATTTGATTTTTGTTGCTGAATGACCATACATAAGCGTTCCAGTCCCATTCCTGTATCGACGTGTTTCTGTGGAAGTTCCACCAAATCGCCGTTTGCCTTGCGGTTGTATTGAATAAATACGAGATTCCATATCTCAATCACCAAAGGGTGGTCTTGGTTTACGAGTTCTGCGCCATTTTGTTTTTCGCGTTCAGCCTCATTTCGCAAATCGACATGAATTTCGGAACAAGGTCCGCAAGGTCCGGATTCTCCCATTTCCCAGAAGTTGTCTTTTTTCGAGCCGTCCAAAATTCGGTCTTCGCTCAGATGTTGTTTCCATAAATTTTTCGATTCTGTGTCAAATTCAAGATTATCATCTTTGCTTCCTGCAAAAACAGTCGCATAAAGTCTGTCTTTGGGTATTTTATATATATCTGTCAATAATTCCCACGCCCAATCGATTGCTTCTTTTTTGAAATAATCGCCAAAAGACCAGTTTCCAAGCATTTCAAACATGGTGTGGTGATAGGTGTCATGCCCAACCTCTTCCAAATCGTTGTGTTTGCCCGAAACTCTGAGGCATTTTTGCGAATCAGCCACTCTTGTTGCTTTGGGAATTGAGTTGCCAAGAAAAAAATCTTTAAACTGATTCATTCCTGCATTCGTAAACATAAGAGTAGGATCATTTTTAACCACCATCGGTGCAGACGGAACTATTGTGTGACTCTTTGATTTAAAATAATTTAGAAATTTTTCTCTAATTTCCTTTGAATTCATTCTTAATTTTTTTTTAACAATTTTGACATATAATGTTTTAAAATTGTTGTAAAATTAAATTATTTAGTTAGATTTGCGTACAAATTGAAACGAATATTTCAATAAAAGCTATCTAATTATTTTTGGGAATTGTATTTGTGGCAATTTTGATTACAGAAAATTAAGTTATTTTTTTTAAGTAAAACACACAAATAAGCCTAATATTGTAAAGAAATCTACGGAATATGATTTATTATAATTTAGTAAACTTGTGTTCATTGAAACGGTTTTTTTTTGATTTTTAAAGGCTTATTTGATTTTAAAAATTAAAACACAGACACTATGTTTAAGAATAAGTATCAATTTAACCCTGAAACTTTAAGTTACGATAAAATAGAATTATCAAGGTCTCAAAAAATTTTCAAGTATTTTCTCCTGTTTCTCGGAGTTTTAATTTCAGGCTCACTACTTTCCCTCCTTATTTTTTGGTATTTTTTCGATACAACGAGTTATCAATCCATGCAGCGTGAGAAAAAGCTTTTACAATCTCAATATCAAGAGCTTAATAAAAAGTTAGAAAAAATAGAAGGCGTTTTAGCCGAATTAGAATACCGCGATGACGATATTTACAGAACCATGTTCAACGCCGATCCGATACCTCAATCTGTCAGAAATGCAGGATATGGAGGTAGCGATAAATACAAAAAACTTCGCGGATTCGATAACTCTCCGATGATTATAGCAACCACAAAAAAAATAGACCAAATAGCAGCAAAACTAAATGTCCAAGCCGTTTCTTACGACGAAGTGTACAAACTTGCTCTCCAAAAATCAAAAGAACTCGAAGCCATTCCTGCAATTGCTCCTGTTTCAACCCAAAAAACCCATATCTCATCTTTCTTTGGTTATCGTTTCCACCCGATTCTGAAACGCAAGAGACTTCACGAAGGACTTGATTTTGCCGGAAATATCGGTACGGAAATTTATGCTACCGGAAATGGTGTTGTGAAAGAATCAGGATTTTCGGGAGGATACGGCAGAATAATAAAAATAGATCACGGATTTGGCTATGTAACTTATTATGCTCACTTGAAAGAATCTATCGTTAAAAAAGGACAAAAAGTAAAAAGAGGGCAATTGATTGGCTACCTCGGAAATTCAGGATTGTCCACAGGTCCGCATTTGCATTACGAAGTACACAAAGATAATGTCCGAATGAATCCTTTGCAGTATTATTTCTCAGACCTTACACCCGAAGAATTTAATGCTCTTGCTGAAATAGAAGAAAAATCAAAATTAAACTAAATATATATTAAGATTATACTTGTTAAAAACGAGGCTGTATGATATTTTTCGTACAGTCTCTTTTTTTTATAAATGCTTCTCGTTAAAACTTCCGAGTCTATTTTTCGCAGTTTTCTTGAATCAAGCGATACATTAAATCGTTTAAGAACTCAAGCCTGTAATCTCCGATTGTCGATTCTTTCGGATTCGTTTCAAACGAAGTATTGGAAGTGAGGAATGTGAACGTTCCGTTTGTGGCAATGGCAAAAAAACGCAGCAAAAATTCGATGTCTTTGTCTGTTCCGCTTGCTGCAACAGGAATAATTTTCACGCCAATCGAAGAGGCATAACGCAAGCATTTTTGCATTTTCGCAATCGTCTGTGGCGAGTATCGCGGCGGCGCATCAAGCATCAGAAATAGTATTTTTGCAAGGCTGTTTTTCTCGCTCCACTGCGATTGGTAAAGAGCCGTTTCGAGTGCTTTATCGACAACTTCGGGATAGTCGCCGCCGCCATTTGCCGACTGTTCTTTGATAAACCCGATAACCGATTCGATGTCTGAGGTTAATTTCTTGTTTCTGATGACGTATTCTTCGCCGAAATCGCGGTAAAAAACAGCTCCTAATCTTGTGTTTAAATTTGCATTGCTATGCTTCACACGACTTATAAGATTGTAAAGCTCATTTTTAAGGTAATCAATTTTGTCGTCCATCGAGCCTGTTGCATCTACAACCATCATGATGTCAAGATTGTTGTTCTCTTCGCACACCGAAGGCAATTTGTATTTTATAATTCCCTCATTGTAGTCTGAAAACGCTTTTATTTCTAATTCGAGCTGTTTAAACTCGACTATAATCTTGTGCGGCTTACTTTCCGGATAGAATAATTCATGCCACAATTCGGCATTTCCTTTGCTGTCTGTTTTGGCAGTCCAGATTGTATCGCGAACCTCATTCAGCATTTTTACGGTAATTCCCGATGCCGGTTTGTTTTCCAAATCAACAATCTTGATAGAGTAGCGTTTTGTCGGGCGAATTTGCCAAAAATCGGCTTTCTCCGACCATTTGTCGGATTGAATCAGATTGAGCCAAAAATTCCAGTTTCTCAAATCGTTCCATTCGGCAGCAGTAAGCACACTGCTCAGAGCCGAATTTGCGTCGTCTGTCTGCAAATTTTTCGGTATGTAGTAATCTTTCTGCCGATCTTGAATCAAAGACTCATTTATTTCATCGTTGTAAATATCTTTATCACAAGAGTGAAAAAATGCGCTTGTAAGAAGTAGAAAAATAAAAAAAGAAAATAGCTTTCTTTTGCTGTTGAAATTTAATGTCGCTTTTGTATGATTCATATCATTTGTAATTTTAATGTTGAGAAAAACAGACAATGTTAAATAACACTTCTTTAAATTAAAAATTTAAAATTATAAGTCTAACAACAGCAAGGGAGCTTGCTCCTTTGCTGTTGTCAGGATGTAAAAAAACACACTCCTATATTAATAAAGACGTTTTAAACGTGCAAAAGGTTGCGTCGGATGAAAAAAAAATTAAATTTTTTTTTCATCCGACGCAACCTTTACGCCATTTTTTGTGTCTATATAAATAGAGGGCTTTGTTTAAAATTATTGTATTTTTGCAATTCAATTTTGATTGAGATTGCAAAACGAAGCAAGGCTACACAAACCTATGCGAGTTTTGTATTACATCTAATTATTCGTATTTAGAAATTTTATTAAAATTTTCTTTCTTGAAAGAAGACTTAAACGATATTATAAAAGCTTGTCAGTCAGGGAAATTAAAAGCGCAGGAAAAACTTTTTAAGATGTTTTCTAAACAATTGTTTGCTGTATGCTTGATTTATACCAAAGATTATTCTTCGGCAGAAGAGGTTTTGCAGGAAAGTTTCTTGGCAATTTTTCAGCATATCGTGCGCTTTGAAAATCGAGGTTCTTTCGAGGGGTGGATGCGAAGAATTGTGGTAAATACAGCCTTGAACCGATACAGAAAAAAGACGAGTCTTTATCGGGTTGAAGAGATTGAAGACCATATTGATGAATTTAGTTACGAAGATGTTACGGAAACGATGTCGGCAAATGACATCATGGATATTATTTATGAACTTACGCCACAATACCGAATGGTGTTTTGTCTTTATGCTATTGAAGGATATTCTCATCAGGAAATTTCAAAAAAATTGAACATTTCTGAAGGAACATCAAAATCGAATCTTTCGCGTGCGCGAAAGATTTTGCAGGAAAAACTCTTGGAATACTACCAAAATGCCGATATAAAACCGAATTTAATGGTAGTGGACTAAGGCACAAAACGAACATTTGTGTTCGATAATGAAATGAATTTGAAAGGCACTTTTTTGAGTAATGGCACAAAAAAAAGTGTTTGATTATGGTACAACTTACTAAAATGTTGAGCAATGTTAAAAGATGAAAATAATATAGACCGATTGTTTCGAGACAAATTGAAAAACTTTGAAGCCGAACCGCCTGCGCATATTTGGAACAATATTGAAGCCGAATTGCGCAAGAAACGCAAAAAACGTTTTATTGTGTATATGAGGCGAATTGCTGCCATTTTGCTCTTGCTCTTGTCTTTTGGTTCGGGATATTTTATTGCAAATTACAAGACACACAAAAGCGCAGTTTATACTTCCGAAAACGTTAGGGAAGAAACAAATGCTCAGCCTTTGGAAAAACAAATACAGCGTGAAAACAAGGAACTTGCCGAAATTATCTCGCAAGAAAAAATTGCCGATACTCAAAAACAAAACATAAACAATACCGACGAAGCAGACGAAACCACCGGCTTGCTTGCCCAAATCGAAAAGAATAAAAATAGGATTGCCGAAGCGGAAAAAACAAATTCAACCGAAAAAAATACAGCAAGAGAGGCAGAAAAAAAGAATGATGTTGATGGCGATAAGAAAAGCAAAGATGAATTTGATGAGCATATTTGGGCAAATGCGACAAGCGAAGCTGCCGTGTCGGGAGAGGAAAACGCAAAGCCAAATATCGTGAAAAATAATGCTGCCGCAAAAGACGCTTCCGCCACAAATGACAATTTGACTGATTTTGCGAAAAATGATTTGTCGGACAATGTTTTTGCCGCAGATTCGTCGCTTGCTTTGGCAGAAAACGACACCGGCATTCTTGCTCGTGCAACAGAGGATGTTTTTGTTTTTGCTGACGAAAAAAACGCGGTATTTCCCGATGCAAAATCAGGCAAAATCAGCTTAAACATGCTCGACCAAATACACAATCGCAAAGATACGCTGCGATATATGTTTTACGATAAAGCGGAAAAAAAGAAAGAAATTGTTGCAAATATTGATGTGCCGATTGCAAAATGGAAAATTGGAGGAAGTTTTTCGCCGGTTTATGCTTTCCATTCGGCAAATACGGGCAATGAACGTGAACTGGAACTGGGAGACAAACTTAATGTCATGCAAAATATAGCGAAGGACTCTCAAGTAAATACGGAAAGTGAAAAAAATGCGCTAATTTCATATTCAGCAGGCATTGATCTTGCATATTGCCAAAATTCTCGTTTAAGTTTTCATTCCGGAGTGTATTATTTAAAAAAAGAACAGATGCTTGAAAATATTCCTGTGCAAAAAGTGCGAGAAAAAAGAAGCACACACTACAATGTGCAGCTTTACAATGTGTCGGCAAAGTTTGACCGCGTTGCCAATGATGCAATTGACGAAATAAAAACAAATTCCTACGATGGCAGACTGGAAACCGAACACGACTATCCCGAACTTCCCAACAGAACCGAAGCATACTATAAATTGAATATTGACATGAAGCAAAAATTTGAATACGTCGAAATACCGCTCGTTGTAAAATACAAACTGATAGACAGGAAAATAGATTTCAGTTTGAACACCGGCGTATATACCGGAATGCTTGTGAAAAATCGGGCAAGCATTCAACACGAAGACCGAAATTTTTGGACAGGAAAAACTTCCAAGGTGAATATGTTCAATTACAGTGCAAGTTTTGGTTTTGGACTCGGATACCAATTGAACCGAAAAATTTCACTGAATGTTGAACCGACAATAAAGTATTTTCTCAATCCGGTAGGGAGCGATAGCGAGATTTTTGACTTTCCGTATGCTTTTTCTGTATTTACGGGCTTAACTTATATGTTCTGATTTTTTAGTTTTCCGAACTATCGCTTTCCGTGTCCGACGCGTTTTTTTTGCCTTCCTTGGGGTTTTTAAACATCAAAACGCCACCCAAAAGCGCGCCGTATGCAATGGTGTTGTAAGGATTGGACGTAATCGGACAAGTTCCTGAGTAACAACCTATATAATAGTAATATCCATATCCGGCAATCGCCCCAATTACAATGCCCAAAACAAGCCTTAGCGTAATATATTTTTTTATCATCGAATTATTATTAAAATTATAGAAATAAAATTTTTATAAAAGACGTTATTTCATTATCGTTCATTTGTCATGTTGTTTAACAACAAAGACAAGCTTTTTGTTGCGTGCATACAATTAAAATATATTGTAGCTTCTAAGGATACTTCTATCTTAGTGTGCAGCAAGGGAGCATGCTCCCTCGAATTAAATGAAACATCCATGCCTAAAAGTTTTTTTTATTTTTTTTAAATTCTTACCTTTACTTTTCAATTTATACATTAATTTACAAACAATCATAAACGCCATATCGCCATGTATCTTGCACCTTTGAATTACGACAGATTTTTCAAGAAAGTTTTTTCCGATTTAAGCATTGCCCGTCGTTTTTTGGAAGATTTTTTGGATATTAGGATAGAGAAATTAGAATTTTTGCCCAACAAACACAACATAACGAATGATGCACAAATCGTGGAGTTTGATTTTCATTGCAAAACGGAAAATGGGCGTTTTATCATCGAGATGCAGCAATGGTATAAACACGATATTGTACAACGTTTTTATGTTTACCATGCCCTTGGCTCAGCCCTTCAGTTGGAAGGAATGCCGAAGAAAATCATGCCTTTGGCTGACGGCAAGACGAAAAAAGTAAAAGACTACACCGTTCTTCTCCCGACGATAA
>PDWI01000548.1_pt1 | contig 61050 bp, 59 predicted proteins | sample 1430891 | NCBI WGS metagenome assembly PDWI01 (sample SAMN01162508, study PRJNA174530) | Oral metagenome, whole genome shotgun sequencing project. | biome: Marine environment; feature: Marine mammal; material: Swab sample of the gingival sulcus; isolation source: swab sample of gingival sulcus... | reverse complement strand
ATGCACGCCGGGATCAAATTCCTCGACCAGATCACGGAATGCCTGACTGACAACCCGCCCCGCATCGCTGGTGTCGTAATCCAGAAGCGGAGAACCTTTTCTGAGAACAAGCCGGTCGGGGTACATTTCTTCAGGAACGCGTGCCCTCAGATCCCCCCAAATATCCGTCTTCGAAGCATCTGCGATTGCTCCGATTTTCTTAGCCTCTGCCATCAAGGTATATAGGCTTTCTTCGTCCACCCGATTTTTTTCTTCCTTCAGATACTGGCGGATCGCACGAGAGATCTCACGCCCATCCTGATCCGGCGTGCTCAGATTGACATAATCTGCAAACCCAATGACTGTAAGTGTAACGCCCATCTCCTATCCCTTCTTCGTTGGCGTCTGCGGCGCGCCCATCTCACCACTTCCCACACGCCGCCCGCCGCTCAAACGCCCAGCCATTTCGCCTCGTTCGCCTCAATCGCCGCGATGCGGTCGGCGTTGCCGGGGTGGCTCAGGAGCCAGGCGGGGGAGAGGCCGTGGCGGGCGCCGGTGATGGCGTCGAGCTTGGCAAACAGGCTCTTTTGCCCCGCCGTGCCGATGCGGGATTTGATCAGCAGGGCGGTGGCGAAAGCGTCGGCTTCAAACTCGTCTTCTCGGCTTAAGCGGGCGGAAATCAGCGCGGTTAGCAGGTTGGCGACCAGCCCCGAAATCCCCGGCAGGATGCGCGCCAGCGCCAGCCCGAGGGCCGCGCGCATGGCGTTTTGCCCGGTGAAATCCACCATCCGCCGCTTGGTATGGCCAAGGCTCAGATGTCCCAATTCGTGCGCGATGACGGAGGCCAGTTCGGCGGCGGTGATCCGGCCAGCATTCAGTTCGTGAATGAGGCCGCGGGTGAGATAGACCTTGCCGTTATGCCCGGCCAGCCCGTTGATAGCGTCGATCTCGTAGAGAAACACCTCGATATGCGGCAGGTCCATCGCCGCCGCCATACGCTCGATCAGCGGGGTCAGGCGCGGGTCGTCGAGTTTGCGCGACTGGCTGTCCAGCTCCGCCTCTGCGCGCGCGGCGGAAAAGCGAAACATCAGGTAGCCATAGGCGGCGGCGATCAGGATCGGGGCGAATTTCAGCATGGTAACCCTCTGCCTTTACCTTCCCAACTCGCGCATCCCCCGGTCAATGCCTTCCAGCGTCATCGGCACCATGCGGTCCTCGAAAATCTCGCGGATCATGGCGATGGATTGGGTGTAGTCCCAGTATTGCTCCGGCACCGGGTTGATCCAGAGGTGGTCCGGCCAGGTTTCGCGCGCCCGCGAGAGCCAGACCTGCCCCGCCTCTTCGTTCCAATGCTCATTGGCGCCGCCGGGCAGGGCGACCTCGTAAGGCGACATGGAAGCGTCGCCGACGAAGATGCATTTGTAATCGGGGCCGTAGGTGTGCAGCACGTCCCAGGTCGGGATCTGCGCCGACCAGCGGCGGCGGTTGTCGCGCCAGACGCCTTCATAGAGACAGTTGTGGAAATAGTAGTATTCGAGATGTTTGAACTCGGCCTTGGCGGCGGAAAACAGCTCTTCCACCACCTGAATATGCGGGTCCATAGAACCGCCAACATCGAAGAAAATCAATACCTTGACCGCGTTGCGCCGCTCCGGCCGGGTCTGCACGTCGAGATAGCCGTGATCGGCGGTGGCGCGGATGGTGGCGTCAAGGTCCAACTCCTCCGCCGCCCCGTCGCGCGCCCAGTTGCGCAGCCGCTTCAGCGCTACCTTGATGTTGCGCGTGCCCAGTTCCACATCGCCGTCAAGGTTGCGAAACTCCCGCTTGTCCCAGACCTTGACCGCCCGCCGGTGGCGGCTTTCGTGCTGGCCGATGCGTACGCCCTCCGGGTTGTAACCATAGGCGCCGAAAGGGGAGGTGCCGGCGGTGCCGACCCATTTCGAGCCGCCCTGATGGCGCCCCTTCTGCTCCTCAAGCCGCTTCTTCAGGGTCTCCATCAGCTTGTCGAAACCGCCCAACGCCTCGATCTCGGCCTTCTCCTCGTCGGAAAGGAATTTCTCCGCCATTTTGGTCAGCCAGTCGCCGGGAATGTCGACCGCCTCCACCACGTCCTCGAAGGAAATATGTTCCAGCCCCTCGAAAGCGGCGGCAAACGCGCGGTCGAACCGATCGAGATGGCGCTCGTCTTTCACCATGGCAGAGCGGGCGAGGTAATAAAACCCGTCGACATCATAGGTCACAAGCCCGGCCTGCATCCCCTCGAGGAAGGTGAGGAACTCGCGCAGGGAGACCGGAACTTTCTCAGCGCGCAGGGTTTCAAAGAAGCGCAGAAACATCAGGCGTGCAGAAAGAACAGGGCAATAAGCAGACCGTTCAAACCCCTGACTGCGGTGCGGATCGGGGCGAAAACAAGGTTTGGCATCAGGCCTCCGGGGTTACATGGGGCATTCTATAACGCGCACGGGGCGGGGCCGCAATGTCGCGCGCATGTTTTTGAGGCGCGCCAGCCCGCGGATTTGCGCTGGCCGTGTCAGGAGCGTGGCGCCTCAGAATAGGCGCCCCCCCTGCTTCTTCTTAGTAAAAATACTCAAACGCGGCGTGTGCGGCAGGCACGGTGTTGTGAGTATTTGGACTAAGAAGAAGGAGCAATCACCATCGCGACACCCTATCCGTTGGGCGCGAGGGCGGCGATTTCCGCGAGGCGGGCGCCGACATTGGCTTGGGTGCCGAAGCCGTAGCGCGCCCAGCCGAGGCTATCGAGGCGGGTCAGTTGGGCGGCGCGTGTGTCGCCCTGATGTTCCAGCGCTTCGGCCTTGATCATCAGCAGGGTTGAAAGCAGGGCCGCGTTTTGCGCCTGCGTCACCGGGCCGAGATGGCTGTCGACGATGCGGATGGCGGTGGCGTTATTGCCCAGCGACAGGGCGTGGGCTGCGAGTTGCACCCCCATATGGGCCGCTTGCAGGCGGGTATTCGGGCTGGACTGGTAGATGCGTTCGGCTTCACGGAAGGAGGCGAGCGCGATGTCGGAATTGACCCCGAGGTTAAGGCGGCCCTGCGCGAAGAGGGCGAAGGCAAGGCGGGTGTCGTTCCAGCCATATTGCCGTGCGATTTCCACCGCGCGTGCGGCCGCCTGACGGCGCGCGGAGGTGCTGTTGCTGCCGCCCAGCGCGCCTTCGATGGCGTCTTTCCAGATGCGCGGCGTGGCGATGGTTCGGGCCGGGGTGGTGGCGTGTCCGCCTGCCGGGTTCAGCCGGGCCAGCAGCGCGGGCAGGCGGCGGGCTACTTCCGCGCGGCTCATGCCGGAGCGTAGTTCCGGGGCATAGTAGGCGCGCAGGATCAGCATGTCGAAGCCGGTCAGCACGGTGTGGAAATTATCGTCGTTGAACACGCTGTTATGCAGGCGGTAGAGGTCGTTGACCGGACCCAGCGCCTGTGCCACTTCCTCGTGCAGGCAGTCGCGCATTTCCTGCGGTGACACGTCGCCGGGCAGGAAAACCGACATGCGTTTGCGCGTGGTCAGCCGGGTCCAGTCGGTCGCCGGGGTGCTGCGCATTTTGCGGTATTCCTCCCACCCCGACACGTTCGGCGCCACGAAACAGGCGGCATGCGGGACGAGGCGTTGCAATTCGCGTTTCGGGATCAGCTGTAACGTGATCGAGGCGGGAGAACCGGCGGGCACCTGACGGATGTCGATCCCCGCTTCCACGCGCAGACGGGCGAGGAGGCGGGTGACATCCTGGGCGAGGGCGGGGGTGGTCTGTCCGTTGACGGAGAGCGTCACCGGACCTTCGAAGCGGGTCAGCACCGGCAGGGCGCGGCCGCTTTCCAGCGAGAAGCTGAGGTCGAGGAAATCGGCGGCGATTTCCGCGTTGGACCGGCTGGGCCGGGTGATGCGGGTCTCGGCGAAGGCGCGCATCGGCGGCAGGTTCGAGGGCATGTTGACGCTGCGCGAGGCCACCGGGCTTTGCGCGCCGCTGGTCACGTCATTGGGCATCGGCGCCGACATGCAGCCGGAGAGAAGCCCCGCCGCCAGCAGGCTGAAAACGGATTTCGGGTTGGTCAGGTTTCGTAGCACGGCGCATCTCCCCGGAGGCTGTTGCCTGGTGAGATACTACCGTCGGTCGGAACCATGATCTGTTGCCGTGATCCATCTCCGGGGGGTGCCCCCGGATGCTTTCCCCTCAAGGCGGCGCCGGAACGGCAGCCAGAGTGTGGGCCAGAGCGTGGGCCAGAGCGCGGGGTTGGGCACAGGCAGGCCCGCCGCACATTCGGCATCGGTTCCGGCCCCGACCGGGACGCGCGCACCTTAGAAAACGCGTCCCGGTCGGGCGGCGCGCAGGTCAGGGCCGGCAGGGGCCTTGTGCGCGTGTCACAGGGGATCTGGAGGGTGAATCTTGCAGGTATCAACCGGGCGGGAAGCAGCCCCGCGCCGGGCATTGGGTCGCACAGGTGAAGACGCCCCGGCACCTGCCGCTGCAACCGGGTCTGGCGCGGCGCTTGCACGGGGGTCAGGCGTCCCCATACACGCGCCAGATGCGCCGTCGGTTGCAGACAAGCGGAATGCGGGCTCTTCCCGGGTGCGACCGAACGCGATTGCGAACGGACGGCAATATGCGTGTCAACTCCCATGAACACGTTCTCACCATTCATCGCCCCCCCAGGCGACCGTTAGGTTACGCCAGATTGGACGGCAAAAAAAGAAAAACCAAGGCGGGAATGTGGCAGAAAATGATTGGTTCTGATGCGTGAACAATCAAAGATTCAACATCTTGTTGTTGCGGAAATGTGAGGCACCAGAGGCGCGGAGGAATGTGGCACGATTGTGGCCAAAGCGTGGCCGAATCGGTTCAGGGGCGATTCGGCTGACAAAATGCAGCCAGAACGGGAAACTGGCCCGGCCAGAGCGAAATCCATAAATCTGCATCAAAATTCCCTGCCGCTCCATCCGCAGGATACTGCTCTCGAAGGCGAAAGCTGATTCAGATTTAGCGGTTTCTGCTCTATTTGAGCGCGTCCAACTCGTAACAGGTCAGTTCGATGCGGTTTTCATCCGGGTCGAGGAAGTAGATCGAATGGGACAGGTCGTGGTCGACCACGTCCTGTGCGGTCAGGGTTTTGCCGCGGGTGTTTTTCAACTCGCGCGGCAGGGAAGCGAGGAAGGCTTTGAAATCGGCGGCGCTGGTGCGGTAGGCGATGGTGGCGTCGCGGCTGGTGGGTTTTGCCGGGCGGGCGAAGAGGGAGAGCAACGGGGTGCCGTCCGGCGCGGCCAGCACCAGCGGGCCCATCGGGTCGTCGGCCCATGGCGCCAGCTCCTTCGAGCGGATTAGCCCCAGCACCCGGCCATACCACTCCGCTGCCGCTTCGCGGTCACTGACTTCGAGATGCACATGGTCGATGCGTTGGATTTGCATGGCTTAGCGCCGGGCGCGGGCCATGAAGGCGAGGCGTTCGAAGAGGTGGACGTCCTGTTCGTTTTTTAGCAGGGCGCCGTGCAGTTTCGGCAGGGCCGCGCCGCCTTCGCGCTGAAGCTCCGCCGGGTCGAGATCTTCCGCCAAGAGCAGTTTCAGCCAGTCGATCACTTCGCTGGTCGAAGGCTTCTTTTTCAGCCCCTTCTGCTCGCGGATGTCGTAAAACTGCGTCAGGGCCGCGGTGAGCAGGGCGGGTTTGATGCCGGGGTGATGCACCTCGACGATCTTCGCCAGGGTCTCCATGTCCGGGAATTTGATGTAGTGGAAGAAACAGCGGCGCAGGAAGGCGTCGGGCAGTTCTTTTTCGTTATTCGAGGTGATGATGATCACCGGGCGATGCCTGGCGCGGATGGTTTCGCCGGTCTCGTAGACGTGAAATTCCATCTTGTCCAACTCCTGCAACAGGTCGTTGGGGAACTCGATATCGGCTTTGTCGATCTCGTCGATCAGCAGCACGACTTTTTCATCTGCCGCGAAGGCGTCCCAGAGCTTGCCGCGTTTGATATAATTGGCCACGTCATGCACGCGTTCGTCGCCCAGCTGGCTGTCGCGCAGGCGGGAAACGGCGTCATATTCATAGAGACCCTGCTGGGCCTTGGTGGTGGATTTGATGTTCCACTCGATCATCCGCAGCCCCAGCGCCCCGGCCACCTGCCGCGCCAGTTCGGTCTTGCCGGTCCCCGGTTCGCCTTTGACCAGAAGCGGGCGCTCCAGCGCCACCGCCGCGTTGACGGCGACTTTCAGGTCGTCGGTTGCGATGTAATCTTTGGTGCCGTCAAATCTTTGCATTTCTGTCTCCTGCGTTGGGGAGGGAGTAGCTTTCGCGGCCGGATTTGGCAAGCGCGGGCTTTCTGCGTGACAAGTTCGCGCGTTGGGTGTAAGGGGGCGGGCAACGGGGGCAGTTTTGTTCCTTAGGGGAGAGAGAACCGTGAATGTGACAGCCGATATTGCGTTGCCGGAGGAATACCGCCCGAGCGAGGATGAGCCTTTCATGAATGCGCGCCAGCAGGAGTATTTCCGGCGCAAGCTCTTGAAATGGAAGGCGGATTTGCTCGATGACAGCAAGCATACCATTGAGGGCTTGCAGGAGGGCACGCGCAATATTCCCGACGTTGCGGACCGAGCGTCGGAAGAGACCGACCGGGCGCTGGAATTGCGCACGCGGGACCGGCAGCGCAAGTTGGTGACCAAGATCGACGCGGCGCTGCGCCGGCTGGATGAAGGCGAATACGGCTATTGCGAGGAAACGGGCGATCCGATTTCGCTCAAGCGCCTTGATGCGCGCCCGATTGCCACGCTGAGCCTGGAGGCGCAGGAGCGTCACGAGCGGCGTGAGAAGGTGCATCGCGACCATTGAGTTTTGCGCTGTTTATGTGTTTTGGCCCCGCCGGTGTTTTTGGATGCGGCGGGGTTTTGAGTATTTGTGCTAAGAAGAAGGGGCCGGGCGGGGTTCCGGTCGGCCGGGTTTTGCTTTGGGTGCGAGGCTTTGGGGGAAGGTAAAAAGCGCAGAGCGTTGGCCCTGCGCTTTTCTTTTGTGTAATGGCTTTGGTTCTCAGTGTTTGAACGACTTGATCTCGCCGGATTTCAGGCGGCTGAGATAGCTGTTCAACTCGCGTTTCACCACCGGCATCAGGAAGTAGAGCGCGAGGATATTAACCACTGCCATGGCGAAGATCGCCGCATCCGAGAAGTTGATCACCGGGGTGAGATTGGCCGAGGCACCGATCACCACGAAGATGCAGAACATGATCTTGAACACCAGTTCCTTGGTCTTGCCTTCGCCGAACAGGAAGGTCCAGGCTTTCAGGCCGTAATAGGACCAACTGATCATGGTGGAGAAGGCGAACAGCACCACCGCCAGGGCCAGCACATATTTGAACCAGCCGAAGGACGCGGAGAAGGCGGCCGAGGTCAGGGCGACGCCGGAATTGCCGTCAACGGTCTGGATGGTTTTGCCGCCTTCGTTGAGCAGGTACATGCCCGTATTCGGGTCGGTTACCAGCTGGCCGGTGATGATGATGACCAGTGCGGTCATGGTGCAGATCACCACGGTGTCGATGAAGGGTTCGAGCAGCGAGACAAAGCCCTCGGTGATCGGTTCCTTGGTGCGCACTGCCGAGTGGGCAATCGCTGCCGAGCCGACGCCGGCTTCGTTGGAGAAGGCTGCGCGTTTGAAGCCCTGAATCAGCGCGCCGACCATGCCGCCCGCCACGCCAAGCCCGGTAAAGGCGCCTTCGAAGATCTGGCCAAAGGCCCAGCCGATCATGTTGGCGTTCATCAGGATGATCACCAGTGCGGTGGCCACATACAGCACGCCCATGAACGGCACGATCTTTTCGGTAACGCTGGCGATCGACTGAATGCCGCCGACGATCACCGCGAAGACGATACCCGCAAAGACAAGGCCGGTGATCCAGCCCGGATAGTCGCCGACCACATTGGCAATCTGCGCATGGGCCTGATTGGCCTGAAACATATTGCCGCCGCCCAGCGATCCGAGGATACAGAACACGGCAAACATCACCGCCAGCACCTTGCCCAGCGGCAGGCCGCGCTCCGCGAAGCCCTTGGTCATGTAATACATCGGGCCGCCGGAGATGGTGCCGTCGTCATATTCGTTGCGGTATTTCACGCTCAGGGTACATTCGGTGAATTTCGACGCCATGCCCATCAGGCCGGCGAGGATCATCCAGAAGGTTGCCCCCGGTCCGCCGATGCCGACCGCCACCGCCACACCGGCGATGTTGCCCAGCCCGACGGTGCCGGAAAGCGCTGTGGTCAGGGCCTGAAAGTGGCTGACCTCGCCCGCGTCGTCGGGATCGGAATAATCGCCCTTCACCAGCGAGATCGAATGTGGGAAGGCGCGGAACTGGATGAAGGCGAAGTAGATGGTGAACACGGTTGCCGCCACCACCAGCCATAGCACGATCCACGGGAAATCCGTGCCGGGAAACGAGCTGAAGATGATGTTGACGAACCAGCCGGTCGAATTGGAAAAGATCTTGTTGACCGTTTCGTCGATGGATTGGGCCATTGCGGATGCGGGTGCAGCTACAAGGGCCGCCGCGGTCAGGGCCGCGCGTTGAATTGCCTTGGTCATGGAACTGCCTTTCATCTTAAGGAATGATCGTCACGGGGACGGTCGAAGCCTGTGCCACGGAGTTTGCGACGGAGCCAAACAGGCGTTGCGAAAGTTTGGAACTGCCGTCGCGACCGATCACGATCTGACGCACTTTTGCGTCCTTGGCGACCTTGCACAGCGTGTCGGCGATATGGCCGTAGCGCAGTACGGTTTCGACCGGCACGCCCTGTTTCTTCACGGCGGCCACAACCGGGGCCAGCAGGGCTTCCTCGGCGCGTTTCAACTCTTCCTCGCGGCGTTTGTGCCGCTCTTCCAGCTCTTTCGGCGTCAGGAAGGTATAGGGCGACCATTCGAGAATATGCGCCACAATAAGCTCAGCCCCCCGTTCTCGCGCACTGTCCACGGCATAATCCAGCGCGCGTTTGCCCGCGTCACTGCCGTCATATCCCACCAGAATTTTTTCAGTCATGTTTTCCTCCCGTTTTTTCGTTTTGTCTTATGGTATCCGTTTCATGCTATCATATGTGCAGCGCATGCCCTAATGCTTTCAGGCAGACTTCCTGAAGGGCTTCCGATTGGGTCGGGTGGGCGTGGATCGTCGCGCCGATATCCTCCAGCCGCGCGCCCATCTCGATGGCGAGTGAGAAGGCGGCGGAAAGCTCCGAGACCCCGGCCCCGACCGCCTGCAAACCCAGCACCGCATGATCGCTTTCGCGCCAGACCACCCGCACAAACCCATCCTCACGCTCTGTGGTCAAGGCGCGACCATTGGCGGCGAAGGGAAACTCCGTCGCCTTGCTGCCCTCGATCTCGCCCGGTGCTGCGCCGCAGGTGACGATTTCCGGGTCGGTGAAACAGACCGCCGGAATGGCCTGTTTGTCCCAGCCCGCCGCATGTCCCGCGATCCGTTCCGCCACCATCTCCCCCTGCGCCATCGCCCGGTGCGCCAGCATTGGCTCGCCGGTCACGTCACCAATGGCGTAGATGCCGCGCATAGAGCTTTGGCACGCCTCATCCACCTTGATGAAGGGGCCGTCCTGTGTCAGCGCCAGTTCCTCAATGCCGATCCCCGCCGTGCGCGGACGCCGGCCCACCGTGACCAGAACCTTGTCCGCCGCCACATCGCCCTGATCGGTAGACAGCACCCCGGCGGTAAAGCCCGTCGCCTTCGCGCCGGTCAGGAGCGTCACACCCAACGCCTCGAGCCGCTTGACCACGGGCCGGGTCAGCGCCGCGTCGTATTGCGGCAGGATGCGTTCTGCCGCTTCAACCACCGTGACCTGCGCACCGAGCTTGGCATAAACAATCCCCAGTTCAAGCCCGATATACCCCCCGCCGACAACCGCGAGCCGCTCCGGCACCTCGGTGAGCGCCAGCGCCTCGGTTGAGGACAACACGTCGCCACCAAACGGCAGAAATGGCAGTTCGACCGGCGCCGAACCGGAGGCGATGACGATATTTTCCGCCCGGATGCGCGTCACCTCGTCATTGCCGCTAATCGCGACGGTCTTGCCATCGACAAACCGCGCGCTCCCCGGCACCAGCCGCGCACCGGCTTTTTTCATCAACATCTCGACGCCGCCGGTCAAACGGTCAACAATCCCGTCCTTCCAGCGCTGCGTCTGCACCAGATCCACCTTCGGAGCGCCTACCGAGATGCCCAGCGGCCCGCCCCCCGCATGGGCAATCCTGTGAAACTCATCCGCCGCGTGAATGAGGGCTTTCGATGGAATACAGCCGATATTGAGACAGGTGCCGCCGGGACGCGCTTCATCCACCACAACCGTATCCAGCCCCAGTTGCCCGGCCCGAACCGCACAGACATAGCCGCCCGGACCGGCGCCAATAATCAGGAGTTTGCATTTAATTTCAGACATTTATACCTCGACGAACAGCATTGCCGGAGTTTCCAGCAGGGTTTTCAACTTGGCGACGAACACGGCGGCGTCCCAGCCATCCACCACCCGGTGGTCGAAGCTGCATGACAGGTTCATCATGCGGCGGGGCCGGAATTGCTGGCCGTCCCAGACCGGGCGGATCTGCATCTTGTTCACGCCAACGATGGCGACCTGCGGGTGGTTAATGATCGGCGTGGTGGCAATCGCGCCAAGGGGGCCGAGCGAGGTGATGGTGATGGTGCCGCCGCTCAAATCGTCGCGCAGGACAGACCCCTCGCGCGCCGCTTCCGCCAGCCGCGCCACCTCGCCCGCATTGTCCCAAAGGCTGCCCGCCTCCGCGTGTTTCACCACCGGCACGTTCAGCCCGGACGGGGTTTGCGTCGCAATGCCGATATGCACGCCGCCATGGCGATACACCACCCCCGCCTCGTCGTCATAAAGGGCGTTGAGGCCGGGCTGTTCGCGCACCGCTTCGACAATGGCGCGCATCAGGAAGGGCAGCAAGGTGAGCTTTGGCCGCGTGTCCTTATATTTGTCGTTCAGCACCACGCGCAGGTTTTCCAGAGCCTCCATCTCCACCTCTTCGACGATGGTGATATGCGGAATATGCCGCTTCGACAGAGCCATTTTCTCCGCGATCTTGCGGCGCATCCCGATGACGCGCACCTCCTCGATGCCGGTATTGTGCCCGCGCGTGACCGCGCCTTGCTGAATACCGCCGGACGCAATCCAGCGGTCAATATCTTCATGGCTGATCCGCCCGGCGGGACCGGACCCCGGCACCTGCCGCAGGTCGATCCCCTCTTCGCGGGCACGGGCGCGCACCGATGGCGCGGCCAGCGGCTTGGTTCCCTGCGCGCGCGCCACCGCGGGGGCGGCTTTTGGCGCAGGAGATGGGGCGGGGGCGGGGGCTTCCGGTTCGGGCACAGGGGGCTGCACAGCTTCGGGCGCGGCTTCGGGTTCGGGCGCAGACACAGGCTCCGCCGCGCCTTCCGCCTCATTGCCTTCCCCCGCAACTTCCAGCCGGATCAGCACCGCGCCAACCGCGATTTCGTCGCCAATCTCACCGCCAAGTTCCAGCACCTTCCCCTCGACCGAAGAAGGCACCTCCACCGCCGCCTTGTCGGTCATCACCGCTGCGATCACCTGATCTTCGCGCACCAGATCGCCCACCGCGACGTGCCACTCGATCAGCTCCGCCTCCGCGATCCCCTCGCCCACATCGGGCAGCCGAATTGCAAAAACGCCCATCCCTTAGCCCTCCATTACCTTTTTCAACGCCTCGCCAACCCGCTCCGGCCCCGGAAAATACTCCCATTCCTGCGCATGCGGATAGGGCGTGTCCCAGCCGGTAACGCGCAGGATCGGCGCTTCGAGGTGATAGAAGCAATGCTCCTGCACGAGGCTCATCAGTTCGGCGCCAAAGCCCGAGGTGCGCGTCGCCTCATGCACGATCACACAGCGCCCGGTTTTCTGCACCGAGGCGGTGATGGCGTCGAGGTCCACCGGGTGGAGGGTGCGCAGGTCGATGATTTCCGCATCCACCCCGCTTTCCGCCGCCGCCGCTTCGGCCACGTACACCATGGTGCCATAGGCCAGCACCGTGACCTCTTCGCCCGCGCGCACAACCCGCGCCTGCCCCAGCGGCACAATCGCATCCCCGTCCGGCACCTCGCCGCCCGGATGCTTTTTCCAGCTTTGCACCGGCCGGTCGTGGTGCCCATCAAACGGGCCGTTATAAAGCCGCTTGGGCTCCAGAAAGATCACCGGGTCCGGGTCCGCAATGGAGGCGAGCAACAGCCCCTTGGCGTCCGCCGGGTTGGACGGCATCACCACTTTCAGCCCGGACACATGGGTAAACACCGCCTCGGGGCTTTGGCTATGCGTCTGCCCGCCAAAAATCCCGCCGCCGGTGGGCATACGGATCACCAGCGGACAGGTGAAATCCGCGTTCGAGCGGTGCCGCAGCCGCGCCGCCTCGGACACGATCTGGTCATAGGCCGGATAGACATAATCGGCGAACTGAATTTCGATCACCGGCTTCAGGCCGTAAGCCGCCATGCCAATCGCCGTGCCGACAATGCCGCTTTCGTTGATCGGCGCGTCGAAACAGCGGCTCTTGCCGTATTTCTCCTGTAGCCCCGCGGTGCAGCGGAACACGCCGCCAAAAAAGCCGACATCCTCGCCAAAGACCACAACCCGCTCATCGGCGGCCATCGCCACATCATGCGCCTCGCGAATGGCTTCAATCATCGTCATTTTCGCCATCTCAGAACCCCGCTTCCTGACGCTGCCGGATCAGATGCGGCGGCATGGTTTCGTAAACGCCCTCGAACATGTCGCGCGGGGAGGGGCCAGAACCGGAAGCCAGCGTGCCCACCGCCTCCGCCGCTTTCTGCACCCGCGTCACCTCGTCGAGAATTTCCGCTTCCGCCTGTGCGTGGCGCTCTTCGGACCATTCGCCGATATGGATCAGATGCGCCTTCAGCCGCTCGATCGGATCGCCCAGAGGCCAGGCGGCGGCTTCGCGTTTGGAGCGGTAAACGGAAGGATCGTCGGAGGTCGAATGTCCCCCGGCGCGGTAAGTCACGTGTTCGATCAGCGTCGGCCCAAAGCCCCGCCGCGCCCGCTCAGCGGCCCACTTGGCAACGGAATGCACCGCGAGATAATCGTTGCCATCGACGCGAACGGAGGCGATGCCAAACCCGTGGCCACGCGCCGCGAAGGTGCCGACCCCGCCGCGAGCGATGCCCTGAAAGGTGGAAATGGCCCACTGGTTGTTGACGATGTTCAGCACTACCGGCGGCTTGTAGGTTGAGGCGAAAACCATCGCGGCGTGAAAATCGCTCTCCGCCGTTGACCCATCGCCGATCCAGCCCGTCGCGATGCGCGTATCGCCCGAAATTGCCGAGGCCATGGCCCAGCCGACCGCCTGCACGAATTGTGTGCCAAGGTTGCCCGAAATCGAGAAAAAGCCATGCGCTTTTGAGGAATACATGATCGGCAGTTGCCGCCCCAGCAGCGGGTCTTCCGCATTGGAGTAAATCTGGTTGATCATGTTTTTCATCGGGTAATCGGAGGCGATGAGCAGCCCGGCCTGCCGGTAGGTCGGGAAGTTCATGTCGCCGGGGCGCAGCGCGCGGGCAAAGGCGCAGGACACCGCCTCTTCGCCCAGATGCTGCATGTAAAAGCTGGTCTTGCCCTGCCGCTGGGCGTTCATCATGCGGGCGTCGAAGGTGCGCAGGGTCAGCATGTGACGCAGGCCCGCGCGCAGTTCATCGGCGTCGAGCCCCTCCGCCCAGTCGCCCACCGCCTCACCATCCTTGTTCAGCACGCGGATGATGGAAAAGGCCATGTCGCGGATCGCGTCCGGGTCCACGTCAACCGGCGGGCGCCCGACCTCGCCCGCGCGCGGAATTTCAAAATCCGAAAAGTCCGGCGTGTCGCCCGGACGGCAGCCCGGCTCCGGCACGTTCAGCGATAACGGTTTGTATTCGTTGGAATTTTCGCCCATCAGGCACGCTCCTCTTTGTTTTCGTCGCGCGCCGCGCGCTTTGTGGCCAGAATTTGCGCCACCATCTCGTCCGCAACCCGCGTCGTCGGTTTGCCGGTCGCATCGGAGATTTCGAGTAACTGGCGCACCCGCGCGGCAATGTCGCGCAGCCGCTCCTCGCGGTATTGCAGCCCGGACTGGTTAATCTCGCTGGCCACCGAAATGATCCCGCCCGCATTCACCACGTAATCGGGAAGGTAGCGAATGCCGCGGGCGCGCAGCAGCTCCGCCATTTCCTCGCTCGCAAGCTGATTATTGGCCGCGCCGCAAACCAGCTTCGCGCTGAGCCGATCAATGGTTTCCGGGGTCAGAATGCCGCCCAATGCACAGGGCGCGAAGATGTCGATCTCCTGCGCAAAGACCTGATCCGGCAGTACGGGCGTTGCGCGCAGGCGGTCCGCCGCCTCCGTTACCGCGCTCTGGTTAATGTCGGACACCAAAAGCGTGGCCCCCGACGCGTGCAGCTTTTCCGCCAGCGCCATGCCGACCGAGCCCAGCCCCTGCACCAACACCCGGCGCCCACGCAAATCCGCCGTTCCAAACACATTTTCCGCCCCGACCTTCAGGCACTGAAACACCCCCTCGGCGGTAAAGGGGGACGGATCGCCGGACCCATATGCGCCGCCGTCCAACCCAACCGCATACCGGGTTTCACTGGCTACGATCGCCATATCCTGCGGCGAAATCCCCACATCCTCCGCCGTGTAATACTGTCCCTCAAGCGCATCGACCGCCCGGCCGAAAGCGCGCAGCATTTCCGGCGTCTTGTCGGTGCGGGCATTGCCGATAATCACCGATTTGCCGCCGCCAAGCGCCAGACCAGCCAGCGCGTTTTTCGACGTCATCCCCGCCGCCAGTCGCAGCACATCGGCGCGCGCGGCCTCCCGGCTGTCATAATCCCACATGCGGCATCCCCCGGCGGCCGGGCCGCAAACGGTGGAATGCAGGCAGATATAAGCCCGCAGCCCGGCTTGCGGGTCTTCGGCATAGATCAGGCGCTCATATCCGGGCGGGGGGGCTTCGTCGGTCAGGTTCAGGGTCATGGCAGTCTCGCGGGTGGAAAATGTTGGCGCGGGTTCGTTCCGCGGCGTTTGAGACAGTCTAGACGTGCCTTCGGAGTTGAAAAATCGCGTTTTGCCGGTATTCTGGAGCCAAATGAGCGGAAATCACCAATAAAGGCGGAATTTATGGCGGCTTGCACTACAGACCGGGTGGATCGTGAGATTCTTCGCGCCTTGCAGGAAGATGGCCGCATATCACTGGTCGAGCTTTCCGACCGGGTGGGCCTGTCGGCGACGCCCTGCAAACGCCGCGTCGCCCGGCTTGAGGAAATCGGGCTGATCGCGGGCTATACGGCGCGGATCGACCGCAAACGGGCAGGGTTTCCGATCACGGCCTTTGTTTCGGTCGAGCTGGAGCGGCAGGACGCGGAAAAACTGACGGAATTTCAGCGTCAGGTCGCTTTGTTCGACGAGGTGGTGACCGGCACATTGATGACGGGGGCACAGGATTTCCTGCTGGAAGTTGCGGTTGAAAGCCTGGAGGAATTCGAGACCTTTTTGCAGACCAAACTCATGCGCCTGCCGGGCCTGCGCGTTGTGCGCTCCCGCTTCGCCCTGCGCCAGTTCATCAGCCGGGCCCGCATTCCGTATTGACCTCAGCGCGCGGACCTTTGGCGGTTTGCGCGCGGGGGCAGGCGGCAGGGAGTTGACGCGGCGGGTTGGCTGGCGGGGCTTGTCCTAAGCGGTGCTTTGTTCGGCGGGGGTGGGGCGCCTTGTTTGGCCGGCTTCCCGAATCTACCGCCCGATGAGCGCGTTTCACCCCGTGCTGGACCGTTTGGTCTGGCAGGAACGCTGCGTTCCGCTCGCGATATTCATGCGAAAAACCTGAAACCCTTAGCCCTGCCGGAAATCAAAGCCTTCGGGTGCCCGCGCGACGCTCTGCTCGCAGGTATTTTGTCAAATGCGGCAGAGTAACGTGGCAAAGGGCGCTGAGGGGCGCCCTTTGGTAATGGCCTATTCGGGCAAGGCTCTACTCAAGGAAGGCTTTTTCGACCACGAAGTGTTTTGGATGCGAATTGGCACCTTCTTCCAAGCCCGCTTGCTCAAGGATTTCCTTCAGTTCGAGGTTGAAGGGCAGGTTGCCGCAGATCATGGCGCGGTCGTTTTCCGGGCAGAGCGGGGCGACGCCGAGGTCTTTGAACACTTCGCCGGAGCGGATCAGGTCGGTGATGCGGCCCATTTTCGGGCTTTTTTCGCGGGTGGTCGTTGGGTAGTAGCGGATTTTCTTGTAGAAGCCTTCGCCGATCAGTTCTTCCAGCAATTCGTCCTGTTTGATTTCTTCGATCAGCCGCGCGCCGTAGGTCAACTCGCCGACTTCACGGCAGGTATGGGTGATGATGACCTCGTCGTAATCCTCATAGGTCTGCGGTTCGCGCAGGAGCGAGGCGAAGGGGGCGAAGCCGGTGCCGGTGGCGAAGAACCAGATGCGTTTGCCGGGCAGCAGGGCGTCGTGCACCAGCGTGCCGACGGGTTTCGGGCGCAGGATGATTTGATCGCCGACCTGGATATGTTGCAGTTTCGAGGTCAGCGGCCCGTCGGGCACCTTGATCGAGTAAAATTCCATCTCGTCGGCCCAGGAGGGGGAGGCGATGGAATAGGCGCGCAGCAGGGGTTTTTGCCGGCCGGTTTTCGGGTCCGGGTCGCCCATCAGCCCGATCATCACAAACTCGCCGGAGCGGAAGCGCAGCGAGGCGGGGCGGGTGCAGCGGAAGGAAAACAGCCGGTCGGTGTAATGTTCCACATGGGTGACGGTCTGCGCGTCCGGCAGGCGGGCGGCGGCGGGATTGGGGGCGGTTTCGGGTGCGCTCACGGCGGTGCCTTTCTTGCTCAAATCGGGCTTATTTATAGGAGAAACGGGCGGGTCGTCCAGCGGTTGTGCGGCGCGGGGGCTGCGCCAAATTGGCTCAGTTGTTTTGCTTGGCGCGTGGGCTTGTTATTCGGTCGGAAATGGGACATTTTTCTGCTTTCGGCGCCTATATGTGCTGATTTTGGGAAAATGTTCTGTTTGGAGGTTGGGATGCGTTTGGATGAGACCGACCGGAAGATATTGGCGCAGTTGCAGGAGGATGCGGGGCAGTCGCTCGATCTGATCGCGCAGAAGGTGGGGTCGTCGAAAACCCCGGTCTGGAACCGGATTCGCAAGATGCGCGAGGCGGGGGTGATCGGGGCGCCGACGGTGATTGTGGATGCGGAAAAGCTGGGGTTTGAGGCCTGTTTTTTCGTTCTGGTGCGCACGGCGGAGCATGAGCGCAGCTGGCAGGCGCGGTTTTTGCGCGCCTTGCGGGCGCGGCCGGAGGTGATGGAGGCGCATCGGCTGGCGGGGGATATTGACTATATCCTCAAGGTGCGGGTGCCCAATGCGCGCGCTTATGACGACTTCTATCAGGCCCTGATTGCGGAGGTGAAAATTTATAATGTGACGGCCCTCCTTTCGATGGAAGAGATCAAGTTTTCGACCAAACTGGCGCTGTGAGGCGCCAGTTTGTGTTGTTATCGCGCCGGTTCCGGTTGGCGGTTGCGGCTGGGAAACCAGAGGCCGCAGGCGCTTTGCACCAGATGGTCGCCATCGTCGAACAACAGTTGCAACAGGCGGACCGGCAGGCCGGGGCGCGGGCGGGCGAAGAACTCACCGTCGATCAGCCGTTTGGCGGGCACGAGGATGTGCGAGCGGTTAAACAGCACCCGCGCGCGCCAGCCCGTGACCAGCACCTGCTGATTTTCCGCCACCTGAAACGGCCAGGCGTCGTTTTTGCCCGACATCGCCGCCGGGGTGATTTCCACCATGCGGTCCGGGTCGGTTTCCAGCCGCTGAATGCCCGCAAGGCGCACCGCGCCGCGGTCGCGGGTGACGATCCGGTCGCCGGGGCGCAGGGCTTCTGCCGGGCGGATGCCGTCCAGCGTCACGATGCCGGTGGCGGCGCCGAAGCCGTAAGAGCGCGTATAACGGGGAAGGCGCACGCCCTGCGCGCGCCAGGAAAGATCCTGTTTCATACTCTGCCTCATATCTTTTTATTTTTAACAAGAGGTTAACACGCGCGATTACGGACCGCGAGAAAAACCTTGCATTTTACACAATTTCTTCGCGTTTCTTTGCGCCTGCCCACTTTTCCCCGCCGCGCGAAGCTGTTACAGGGGCCGGGCGCGGGTGTGGCGGAATTGGTAGACGCACCAGATTTAGGTTCTGGCGCCGCGAGGCGTGGGGGTTCGAGTCCCTTCACCCGCACCATTTTCCATCAGTTCAGGCCGGCGGTAAGAGCCGGGCCGTGACCGGGAATAGACCGGAGAAAACCGGATGCAGGTTGTCATATATATTGGCTTGTTCAAGACCGGCTCGACCTCGCTGCAACGCTTTCTGGCGCAGAATTATCTTCGCTTGCGGCAGGCGGGCATTCTCTACCCGGCGGTGGAGGCGCGCGGCTTGGCGCGTCAGGAGCGGGCGGCGCGGCGGGGCTGTGATCTGCCGCTGGACGGGGCGGGGCTGAACGAGACCGAGCCGCATAATGCGCTGGCGCTCAGGATGCGGGCGGAGGCGGGCGGGGGCGCGGTGCCGCCTTATTACCCGGACCTGCCGCCCTCCGGGCAGATGCTCGCCACCCTCCGGCAACAGATGGTGCAGCACGATCCGGGGGCGGTGGTGCTGTGTTCCGAGGTGTTTTCCCTGCTGGGGCTGTTGCCGGGGCAGCGCGGGCTGCGGCAACTGGCGGCGCTGTTGGCCGGGCAGGAGGTGACGATCTATTTCACCCTGCGCCGGTTGGATGACTACCTGTCCTCATGGCACCGCCAGCGGCTGAAATTCGGCGACAGGCTCTCCCCGCTGGCCGGGTCGGCATATGGCGCCTATCAGCCCACGGCGCATTTTCAGCATGGCGCGGCGCTGGAGGCATGGATGCGTCATTTTCCGCGTGCGCGGCTGGTGCTGCGTGACTTTGATCTGGCGCGGCGCAGGGGCGGCACGGTGGCGGATTTTGCCGCCCATTCGGGCCTTGCGCTGCCCGAGGGGCTACAGCCGGTTGCGCCGTGCAACCCTTCGGTCCCGGCGGCGCTTTGGGAGGTTGCGCGGGCGGGGATTCATGCGCTGGGGCGCGACGAGGGGGGGCGGCTGGCGCGGTGGTTGGCGGGGCATGCCGGGGGGCTGGACCTGCCCCCGGACGGGGATGTGGAGATGTTTGGTCCACGCTGCCGTCCGGTGATGCCATGCGATTATGCGCCGGTGCTGGCGCAGCTTCGGGCGCTATCGGGCAATGAGAGGCTGCTGGAGAGGGTGGATCTGAGCCTGCAGCGGCCGGTGCGGGACTGGGCGGCGGCAGCGCGGGCGTTGCCGGATCTGCGCACAGCACTCAGCGGGGCGCCGGAAATGGCGGCGATTTCGCGCTGGATCGAGGGCTGGCAGGTCACGCGCGGCCAGAGAACGGGCGGCGAAACGTCTGAAAAACCGTGAATCGCGCCAAAGCCGCTTGCGTCGCGTTCGTGCGAGCCATAGAAGGGCCGGGATGGAAAACGTGCTGCGCCCTTTATTGCGCGGCCAATTCGACGGAATGAGGACGAATATATGTCGGTGATCGAGACCCTGAAAGAAGGCCTCAAGCGTGGCTACAAGATTGTCGTGCCTGCCGCAGATCTCGAAGCGAAAGTGGATGAGAAGCTGGCCGAGGCGCAGCCGGAAGTGGAGATGAAAGGTTTCCGCAAGGGCAAGGTGCCGATGGCGCTGCTCAAGAAGCAGTTCGGCGAGCGGATGATGGGCGAGGCGATGCAGGAAAGCGTCGACGGAGCGATCAGCGCGCTGCTGGAAGAGAGCGGCGACCGCCCGGCCATGCAGCCGGAAGTCAAGATGACCAATGAGGACTGGAAACCGGGCGACGATGTCGAGCTGGACCTGTCCTATGAGAAGTTGCCGGAGATCCCGGAAGTCGACTTCGCGTCGATCGAGCTGGAGCGCCTCGTGGTCAAGCCAAGCGATGAGGATGTGGCGGAAGCGCTGGAAAACATCGCCAAGAACGCGCAGAATTTCGAAGCCCGCGAAGAGGGCGCCAAGGCCGAAGACGGCGATCAGGTGGTCTTCGACTTCGCCGGTTCCGTTGATGGCGAGGCGTTTGACGGCGGCACTTCCGAGGGCTTCCCGCTGGTGCTGGGCTCCGGTCAGTTCATTCCGGGCTTTGAAGAGCAGCTCGTTGGCCTGAAGGTTGGTGACGAAAAAGACGTAACCGTCACCTTCCCGGAAAACTACGGTGCCGAGCATCTGGCCGGTAAGGAAGCGGTGTTTGCCTGTAAGGTGCATGAGGTGAAAGCCCCCGCCGCAGCCGAGATCAACGACGATCTGGCCAAGCAGTTTGGCGCCGAAGACCTTGAGGCGCTGAAAACCGGGATCACCGAGCAGATGAGCGGCGAATTTGCTCAGGCCGCCCGTGCGGTGGTCAAGCGCAGCTTGCTGGACGCGCTGGACGAGAAAGTGGCGTTTGATCTGCCGGAAGGGCTGCTCGACGCCGAGGCCAAGCAGATCGCGCATCAGCTGTGGCATGAGGATCACCCGGAAGTTCAGGGCCATGACCACCCGGAAATCGAGGTGGAAGAGGATCACAAGAAACTCGCCGCCCGCCGGGTGCGCCTTGGCCTCGTGCTGGCCGAAATCGGTCAGAAAGCTGAGATCGAAGTCACCGACGGCGAGTTGACGCAAGCCATTCTCAACCAGGCGCGCCAGTATCCGGGGCAGGAAAAAGCCTTCTTCGATTTCGTGCAGCAGAACGCGCAGATGCGCCAGCAGTTGCAGGCACCGATCTTTGAGGACAAGGTCGTCGACCACATCCTCGACGGTGCGAAAGTGAGCGAGAAAGAGGTTTCCAAAGCCGATCTGGAAGCGGCGCTGGAGAAGCTCGAAGAGGAGTAATTTCCGCGCCAGAGCAATATTAAAGAGCCGCCCCGGTTTCGGGGCGGTTTTTTGTTGGGGGTTGCGCGGTTGGGCCGGAGACGCGCGGACAACAAAAAAGCCCCGGCGGATGGCCGGGGCTTTGGGTGTTTTGTGTGGTGAGGATTACTCGGCGTCTTTGTCCGCAGCTTCCTCGGCGGCGCCTTCCGGGGTTTCCACCAGACCGGCATCGTCGTCTTCGGCCGCGGAGCCGATGTCGTCGAACAGTTCGGCGATCTCGAATTCCGCTTCGGCTTCCGCTTCTGCCGCCAGTTCCTGGATCGACTTGCCGGAGGCTTGCAGTTCGGCTTCTTCCTGCGAACGGGCCACGTTGAGTTGGATCGACACTTCCACTTCCGGGTGCAGGCGCACCACGAGGTTGTGCAGGCCCAGCTCCTTGATCGGCGCGGTCAGGGCAACCTGTTTCTTGTCCACGGTGAAGCCCGCTTCGGTCGCCGCATCCGCCGCGTCGCGCGGGGTGACGGAGCCGTAGAGCGCGCCGGCGTCAGAGGCGGCGCGAATCACGATGAACTGCTCGCCGTCGAGCTTTTCGCCCAGAGCTTCCGCTTCCTTGCGGGTCTCGAGGTTGCGCGCTTCCAGCTGTGCTTTCTGTTCGTCGAACTTGGCCTTGTTGGCCTCCGAGGCGGTCAGAGCCTTGCCCTGCGGCAACAGGAAGTTGCGGGCATAGCCCGGCTTCACGTCGACGATTTCGCCCATTTGGCCCAGCTTGGCCACACGTTCCAAAAGGATAACTTGCATGATCCGCTCCTTACTTCACAGCATAGGGAAGCAGGGCGACAAAGCGGGCGCGCTTGATTGCACGGGCCAGCTCGCGCTGCTTCTTGGCCGAAACGGCGGTGATACGGGAGGGGACGATCTTGCCGCGCTCGGAAATGTAGCGTTGCAGCAGACGGGTGTCCTTGTAGTCGATCTTCGGCGCGTTGTCGCCCGAGAAGGGGCAGACCTTGCGGCGGCGGAAAAACGGTTTACCAGCCATGATTTAGCTCCTTCTTAGCGGTCGCGGCCACGGCGGTCGCCGCGGTCATCACGTTTCTGCATCTGCACCGAGGGGCCTTCCTCATGTGCATCGACCTTGATGGTCAGAACCCGCATCACGTCGTCGTGCAGGCGCATCAGGCGTTCCATTTCCTGAACCGCAGCGGCGGGCGCGTCGGTCTTCAGGAAGGCGTAATGGCCCTTGCGGTTCTTGTTGATCTTGTAGGCCATGGTCTTCACGCCCCAATACTCGCTGTCCACGAGTTTGCCGCCATTGTCGGCGAGGACGGTGCCAAAATGTTCGATGAGGCTCTCGGCCTGCGCGTTGGACAGGTCCTGACGCGCAATCATCACATGCTCATAAAGGGGCATGTTTTCTCCATATATTGTCTGCGTGCTTCAAAGGATGGGCAACCCTTCCGCCCCCATCCACGAGAGGCACGGGGGATAAGTCCGTGCGGAAGGTGGGGGACTTATAGCGTGTCGGCGCGGGAATGCAAGGGGCAGATGGGGAGGAGATGGCGGGGCAGTTAAGGAACGGAGATTGGGGCAAAATCAGGGAGGAAACGGGGGAAAGGGGCCCGGTTTTTCCCCCGAATGGCCCCATTTCCGCCACACGTATGAAGCACAAGGAAACCATCGGAATAACGGCTCTGGTTGCGGAGCCCCGAGGAAATCCGGGTGGGAAATCTGGGTGGCGGCGAGGAGAGACGCATGAGCATTTCACAGGTTATCGGCACATTGGTGCAGGATCTGGCGCAGGATGAGACACAGGACAGCATGGCGGTAGAGATCATGCCCTGGGGTTACGCGGTGCGCTGCCGTGCGGTGACAGAACAGTCGGACAGAGTCCGGGTCGTTCTGGGCCGGTTCTTTGGCGCGGTGGCCCTGTTGGTCGCCGTGAGTATCTGGCTCTGGCCGGGCGCAACCTTCGCCCTGTCCTTGATTGCGATGAAGCTGCTCGCCACGTCGTTTTTCGTCGGGATAGGCGCCATGTTGCTGTGGAGTGCCCGCCCGGTTCCGGTGCAGGAAGTGCAGTTCGATACCGCGCGCGGCGAGTTTCGCGCGGGCTGTCGCGGCAAGGACGGGCAGTTTGACCTGATGCGCGTGGCGCCGCTGGACGATCTGACGGCAATGGCCAAACGTCCGCTGCATGGGCGGCTGGATCCGTTGACCCTGCTGGTGAAACTGGCGCAGCGGGCCGACGGGATGGAGAAAGAGGCGGAAGCCGACTCGAATGCCGATCTGCGCGCCCGAGTGGCCCGTGATCTGCTGGAAAGCGGTCCGGCGCCCCTGATCAGCAGTCGGATTGCGGCAGAGTAAGCCGCAATTCCCTTGCGTCACCTCATTGCACAAGCGGCCCGCACGCGCTATCCCCGGTTTGAAGCAAACAGGGGAGGGCAGCATGACCCGCGCATTCGTATTTCCCGGACAGGGCGCTCAGGCAATTGGCATGGGCAAGTCGGTGGCGGAGGCCTATCCGGCGGCAAAGGCGGTTTTTGACGAGGTGGACGAGGCGTTGGGCGAAAAGCTCTCGGCGCTGATCTGGGAAGGCGACAAGGCGGAGCTGACCCTGACGCAGAACGCCCAGCCCGCCCTGATGGCCACCTCGATTGCCGTGTTTCGGGCGCTGGAGGCCGAAGGGGTGACGCTGGAGGCGGCCAGCTTCGTGGCCGGGCATTCCCTTGGGGAATATTCAGCGCTGGCGGCGGCGGGGGCCTTAAGCCTTGCCGATACCGCCCGGCTGCTGCGTCAGCGCGGCGCGGCGATGCAGGCGGCGGTTCCGGTCGGCGAGGGGGCGATGGCGGCGCTGTTGGGCCTCGATTTTGCCACTGCGGCGGAAGTGGCGTCGGAAGCGGCGCATGATCAGGTCTGTCAGGCGGCGAATGACAACGATCCGGGGCAGGTGGTGGTTTCCGGGCATCGGGAAGCGGTCGAACGGGCGGTGGAGATCGCCAAGGGCAAAGGCGCGCGGCGCGCCGTGTTGCTGCCGGTTTCCGCCCCGTTCCATTGCGCCCTGATGCAGCCGGCGGCGGAGGCGATGGCGGAGGCGCTGTCGCATGTCGATATTCAGCGCCCGGCGGTGCCGTTGGTGGCCAATGTGCGGGCGGCGGCGATTTCGGACCCGACGACCATTCGTTCGCTTCTGGTGGAGCAGGTGACGGGTTCGGTGCGCTGGCGCGAAAGTGTGCAATTCATGGCGGGCGAGGGCGTGAACGAGATCTGGGAGATCGGCGCGGGCAAGGCGCTGTCCGGCATGATCCGGCGTATTGATCGGGCCGTGGCCACGCGCAACATGGAGAGCGCGGAAGAAGTGAAAGCGGCGGCGGAAACGCTGGCATAGGCCCGTTGCGGCAAGCAGGAGAGCATAAATGTTTGATCTTACAGGAAAAACCGCGCTGGTGACCGGCGCGTCGGGTGGCATCGGCGGGGCCATTGCGCGCGCTTTGCACGGGGCGGGGGCCAAGGTTGGCTTGTCCGGCACCCGCACCGAGCCGCTGGAAGCGCTGGCCGGGGAGCTGGGCGAGGGGGCGTTTGTGCTGCCCTGCAACCTGTCGGACCCGGAAGCGGTGGATGCGCTGCCGAAACAGGCGGTGGCGGCGCTTGGGGGGCTGGATATTCTGGTGAACAATGCGGGCATCACCCGCGACCAGATTTTCATGCGCATGTCGGATGCGGATTGGCAGGCGGTGCTGGATGTGAACCTGACCGCGACCATGCGCCTGTGCCGCGGGGTCATGCGCCCGATGATGAAGGCGCGTTGGGGGCGGATCGTCAATATCACCTCCGTCGTGGGCCATACCGGCAATCCGGGGCAGGCCAATTATGCCGCTTCCAAAGCGGGCGTGGAGGGCATGACCAAATCCATCGCCTATGAGGTGGCGTCGCGCGGCATTACCGCCAACTGCATTGCGCCGGGCTTTATCGCCACCGCCATGACCGAGAAGCTCACCGACGAGCAAAAGGACAAGATCAACGTGCAGATCCCCACGGCGCGCATGGGCCAGCCGGAAGAGATTGCCGCCGCCGTGCGCTATCTCGCTTCGCCGGAAGCGGGCTACGTCACCGGCACCACGCTGCATGTCAATGGCGGTATGGTGATGATCTGAATGCGGGGTTTCGGCCCCGGCGCGCTGCTTTGGCGGCGGGGTTGGACAAACCATTTGCCCGCGCGCGGCTTTGTGCTAAAGGGGGGCAGAATTCGCGGGCCTGTCAGGGCTGGCGTGTTGGCGAAAGCCAGATTTCAACGGCCCCGAGGGGCTTGCAACAGGGGGGCGGAGTGTTTGCTTCAAACCCTGAAAACTCGGGCAAGTGCCTGAAAAAATGTGAGGAATTGAAATGAGCGACGTCGCAGATCGCGTGAAGAAAATCGTTGTCGAGCATCTCGGTGTGGAAGAAGACAAGGTTACGGAATCGGCTGCCTTTATCGACGATCTGGGCGCGGACAGCCTCGACACCGTTGAGCTGGTCATGGCTTTTGAAGAAGAGTTCGGCATTGAAATCCCGGACGACGCAGCAGAAACCATTCAGACCTTTGGCGACGCGGTGAAGTTCATCTCCGAAGCGGCCTGAGCCGGGTGACACGTTATGAAATCGGCGTCCTTCGGGGCGCCGTTTTTGTTTGTGGCGCGGTTGGGGATGTGAGTATTTTTACTAAGAAGAAGGGGGGCGCTCGGCTATTTGGGCGCAGTACTCGCTAAATTTGAATTAGAGCGAAATCGCTTTAATCTGCAACACTGTACATCAAAATTCGCGTTCGAAATCAGCAGGATGCTGATGGAGAGGCAGAGAATTTTGATTCAGATTTAGCGATTTCTGCTCTGGGCGATTTTGCTCAGAGTGGTTTGACGCTGTTTGTGGGCGTATTTTGCATCTTCTTCAAACCAGCTCAGATAGGCTCCGTCCTCGGAAAAGTCGATAATTTCGCCGTTTTTGACGATCACGTTGATCATGTCGCCGGTCACGGTTTCAACGAGCAGGATCGCGAAGCGGGAGGAATATTCGTTTTCCTCAAAGTGAATTTCCTTGAATTTTAATTTCTTGAATGCGCTCTCGGCGTCGGGCACCCCGAAATGACGCAGGTTAGCTTGCAGGTCGGTTTCGCCGTCCTGAGGGGGGATGCCGAAGTCACTGACCGTGAAGGCAAAGCAACATTCTTCCCACGCCATATCTTTCAGCGTTTCTTCCGTCGTTTCCGGCAGCGAAAGAACGTCGTTGATGGTTTGGTGTATTTTTTCCGACAGAGGGGAAAAAACACGAAGGTCACATCGGTTTTTAACGCGGGGACAAATGCGGTGCAGCGCCCGTGGTCGTATTCGTCCCAGACGATATTGCGGTCGTCAAACTCTGTCATGTCTTGAGGGTAAGGGGTGTTGTGCTGTTTGCCAAGGCGGTTGGCCCGTTTTGTGCGCTGCTCATGGACGCGTGTTTCAGATGACAAAACCGACGATCAGATAGGTGAGGGTATTTGCCAGTGCGTGGGCGATCCAGCTGGGGAGGATGCTGCCGTTTGCGGTTTTTTCATTGAGATAGCCGAACAGGTAGGCCGCGAGGGTTGGGAAGAGGAAAATCAGGGCCAGATAGAGCGGATTGGGGGTAATGAGGGCAAAGAGGGCGGTGTGTAGGGCGCCGAACAGGATGGCTTGCAGCAGGTTTCCGGTTTTGAAGCCGAAGGTGTTGATCAGGCGTTTGGCGATGAAGCCGCGAAACAGGATTTCTTCTGCAAAGGCGGTTTTGAAAATCGCGGTGAGGAGCAGGATGGCGAGGGCTTGCGGGCCGAAGGTCATGGCGTGCAGCTTGCCAGTGATGCTGTTGGGGTCGAACATGATTTCCTGAAATTCGGCGCTGGTAGCCGTCAGGATCAGCATGGGCGGGAGCAGGATCAGGGAGGCCAAAATCGCCAGCGTGTTGGCGCGTTTATTGGCTTTTTTCAGCCCGATATAGGCGGCAAAGCCTTTTATACGTCGGTTTTGAATTCCGAAGACCGTGAATGGAATCAATGAGAACAGGGCGATCTGGAGGAGCGTTTCAAGCAGTTCGTTGATCATTTTTTTCCGGTCCGTGCAGTGGTGCCGATCGTATCGCGGTTTTGCGTTTGTGGCTAGGGTCTTGCGGCGGATGCTTGCGCTTGGGGGGAGGGGGTGCTTTCTCGCTTGCCCCCTGACCCTGCGGCGGGGTATCACTCGCTTCAGAATTGAGGCAGGCAGAAAGGGCCGGAACATGTCGCGCAGGGTTGTTGTTACTGGACTGGGTATGGTTTCTCCGCTGGCTTGCGGGGTCGAGGAAAGCTGGAAGCGGCTGTTGGACGGGCAGTCCGGCGCCGGGCCGATCACGCGGTTTGATGCGTCGCGCGTGGCGACGACCTATGCCTGCGAAGTGCCGCTGGGCGACGGGACGGATGGCACCTTCAACCCGGATGACTGGATGCCGGCCAAGGATCGGCGCAAGATTGACGAGTTCATTCTCTACGGCATGGTTGCGGCGCAGATGGCGGTTGAGGATGCCGGTTGGGAGCCGGAAGCGGAGGCGGATCGGTTACGCACCGGCGTGATGATCGGTTCCGGGATTGGCGGCCTGTCGACCATTGCCGACACGGTGTTGATGATGGACAAGAAGGGGCCGCGCCGGGTGTCGCCGTTCTTCATTCCCGGCTCGCTGATCAACCTGATTTCCGGTCAGGTTTCGATCAAATATGGTTTCAAAGGCCCGAACCATGCGGTTGTGACCGCCTGTTCCACCGGCGCCCACGCCATTGGCGACGCGGCGCGGCTGGTGGCGCATGGCGATGCGGATGTGATGGTGGCGGGCGGCGCGGAAGCGGCGATTTGCGAGTTGGGCATCGCCGGGTTCAACGCCTGTAAAGCCCTGTCCACCAAGCGCGCCGACAGCCCCGAGACCGCCTCGCGGCCCTATGATGCGGATCGCGACGGCTTTGTCATGGGTGAAGGTGCGGGCATTGTCGTGCTGGAAGAATACGAACACGCCAAGGCGCGCGGGGCGAAGATTTATGCCGAGGTGCTGGGCTATGGCCTGTCGGGTGATGCCTATCATATCACCGCGCCTTCCGAGGACGGTGAGGGCGGCTACCGCGCCATGCAAGCGGCACTGGCCAGCGCGGGGCTGGCGCCGTCGAATGTGGATTACGTCAACGCGCATGGCACCTCGACCATGGCGGATACGATCGAGTTGGCGGCGGTGGAGCGGCTGATGGGCGACCATGCGGCCAATGTCACCATGTCTTCGACCAAGTCGTCCGTCGGGCACCTGCTCGGCGCGGCGGGGGCGGTGGAGGCGATTTTCTCCATCCTCGCCATTCGCGATCAGGTTGCGCCGCCGACCATCAATCTCGATAATCCGGCGGTGGAGCCGAAGCTGTCTTTGGCGGCGAATGCGGCTGAAAAGCGCGAGATCAACGTGGCGCTGTCCAACTCCTTCGGGTTCGGCGGCACCAATGCCTGTCTGATCGTCGGCAAGCTCAAAGACTAATCCGGGAGTTTCCTTATGTGGCGCAACATTGCCTCGACGGCGCTTTCGCTGTTTGTTTTGCTGTTGATTGCGGCGGGCGGGCTGGTGGCCTGGGGGCAAAAGCAGTATCAGGCGGCGGGGCCGCTGGAAACGGCGATTTGCCTCAAGGTCGAGCGCGGGTCGAGCTTTCGCAGCGTTTCCAAGGCGTTAGGCGCGCAGGGGGCGGTGTCCTCCGAGGCGATTTTCCGCATGGGGGTCGAGTATTCCGGTAAGACGAGCCAGCTCAAGGCCGGGTCGTTTTTGCTGCCGGAAGGGGCGTCGATGGCGGAGATCGTCGATATCGTGACCCGCGGCGGCGCGTCGAGTTGCGGCACGGAAATCGTGTATCGCATTGGCATTGCGAGTGCAGAAATGCAGGTGCGCGAATTGGACCCGGCGACGCAACGCTTCGAGACCCGCGCCGAATTTGCGCCCGGTGAGGCGCTGCCGGAGGTCTATACCCGCCTGCGCGACGAGCCGGATACGCGGTTCCGCATTGCCATGGCGGAAGGAGTGACGGTCTGGCAGGTGGTCGAGAGCCTGAAGGGCGCGGATTTCCTTACCGGGAGCGTGGCGGAACTGCCGCCGGAAGGGATGCTGGCGCCGGACAGCTATGAGGTGCGCCCCGGTGACGATGTGAACGCGCTTTTGGCGCAGATGCAGGAAAAACAGGCGACGCGGCTGGCGGCAGCATGGGAAGCGCGGGCGCCGGACCTGCCCTATGAGAACATGGAACAGGCGCTGGTCATGGCCTCCATCGTGGAGAAGGAAACCGGGGTGGCGGCCGAGCGGCGGCAGGTGGCGAGCGTCTTTGTCAACCGGCTGAACCGGGGGATGCGGCTGCAAACCGACCCGACGGTGATCTATGGCCTGACCCGAGGGCAGGGGGTTCTGGGCCGCGGTTTGCGCCAGTCGGAACTGCGCTCGAACACGCCCTATAATACCTATGTGATCAATGGCTTGCCGCCGACGCCAATCGCCAATCCAGGGCAAAAAGCAATTGAAGCGGCACTCGACCCGGACGACACGCCCTACCTGTTCTTCGTCGCCGACGGCACCGGGGGTCACGCTTTCGCCGAAACCCTCGCCGAGCATAACCGCAACGTCGCCGCCTGGCGCGCGATTGAGGCGGAGCGGGCGGGGAATTAGAGCAACTCCCCGACCCGTTTTACAAGCCGGGGGCCAAGCCCCCCGGAGTTCATGTTTAACTGGGGTTTCACACCCCCGGACCCGCACTGTAAGCTGGGGATTTCACACCCCCAGACCCGCACTACAAGCTGGGGGTTTCACACCCCCAGACCCGCATTATAAGCTGGGGGTTTCACACCCCCAGACCCCCGTGGAGTATTTTTTCTGAGAAGAAGGAAGGGCTGTTTTTCCGCCTGTTGTCTTCTTCTTAGTCTAAATACTCACAACACGGCATAGCGGTTCCTGCGGGGCGTGTGTTCAGTTCGTTCTGGTATTAAAGGCCGCGGCTTCTTCGGCGGCGCGGCGGATGGCTTTGGATTTGTTGACGGTTTCTTCGAATTCCGCTTGCGGGTCGCTATCATAGACCACGCCGCCGCCTGCCTGAATGTAGAGCTTTTCGTCTTTTACGATGGCGGTGCGTAGGGCGATGCACATATCCATGTCGCCGCCCGCCGAGAAATAGCCCAGTCCGCCGCCATAGATGCCGCGTTTTTCCGGCTCCAACTCGTCGATGATTTCCATCGCCCGCACTTTCGGCGCGCCGGAGACCGTGCCTGCGGGCATGCCGGCGAAATAGGCGTCGAGCGCGTCTTTGTCGTCGGCCAGTTCGCCGACCACGTTGGACACGATGTGCATGACGTGGCTGTAGCGCTCGATGATGAATTCCTCCGTCGGGCGCACGGTGCCGATTTTCGACACCCGGCCGACGTCGTTGCGGCCCAGATCGAGCAGCATCAGGTGTTCCGCCAGTTCCTTCTCATCGGCCAGCAAATCCGCCTCATGCGCCTTGTCTTCTTCCGGGGTGGCGCCGCGCGGGCGGGTGCCGGCGATGGGGCGGATGGTCACTTCGCGGTCGAAAACGCGCACGAGGATTTCCGGGCTGGCGCCGACGACCTGAAAACCGCCGAAGTTGAAGAAGAACATGAAGGGCGAGGGGTTGGTGCGGCGCAGCGCGCGGTAGAGCGCGAAGGGGGGCAGGGGAAAATCCTGCATCCAGCGCTGGCTCGGAACTACCTGAAAGATATCGCCTTTTTCGATGTAGTGCTTGGCTTTCTTCACCGCGTTTCGGTAGCCCTCCGGGGTGAAGTTGGAGCGCAATTCGCCGGGTTGGGCCGCGTCATCGGCGAGGTTGTGCGTCGCCGGGACCTGTCGTTCCAGATCGCGCAGCGCGTCCATGACCCGTTCGGCGGCCTGCGCGTATGCGGCGCGTGCCGACAGGCCGCTCTTCTGAAAGGCGGGCGCGACGAGGATCACCTCGCCCTTGACCCCGTCCAGCACCGCCACCACCGAAGGCCGCATCATCCGCGCATCCGGCACGCCTAACACGTCCGGGTTCACGTTGGGCAGGTGTTCGACCAGCCGGATCATGTCATAGCCGAGATAGCCGTAAAGTCCCGCCGCCGCGCCGGGGAGGTCGTCGGGCAGGGTAATGCGGCTTTCGTCCAGAATGGCGCGGAAAGTGTCGAGCGGGTTGCCTGCCATCGGCTCGAACGCCTCCGGGTCGAAGCGCGCCTGCCGGTTGACCCGCGCCTCTGTGCCCCGGCATTCCCAGATCAGGTCCGGTTTCATGCCGATAATGGAATAGCGCCCGCGCACTTCGCCGCCGGTGACGCTTTCGAGCATGAAGCTGTCCGTGCGCGCTCCAGCGAGTTTCAGCATCAGCGAAACCGGCGTGTCGAGATCGGCGGCGAGGCGGGTATAGACCAGCTGATTCTCGCCCGCCTGCCAGCCCGCCTCAAAGGCGCTATACGCCGGAAACAGCGCCATTATTGCAGCTGCGCGTTGATGGCGTTGACCATGCCGGTGTCGATGGAAATGCCCGCCTCCGCTTCAATGGCGCGGCCCATGGCGGTTTGCAATTCGACCTGCAATTCCTGCGCGTAATAGCCGGACAGCCCGTCGATGGCGGCTTTGGCTTCCTCGCTGGCGGTTTCCGGCGCGCGGACGGTCGCGACCTTGAACAGCACCGCGCCTTCACGGGTGGCGATCGAGGTCCACTGGCCGGTCTCGGCGGCGAACAGCGCTTCGAAAACGGCGGGGGACAGGCCCTCGACGAAGCCGGTGCGCGGCTGTTCGATCTCGAATTTCTCCGGGCCCAGCCCTTCCGGCAGCGCGCCGCCTGCATTGAGCGTGGCCGCGATTTCTTCTGCTTTGGCAAGCACTTGGCGTTGGGTTTCCTCTGCGCGCCACAGGGCGGTGGCCTCTTCGCGCACCGCGTCGAGCGGCTGGAGTTCCGGCGCCTGCACCGCATCAAGGCGCAGGGCGAAAATGCCGCCATCGTCCAGTTCGGCCATTTCCGGGAAGTCCGCCTCGCTGACCGCATCGGCGGCGGCGCGGAAGGCTTCATAGCCCGCGATGGGGGCGTCAGAGGCACCGCTCCAGTCGAGCGTGCCGAGGCTGACGCCAAATTCCGACACCAGATCTTCCAGTTCCGCTCCGCCGGCCAGCGCGTCGTCGAGGTCGATCATCTTGTCGGCCACCGCGCGCCGGGCGGCGTCTGCGGCGAGGTCGCCGTGCAGCGTGTCGCGGGCGTCCTCAAAGGAGGTGATTTGCGGCGCCAGAATGGCGTTGACGCGGAACAGGGCCGGGCCGAAGGTGCTGTCGAGCGGGCCGGTGATGCCCGGCTCGGTCAGGGCGAAAACCGCCGCACCCGCCGCGCCGAGATCGGCTTCGGTCACGTCGCCCAGATCGGTATCGGCCAGCGCAAAGCCGCGCGCTTCCACCACCTGTTCGAAGCTCAGGTCTCCGGCGGCAATGGCGTCGGCAGCGGCTTGAGCGGTGCCGCGATCGTCGAAAATCAGCCGCTCCACAAGGCGGCGCTCGGGCACCTGAAACTCGTCGCGGCGCGCCTCATAGCTGTCGCGCAACTGTTCGTCGCTGATTTCGATGCGGGTGATTTCCGCTTCCGGGTCGAGCCAGATATAGGTGAGTTTTTTCAGCTCCGGCGTGGTGAAGGCTTCCGGGTTGGCGGCGTAAAAGGCTTCCAGCGCGCCCGCCTCCGGGGTGCCGACCGGGGCGTCGAGCGCGAGAGCGTTCACGGCGACCCAGCTAAAGTCGCGCCGCTCGCGGGCCCAGCTGTAGATCGTTTCGCTGAAGGCGGCGGGCGGGGTGATGCCAGCGGTCACTGCGCCTTCGAGGATGGAGCGGGAAATGTCGGTGCGCAGGTCAGCTTCAAAATCCGCCGCGCGCAGGCCGGATTGTTCGAGGACAAAAGCGTAGGTCTCGGCGTCGAAACTGCCCTTGGTGCCGTTGAAGGCGGGAATGGCGCGCAGGCGTTCGGCCACGGCCGCATCGCCAACGGAGATGCCCGCTTTCGCCGCCGCGTCCGAGAAAGCGGCCTCGCGGATCACCTGTTCGAGGATCTGCTGGTCCAGACCCGCCATTTTCGCCAGCGAGAAGGGGATGCGCTGCCCGTTTTCGCCGCCCGCATTGAGCGCGTTTCGCATGTTCTGATAATAACGGTCGGCGGAAATATCCGTGTCGCCCACCTTGCCGATGGAATGGCCGGAGCCGCCGAAGTTGAAGGAGCCGAAGCCGATCAGCCCCACCAGCACCAGTGCCATGATGATCCACACGAATGCGCGCGCGATTTTGTTATTGCCCATGCCTCAAATCCCTGTCCTTACGGTCCGGGGCTTTGTAGGACGTTGGGCGGGGGTTGCCAAGCGGTTATGCGGCGTGGGTGATTTTCGCCAGCGCTTGGATTTTGCCCAAAGCCGCGCCGCTGTCGATGGCCTCGGCGGCCAATGCGACGCCGGTTTTCAGATCCTCCGCCTTGTCCGCCACCACCAGCGCCGCGGCGGCGTTGAGCAGCACCGCGTCGCGATAGGCGGATTTTTCCCCGGCCAGCAGGGCTTTGAAGGCGTGGCCGTTATGTTCCGGCGTGCCCCCGAGAATGGCTTCGAACGGGTGTTCGGGCAGGCCCGCTTCCTCCGGGTGCAGCTCAAATTCGCGCACCTCGCCGCCCTCAAGCGCCGCGACCCAGCTCACCCCGGAAATGGCCAACTCGTCCGTGCCGTCTGAGCCATGCACCAGCCACGCCTTTTCGCTGCCCAATGCGCCCAGCGTTTCGGCCATCGGACGGATCAGGGGGCGGGCGAAGGCGCCGGTCAGTTGGCGTTTGACCCCCGCCGGGTTGGTCAGCGGGCCTAAGATGTTGAAAATGGTGCGGGTGCCCAATTCGCGGCGCGCGCCCATGACGTGCCGGATCGCCGGGTGGTGCAGTGGGGCCATGATGAAGGCGATGCCGACCTCGGCCAGCGCCGCCTCAATCGCCTCCACGCCCGCCATCACATTCACCCCCATCTGCCCCAGCGCATCCGCCGCGCCGGATTGCGACGACAGGTTGCGGTTGCCGTGTTTGGCTACCGGCACGCCCGCGCCCGCGACGACGAAGGCGGTGGCGGTGGAGATGTTGAGCGTGCCCTTGCCGTCGCCGCCGGTGCCGACGATGTCCATCGCGCCTGCGGGCGCCTGAACCGGCAGACATGCGCGGCGCATCACGCTGGCGGCGGCGGTGTATTCCGCCACGCTTTCCCCCCGCGTGCGCAGCGCCATCAGCAACCCGCCGATCTGCGCATTGGTCGCCTCGCCGTCAAACAGGATGGCGAAAGCCGTTTCCGCCTCGGCGCGGGTCAGCGTTCGCTCCGCTGCCGCTTCGATCAGGGGTTTGAGTGCTTCGCTCATGCTATTTCCCTCAATGCCGTTTTCGCTGTCTTAACGCCCGCGCTGCGCAGGAAATTCCCCAGCATCTCATGCCCGTATTGCGAGCGGATGCTTTCGGGGTGGAACTGCACGCCTTCAATCGGCAGGTGCTTGTGTTTCAGCCCCATGATGGTGCCATCCTCCAGCCACGCCGTTACCTCCAGCGCCTCCGGCAACCCCTCGCGCGCCACGATCAGCGAGTGGTAGCGGGTGCCTTCAAGCGGCGAGGGCAGGCCCGCGAAAACGCCGCTGCCTGCGTGCTGGATCTGCCCCATCTTGCCATGCACGATCTCGCCTGCCTGCACCACCGTGCCGCCAAAGGCCTGCCCAATGGTCTGATGCCCGAGGCAAACACCGAAGAGCGGCAGTTTCGCTTCCGCCGCCGCAGCGACGAGGTCAAGGCAAATCCCCGCCTGATCCGGGTCGCAGGGGCCGGGGGAGAGCAAAATACCGTCCGGCCGCAGCGCCATCGCCTCCGCCACACTCAACGCATCGTTGCGCATAACCCGGCATTCGGCGCCCAATTCGCCAAGGTAATGCACGAGGTTATAGGTAAAACTGTCGTAATTATCTATCAGTAGGATCATGGGATGGTCCGAAAGGGGTGTTCACAGGGGCGGCTCGCGCTATACATGGCCGTAAGGGGCGGGGCTGGTCAAGTCGTGACCGGCGCCTGTCTGAAAGAAGATGTGGGAGGCGCAGATGGCACGCGGGTTTGTTTCGGGTCTGGTGAGCGGGGCGGTGGTGTCCGTGTTTGGTCTGGGGGTGGCGTCGCTCCTGATGGGGCCGGTGGAGATGCTGGAGGGCGGCGAGAAGGTCGCGGCGGCGGTGCCTGCGCCAGAGCCAGTCCCGGAGCCTGCCCCGGAACCTGTTGCAGAGCCGGTTGCCGAACCGGAGCCTGAGTCTGAACCGGAGCCCGCGCCCGAAGTCGAAGCCACACCGGAACCCACTGCCGCACCGGAACCCGTGGCGCAGCCCGAAGCCACACCGGAACCTGCCGCCGCGCCCGAATCTGTGGCGGAGCCCGAAGCGGTGCCCGCGCCTAAACCCGATGCAACGATGATCGTCGTCCCGGCTTCGCCGCCGGCGCCGGAAGGGGCGCCGGTGATCTTGCCGCCCAAGGATTTGCCCGCGGGCGCACGCAGCCCGGATCAACCGTTGGTCTCGCAGGGTCTGGCACCTGCGCCGCAGCCCGCGCCCAAACCCGCGCCGATTGCGACGCCCGCGCCCGCGCCGCAGCCTGCGCCAGAACCGGCGCCTGCTCCTGTAGCGGAATCGGGGCTTGTGCCCGCGCCGGTGGAGCCACAGCCGCAAGCGGAACCGGCCCCGGCGCCCATCGCGACGCCGCAACCCGTTCCCGCGCCGGTTGCAACGCCTGCGCCTGCGCCGCAACCCGTTCCCGCGCCGGTTGAGGAAGCGGTGGACGAGGAGGCGAAAGAGCCGCCGGCGCAGCCCAAACCAATTCCCAACGTGGTCGTCGAAGCGGAGCCGAAGCCGGAACCTGCGCCGGGGCTGGCGCGGCTCAACGCGGTGCCGGTGACGCCGAAACCGGGGACGGAAGTGCCGGAAATCGTGGTCGAAGAAGAGGCCCCGTCGGAGGAGATGGCGGAAGCGACGGAACCGGCCACCAAACCCATCGTCAACCGCCTGCCCAGCATTGGCGACACGCCGGAAGCCGCCCCGACCGGCACCCCGGCGCTGGTCGCTAACGGGCTGGAATATGAGGGCGCCGACGACCGGCCGAAGCTCGCCTTCCTGCTGATCGACGCGGGCGGCGATCGCAGCGCGCTTGGCGACATTTCCAAACTGCCGTTCCCGATCTCGGTGGCGGTGGATGTCTCGGGGTCCGACGCGGCGCAGGCCATTGATTTTTATATCGAAAACGGCGCGGAAGTGCTGGCGATGCTGCCCTTGCCGGCTGAAGCCACCGCCTCTGACGTGGCGGTTGCCGTCGAGGCCTATGGCGGGCTGTTTGCCAAGGCGGCGGGGGTGCTGGTCGATGAGGCGTCGGGCTTCCAGACCGCCCGCGACGGGGCGGCACAACTGGCGGATATGCTGGCGGAAACCGGGCACGGGCTTGTCACCTTCCCTGCCGGGCTGAATACCGGCCACAAGACGGCGATTGCGCGCGGGATCAAGGCGGGGCTGGTGTTTCGCGACCTGGACAGCGAGGGGCAGGACGGGCGCGTCATGCGCCGCTTCCTTGACAACGCGGCCTTCCGGGCGGGCAATCAGGACGGGGTGATCGTGGTCGCGCGCACGCGGGCGGTGTCGCTACAGGCGCTGCTCGAATGGTCGCTGGGCAGCCGGGCGCAACGGGTCTCGCTGGCCCCGGTTTCGGCCCTGCTGCTGGCGGGCGAGGGGCAATAAGCGCGGCGATACAATTTTCACGCCTTTGCCACATTGTCGCCAAAACCAAGGGTAATACCGGGTGGAAAACAACCATTTGGTGTGCCCATGGATATGAAAATGCTGTTGATGGTCGGCGCGGTTCTGGTCGGCCTGTTGCTCTTCTCAGATATGTTGCCGAAGGGCGAGGGGGAAGGCGGGGGATTGCAAGTCATTTCCCCCGGTGTGGTTAATCTTGGCCGCCCGCGTCCCAGCGTGGAAAACCCCAAAGGCGTGCCGACCGATTACATTACCGAGCGCCCCTGGGGCCAGATGCTCAGCGGCCCGGTTTTCGGGCATAACGAGGGCGATCCAGTCTTTATCAAGGATGTGCTGGATGGGTGGCGCCCGGCGAGCGAGCGGCGCGACAAGCCGGCGGTGGTGCAACTGCTTTTGCCGCGCAAGAGCTGCGATTTTACCTCCCCGGAACATGGGGCCAAGCTGGTGCATCTCGCGGCCCATTCGCCTGAACCGAAGGCGGGGATTTATTCATATACGCGCGAGCAGGTACTGCTGAAGATCGACGCCTGGGTGGAAAACCTGCGCAAAGGCACGGATTTTGTGCCCTTTGTCCCGTCGGGCACGGCGATGCGGGTGTTTGATATCGTCGTCACCGACCGCGAGCCGCTGCACCTCATCCTGCACAACCAGTCGGAAAACATCCTGTTCAATTTCCACCTCGCCCCCGGCGCCAATATTCGCGGCATTTCCATCTTTGGCGGTGATGCCAATGCGGTGGCGGGGCTGGCGAAGGACGTGCCGATTGAGGTGATTGACAGAGCGCGACTCATCGCCTGTGATCTTGCGCCGATCAACCGGGGGGGCATGTTCTATCAGGCCTACAATACCGAAGAGACTCGCCGGATGAGCCCGGCCGATCGACATGAATTGATCATCGGGAAATTGCGGCAGCTGGGCAAGTTTCGGCGCTGGTTCGAGGGGGAGTTCGGGCGTGATTTCGAAACGCCGCATGTGGTTTACCGCTATGCGGATGGGGCGCTGCTCGGTCCGCTGCCCGCTTCCCCGGAGGCGCGGGTGACCTATTCCTCCCTCGCGGGCGCCTATGTGACGGCGCAGGTTGAGGACGTGATCCGAGTCGTGGGCCGGGACCGCTGGCCGGGGGCATTCAAACTCGAAGTGCGGCAGGTCGGCTGGGCGCTGGCGGGCGGCGATCCGGCACAGATTGCGGTGCCGCAAAAGATGTGGAGAAACTGACATGCGCACTCCGGTTGGATTTCTGATCGTCCCGATCCTGTTGGGCATTGGCTACCTCGCGTTTCAGGTCTTTATCGCGGCGCGGGTGGCGGAAGTGGTCGCGGTGGCGACCGATGACACCTATCTTGAGCGGGTTGCGGCCCGCGAATCGGAACCTGTGATCGACGAAGATCTGGGCGTTTTCTTTCTCGATGAGCGGGGGCGGAAAGCCCATTCAATATACCTCGACGTGCTGAAAAAACCGAATTCCTTTGAGGTGAACCGCGATATTTCGGTGCGGGTTCTGTTCGACCCGAGCGAGGTGCTGGACATTGAATTGCCGGAGGATCCGCAATTGCTGCACACCGCAGTCAACCTGCGCGGCGCCTTCCTTGCCGACCGGCTCTGCGCGATCGCCGAGCGCAGTGTTTTTGGCGAGTGCCGGGTGAAACATCTTGAGATCCAGGCGCTGGAACTAAAGTCGAACCGCTATCGCCGGATGCCGGAAGAGGAGGCTCTGCGTCAGCAGCGCCGCTATGGCGGGCGGTTTATTCTCGATGTGACCTTGACCGGCACGGCGGCGCGCCCGCTGGGCACGGTGGAACCGGGATATGCGCTGGTCGAAGCGACTTCCGATTTCAAGGAATACGAAATGGAGCTTCCCAACAGTTTTGCGAGTTTTGAGCCGGTGGTGGATCAGGTGTTGCAGGATATTGCAGCGCGGTGCATCGAATTGCGGGCGCAGAAAGGGGCCTGTGCCCTCAAAAGCGGGGATCTCAGTTTCAAGATTTCCGAGAGCGGGGACCTGTATAAAGTAACAAGCAGGTTATTGACCGTCACCCCGACGGAGGAGCCGGAATGGGCCGTTCAGGAGCGCGAAGCGGCGGAAGCGGCGGCGCGGGCAGCGGAAGCAACGGAGGCGGCGGTGGAGGTTTCCGATGATACTTCCTTTGAGCGCTTGGCAGACGAAGAGAAACCTGCCTTGGAAGAAAAGCCAGTGTTGAATGAAGCGGGCATTACCTTTTTCAATGAAGGAAATGATGATGTATTACTTCAACATCAGCTTAAAACGTTGTTAAATCCGGGTGCCTTCGATGCGGGGCGCAATATTTCGGTGCGGGTAATGGTTGATCCGCATGAAGTGCTGGATGGCGAACTGCCGCAAGACCCGCAACTACTCCACTCCGCGCTTGAGCTGCACGGTGCTTCTCTCGCGGGTCGGCTCTGCGCTATTGCGGAACGTAGTATTTTTGGTGAATGCCGGATGAGGAGCTTTGAGTTCAAAGCATTGGACTTGAGTGAAGACAAGTATAAGCGGCTCATTTTCGAGGACGAATTACAAGAGCGCCAACGACTCTATGCAGACAGGTTTTTCTTCGAGGTTTCGTTAACCGGCACAGAGCCCCACCCGGTTGGCGTCATATCGGCACCGGAGGGTTTTGCGTTGGTTAAGGATCATCATGCCTCTGTGGACTATGGTTTGGATTATGGTTTGTGGGCGTTGCCGACGACCTTTAAAGACATTGAGCCTATGATTGACAGTGCCTTGCAGAACGTGGCCGCGCGTTGCGATGCGTTGCGGTCGCAGACAGGAAATTGTGTTTTGCGCGGGGGGCGTATCAGCTACGATATTAGCGCGCTTGGGGAGACGTTGTATGTGCTCTCAATGTTAATGACCGTCACCCCGACGGAGGAGCCGGAATGGGCCGTTCAGGAGCGCGAAGCGGCGGAAGCGGCGGCGCGGGCAGCGGGAGCAGCGGAGGCGGCGGTGGAGGCTTCCGGGAACTGAACTGCATAGAAAAACGGCCCGGGCATGTGCGCCGGGCCGTCTTGGTGTCATGAACCGCGTTGCCGGGGTCAGGCGCTGGCTTTGTCCAGAGCCTGTTTCAGATCGGCGATGATGTCGTCCGCATCCTCGATGCCGATGGACACGCGGATGGCGTTCGGGGCAGCGCCGGCGGCGATCTGTTGCTCTTCGGTCAGCTGGCGGTGCGTGGTCGAGGCCGGGTGGATGATCAGCGAGCGGGTATCGCCGAGATTGGCGACATGGCTGAACAGTTCCAGATTATCGACCGTCTTCACGCAGGCGTCATAGCCGCCCTTGAGCGACACGGTAAACAGCGCGCCCGCGCCTTTGGGCGAAATCCGCTTGGCGAGGTCGTAATAGGGCGAGCTGGGCAGACCGGCATAGGACACCGCCTCGACGCGCGGATCGGCTTCCAGCCAGGCCGCGACCTTCTCGGCGTTCTCCACATGCTTGGCCATGCGCAGCGACAGGGTTTCGATCCCCATCAGCGTGTAATGCGCGCCCTGCGGGTTCATGGTCATGCCCAGGTCGCGCAGACCCACGGCGATCGAATGGAAGGTGAAGGCCATGCCGCCGAGCGCCTCGTAGAAATTCAGCCCGTGATAGGCCGGTTCCGGCGCGGCGAGGGAGGGGAATTTGCCGGAGGCGCCCCAGTCGAACTTGCCGCTGTCGACGATGGCGCCGCCGGTCACGGTGCCGTTGCCGGTCAGGAACTTGGTGGTCGAATGCACGACCAGCGTCGCGCCGTGCTTGATCGGGTTGATCAGGTAGGGCGTGGCGGAGGTGTTGTCGACGATCAGCGGCAGGCCCACCTTGTCGGCCACGGCGGCAATCGCGTCGAGATCGGTCGGGATGCCCGCCGGGTTGGCCAGCGATTCGCAGAAAATGGCGCGGGTATTGTCGTCCACCGCCGCTTCCACCGCCGCCGGGTCGTCGAAATCGACAAAGGTGGTGGACCAGCCGAAGCGCTTGATGGTCTGGCTGAGCTGGGTCACCGTGCCGCCATAAAGCCGGTTGGAGGCGACGATGTTGAGGCCCGGCCCCATGAGCGGGAACAGCGCCATGATCTGCGCCGCGTGACCGGAGGAAACACAGACCCCGCCGACGCCGCCTTCCAGCGTGGTAATGCGCGCGGCAAGGGCGGAAACGGTCGGGTTGGTCAGGCGGGAATAGATGTTGCCCACCTCAGCGAGGTTGAAGAGCGCGGCGGCGTGGTCGCTGTCGCGGAACACATAGGCCGTGGTCTGGTAAATCGGCACCTGCCGCGCGCCGGTCGCCGGATCCGGCTCGGCGCCGGCGTGAACTTGCAGCGTGTCAAAGCCTAGTTGCTTTTCGGTCATTGGGGTCTCCCTTATCCTTGCCCTGTCCTTTGCCCGCGAGGCTAGGCGAAAGCGGGCGGCGGGGCAATCGCAGATGGCAGGTTTTTGGCCAAAGGGGAGAGGATTTTTCGCGCGCGCATGGCGCGGGAAAATGTTCTGTTTGAGGCGGGGTTGGCCGGGAAAATTTCCCGGTTTTGTGGGGTCTGAAGCGGTGCGCGCGGGAAAATTGCCTAAAGCGATTTCTGTTCTAGCGCATCCAGAACCCTTCGCGCTTGATCTTGTTGCGGATGGCGCGTTCGCGCGACGGAAGGTTGTCGCGATCAAACAATGCGCGCACCTTGCGGCCCCGGCCCTGATAAATCATCCGCCGCATCGGCTCGTATTCTTTCAGCACCTTCTTGATCTTGTTCGGCGCGGCGGCCTCCTCAAGCGCGTCGATCGTGGCATCCGCCTCGCGGGCATAGGCCAGGGGCAGGATGCGCCAGTGGCAGGTCACGTCGCCATCCAGCCCGTCCAGCTCCGGCCCCGGCCGCCCGCCACCGAAACTCTGCACCACGAGGGGCAGGGCGATCTGATCGAGCCAAGGGTAAATCTCCTGACAGACCAGCGCCTCGGGGCGGTCGTCGCGAATGGCCAGCGCGATCTCTAGGAAACGCGTGCCGAAGGCCACCGGGTCCGGCCCGAAGAACCATCCCGCGTTGAAATAAAGGAAGCGTTCCCAGTAGTTTACCGGCTGACTTTCATCTAAACTCTTCGCGAGGTCGAGGCCGAATTTATCATACAGCGCGCCCCAGATTTCCGCGTAATCCGGGCCGTAAAGCTCCAGTTTCGGCCAGGTGTTTTCTCGGCGCATCGAGGCGGCGGGGTGGTCGAAATCGAAGGGCAGATGCGAGAGCGGGCCGGTCACCACGGTGTCGCTGTCAACGAACAGGAACGGCTCCCCTTCGGGTGCGGCGAGCAGGGCTTCGATCTTGTTGCCCTGCGGATAATCCGGGCCGAAATGGTGCGCCTCAAAGGGCAAAATTTCCGCGCCCAGAGCTTCCAGCGCGGCGCGCGGCGCGTCGGTCATGCGTGCGTCTTTGCCCCATTTGCCGCCCACCGGCTCCAGCACGATCAGCCGCCCGGCAAAATCCGGGTCAAAACGGCGCAGCGAAGCCGCGAACAAAAGCGCCTCATATTGCAGCCGCCCCCGTTGCCCAATGAGCAGAATATTGAAGCTTTTGCCGCCTTTTTTCTTTGCCATTTGCCACGCCTCCGCTTTTGCGGCACTATAGGCCACGGCGCGGCGGGCGCAATCCATTCCGGAGCGCGCGGCGTGTGAAACGAGGAGCGGAGGCAGAAATGCGGTTGGGCAGGTTGATCGGCGCGGCGGCGCTGGCGGTGATGGCGGGAGGAATGCCAGTTGCGGCGCAGCAATTCACCACGGCGGACGAGGTGCGCCCGATTCTCGCATCAACGCGGGGCAACTGGGTCGCGGTGCGTGAATATAACGGCAAGGATCTGGTCTATTTCACCCATCTGATCACCTGGCGCTGCGGGCTGGACGGGATTTATTACGCGGTGAATGGCGGGGCGGAAACCCGCCTCAAGGCCGAGCCGTGCCATGACGGGGAACCGACGCCCAACGCGATCAAATCCGAAGAATTCCTGCCCTTCATCTCGCTGCCCCTGAAATCGCTCGAACGCATTCAGGTGCGGATTATGTATGACGACGGCAAATCGGACAGCGTGGAATTCTCCCGCGCGGATGTGCTGATGTATTGAGGGGCGCTGTTGGGGGCGTGTATCATACGGATTTAAGTCTTCAGACAGGAGCCTGAGGTCTATTTCAATAGGCGCTTCATCGGTTGGCTTATCTAAAAAAGCACGTCCAGCCGCAGGGCGCCCCAGACGACATGCCAGATTGCGTAGAAGCCCAACCGGAACGCATACATGGAAACGAAGCCAAATCGCTTCAGGATCACGAGTTGCGTCAGGCTGAACAGAAACACATGCACGCCTGTGTAAATCATGGTTGCCGCGGAGTTTTGACGTGCAAACCACATTTGATATCCGGGCTCTAATATCGCTACCAAAAGGATGCTGATCCAAACGATCTTGCTTTGAGACAGGTTTGCGAATTGGGATAAAACGAAGATGCCTATGGTGAGGGGCAAGAGGTGGAAAAACACCTCTGCAATGAAGCCTATCGTTGGGTAGAAGAGCAATGATTTTGGGAAGGGGATATTGATATCTGCGGGGTAGTCGAGAAACCAGATATCGGCGATCACCACTTCAAATCCGAACAAAAAGGCGATCCCGATCAAGATCAGATGCGTTCGAAAGGGGCTGGGCTGGTGGACGACAAACTGCGCCTTCTCCATCAAATAGTATAGAAGCAAGGCGCCTGTCAGAATTGAAACCAGTATTGTAATCAAAGGGTTAAGAGTGCCAAGAAACCGGCCAAACGTGGAGGCATCCAGATAATACAGGACAATCCCCAGGAGCGCCACGATGAGGGATACGCGTAGATAGGTCAGGTATTGTGATCGTTTGGCACGATGGGGCGTCATGAATTCAAAGACCTGAAATTTGAATGTTCCCTAACCAGTCGGGTTCGTGGATTGCGCACGACAAGCCCGAATGCAAAGCCTTTTCTTATTTACGCACATATGGTTGCGTATATATGCACGCTTGTGCAAGCGGAAGGCGTAAAACATGAAAGACGAAAGGCGGAATACCCCTTGGCATCTTTGGGTCATCGCCCTGTTTTTCATGTTCCTGTATGCAATCGGCATCTATGATTATTTGATGATGCGTTCTGACAATGAAGCCTACTATGCCGCGCAGGGGTTTGGGGCCGAGGTCCGTCGCTATTTCACCGATTATCCCTTGCCGTTGTTGGCATTATGGACCACCAGCGTTTTCAGTGCGCCAATGGCCGTTATTTTATTGATGTTTCGTTTCCGTTGGGCGGTGGATGCTGCGTTTGTGGCATTTCTTTCCATGCTATTGCTGGATGCCTTTACATTCGCCTTCAGAGACCGTTGGCATGTATTCGGGTAATGGATATCAACAATAGATATGATCGTTCTTGTGTTAACTTTTGGGTTTTATGGCTATGTACGTTGGTTAAAACGACGGTTGATCCTGACATAAGATGCCAGCGCATAATCATACATTTTGTGGCAACTCCACCAAAATGGCGTTTCTGGGAGACTTCACGGTTGCGTTGGCCGAAAGAGGTGTTTCCCCGCGCCTTACCCGCGCTCGACAAAGTGCCCGAATTTTGACGCCATGAACAGGCGTGGGGTGCCTGTGCCCATGGCGACGCGGGTGACTTCGCCCAGAATCACCGTGTGATCGCCCGCATCCACCGTGTTGCGCAGCACGCATTCGAAGCGGGCGGGGCAGTTTTCGATCAGCGGCACGCCGGTTTCCGAGCGGGTCCAGCCGGGGCAGAGGTCGAAGGCGTTTGCTTTGCGGGCAAAGCCCATGATCAGGTCGTCCTGCGCGTCGGAACAGATATGCACGGCGAAGTTCTGGGCGGTGCAGAACGTGTCGTGGCGGTCGGATTTCTTGCCCACGCACCACAGCACCATCGGCGGGTCCAGCGATACCGAGGAGAAGGAATTGACCGTGATGCCCACCGGGCCGATATCCGCTTCGGCGGTGACCACGCAGACCCCGGTGCCAAACTGGCCGAAGGCGGCGCGCAGGGGTTTGGTATCGCCGGGATCGGGCACGAAAATCTTGGTCATTGGGGTCTCCGGGGGGGCTTCTAGGGGTTCGCGGGCGCGCGGCCTTATGTCTCTTCGTTGCGCGGTTCGGGGGTGCGCGGTTCGACCGTTGGTGTCAGGCAGAACATCTCATACATCAGGCCGATCAGCCGTTTGGGCCGCTCATCGGCCAGCGAATAAAAGATGGTCTTGCCCTCGCGGCGCGGCGAGACCAGCCCTTCCAGCCGCAGCCGCGCCAGTTGCTGGCTCACCGCCGCCTGCCGTGCGTGCAGCAATTCTTCCAGTTCGGACACGGATTTTTCGCCATCGACCAGCGCGCAGAGGATCATCAGCCGGCCTTCATGGCTGATCGCTTTCAGCAGCGCGGAGGCGTCACAGGCCGAGGCCATCATCTTGTCCATATCCGCGCCGTCCAGCGGGGGAGCGGCGGGGGGTGTTTGGGGGCTATTCTTCAGCGTCATGGCCCTGAAATAAGTCAAAGCCGCGCCGCTTGCAACCGGGCGGCTTTGGCGGCACTGTCGCGCGGCAAGAATGGAGGAAGCGCGATGCAGATGCGGGAATTGGATGATCGGGTCAGCGTGGCCTATCAGATCGAGGCGGCGGATGTGGATCAGGTTGCGGCGATGGGGTTTGGCGCCATCATGTGCAACCGGCCCGATGGTGAGGAGCCGGGGCAGCCGGATTGGGCGGAGATTGCGGCGCGGGCCGAGGCGCTGGGGCTGAAGACCTTTTTCGTGCCGATCGGCAGCCGGGAGCCGGACCGCGCGGCGCTGGAGGCCTATGCGGCGGCGATGCGCGCGAGCGACCGGCTGTTTGCCTATTGCCGCACGGGGACGCGGTGCGAGATCCTGTGGCGGATGGTGAAGGCGCAGGGGCTGGCGTGAGCCGCCGCGCGACGCTGCGTCAACTGCCACGCAGGGCACGGGTGAATTGAACGCCCGTTTCGTTCCTGCTAGCCCTTGCGCAACATATGCGTGCGCATCAAACGGGAGGAAAACATGCAAATCACCAAAGACACGGCCATTGTCGTTACCGGCGGCGCTTCGGGGCTTGGCGCGGCGGTTGCGCGTCATTTCGCGGGGCTCGGCGCCAAGGTCGGCATTTTTGACCTGAACGAAGAGGCGGGCGAGGCCTTTGCGGCGGAGATCGGCGGCACCTTTGCCAAGGTCGATGTATCGGATGCGGACAGCGTCAAGGCCGGGTTTGCCAAGGTGCGCGCGGCGAATGGGCAGGAGCGGGTGCTGGTCAACTGCGCGGGCATTGCGCCGGCGGTGAAGACCGTGTCCAAGGGCGTGGCGCATGATGCGGCGCTTTATGCCAAGGTGGTCGGGGTCAACCTCGTCGGCTCCTTCATCTGCGCCAGCAACGCCGCCGAGGGCATGGTGGCCGCCGATCCGGTGACGGAAGATGGCGAGCGCGGCGTGGTGATCAACACCGCTTCGGTTGCAGCCTTCGAGGGGCAGATCGGGCAGGTGGCCTATGCGTCCTCCAAGGGCGGCATCGTGGGCATGACCCTGCCGATGGCGCGCGATCTGCACCGCGACGGGGTGCGGGTGATGACCATCGCGCCGGGCCTGTTCAAGACCCCGCTGCTCGAAGGCATGCCGCAGGAAGTGCAGGACGCGCTCGGCGCGCAGGTGCCGTTCCCGTCCCGCCTGGGCAGCCCGACGGAATATGCCCGTCTGGCTCAGCACATCGTGGAAAACTCGATGCTGAACGGCGACGTGATCCGCCTCGACGGCGCGATTCGCATGGCGCCGCGGTAAGTTCCGCCAGCATTCCACCGCAACATCAGGAGAACCCGCATGGCTCAGGCGATGCGGGTTTTTCCATGCGCTCGCACGGTACGCCGATGCGCACCTGTAACGCCTGATCTGAGCGGGAGGGGAAGGTGCAGGATTCTGTTGCCAGGTTCCTGCGGACCCCGCCTTACGCGGCTAGGCATAAGGACTTAAGTTTCGGCGACCCGAACTGCTTACGCAGCCAGAGCCATTGCCGGAGCACGATTGTCATTAGCAATTATGCGTTTTGGGCCGGTACGGTGGCACCCCGCCGAGACAAAGCTAACCCCTTTAGACGTTCGTCGATCCTGTTTCGGCCCCGAGATCCCCTAATGAAGGATTTGGTGGAGCCGCCGGGTACCGCCCCCGGGTCCGATCCGCTTATTACGAGCGCGTTTATGTCCATAGTCCCCGAGGGGACCATTGATATGTAGGGGGGCGACGGGTATTTGAAAAGGGGCAATTTCAATTTCAAAAATATGTGGGGGAGAATGCTTCAGCGTGGGGTCGGTCTTTTTACAGGGTCTGTTGGTAAAGTCTTTGCAATGCCAATGTTATTTTGGGGCTATATCATGGCGGTTTTCGTTTTCCTGAGCGCGTTGTATTTCCTGATGCTTCAATTCGGCGCGGGAGAGTTTGTGACCGGACTGATCAATGCTCTGGTGCTGGCGTTGGTTGCGTTCCCCGCGCATCGGGTCATGTATGCGAAGGCCGGGATCGGGGGGATGCCAGAGAGAGTTTTCCTGAACGGTGTGCTGTATGTGGTGGAATGGGTCGTGCTTCTTGTTGTTGTGTCGCTGCCATTAGGGCTGCTGCTGGCTCCGCTGATGCCAGCGTTCCAGACCTACTTTTCCATTCTTGTTTATATGTTTCTTGAATTCGCATCTATGGAGGTCACTTCATTGTCCGGCGGCCAGCGTTTGCTGGGGATTTTATTATCTAACAGCCAGCTTTTGCTGAAGATTTTCTTTCTGATATTGCTGGGGACACTGCCGACATATCTGGTGTTGCGCATTAGCATGTCAGTGCCCTGTCGTTCCTTGCAGGGGCGGCATCTGGGGCTGCGCCAGAGTTGGCGTATGACCCGCCCGGTTGCGGGGATGCTTTGGTCGACTGCGATGTTGCTTTTTGCGGCCTTGCTGGTGTGGCAGTTTCTGCGCGTTAGTGGTCAGTTGGCTATTTCGCTGGAGATGCGGGAGCTGCCGTCGTGGATCGGCGACCTTGCGGTGGCGGGCTGGGATGTGGCCACCCTGATCTTTGGGATGTTGGTCGTGGTGGGGGTGCTGACGACAATTTTTGCGCAGATTAGCTCAGCGCAGGAACCGCTTCGCAGCGGGGAAAGCAGGCTCTGAGGCATCCGCCCGTTTCGCAACGGCGTGATATTTTCCCGTTTGGCTCTGTGCGCCCCCTTGAAAAGCAGGGTGCAACGGTGGATCGTAGCGTGGAATGGCCAGACCCGGCCTGTTGGAGGGAGAAGACACCATGTTCAAAGCATTGATGATGGAGCAAGACGCTGAAGGGCTGGCCTCGGCCACGATCCGCGAGATCGGAACAGCGGATTTGCCGGAGGGCGATGTGACGGTCGCAGTCGAGTATTCCACGGTCAACTACAAGGACGGGCTGTGCCTGTCGCCCAAGGGCGGCGGGTTGGTGCGCACTTATCCGCATGTCGGCGGCATTGATTTTGCTGGCACGGTCGAGGCGTCGGAGGACGCCCGCTTTGCGCCGGGGGACAAGGTTGTGCTGACCGGCTGGCGCGTTGGTGAGGTGCATTGGGGCGGCTATGCGCAGAAGGCGCGGGTCAAGGCGGATTGGTTGGTGCCTTTGCCGGAGGGGCTGGATACGCGGCAGGCGATGGCGGTCGGCACGGCGGGGTTCACGGCGATGCTGGCGGTGATGGCGCTGGAGGATCACGGGTTGGTGCCGGGGCGCGGGCCGGTTCTGGTCACGGGCGCGGCGGGCGGCGTTGGTTCGGTGGCCACCGCGACGCTGGCGGCACTGGGCTACGAGGTTGCAGGCGTCACCGGGCGGCCGGAACAGGCGGAGTATCTGCGCGCACTGGGCGCGAGCCAGATCGTGGCGCGCGAGGATTTGAACGAGACCGTGAAGCGCCCGTTGGAGCGCGAGACCTGGGCGGGCTGTGTCGATGCGGTCGGTGGCGACATGCTGGCGCGGGTGCTGGGACAGATGCAATACGGCGCCTCTGTTGCGGCGGTCGGGCTGGCGGGCGGGGCGCATTTGCCCGCTTCCGTGGTGCCGTTCCTGCTGCGCGGGGTGAACCTGCTGGGCATTGACAGCGTGATGCAGCCCTATGAGGCGCGCCTGCGGGCGTGGCAGCGCATCGCCTCGGACCTGCCACTGGACAAGCTGGAGGCGATGATCGTTCCGGCGGTTCTGGCCGACCTGCCGAAGCTGGGCGCCGATATTCTGGCGGGGCAGGTCAAGGGCCGCGTCGTGGTCGATGTGAACGCCTGAGTCAGCCCTTCCAGTTCGGCGGGCGTTTTTCCGTGAAGGCCTGAATGCCCTCGTTGGTGTCGGGGTTCATCATGTTGGTGGCCATGACCTGTGCGGTGTGGCTGTAGGCGGCGGCGAGGGGCAGGTTGGCCTGTTCGTAAAAGGCGCGTTTGCCGATGCGGATGGCGGCGGGGAGTTTGCTGGCGACCTTCTGGGCCAGATCCATTGTGCTTTGCGTCAGCTCGGCGCGGGGCACGGCGCGGTTGATCAGGCCGAGGTCGCGGGCGCGGGCGGCGTCGATGAAATCGCCGGTGGTCAGCAGTTCAAAGGCCTGTTTGCGCCCGATATTGCGGGTGAGCGCGACCATGGGGGTGGAGCAGAACAGGCCGATATTGACGCCGTTGACGCCGAAGCGGGTATCGTCGGCGGCGACGGCCATATCGCAGGAGGCGACGAGTTGGCAGCCGGCGGCGGTGGCGATGCCGTGGACCTCGGCGATGACCGGCTGGGGCAGGGCGGGCAGCGATTGCATCAGCGCGCCGCAGCGGGTGAAGAGGTCGAGGAAATAGGCGGCGCCCTGATCCGGCGCGTCGCGCGCGGCCTGCATTTCCTTGAGGTCATGCCCGGCGCAGAAGGCTTTGCCCGCCCCGGCGAGCACCACCGCTTTGACACTCTGATCCGCCGCGATGGCCGCCAGTTCCGCTTGCAGCGCCGCCAGCATGTCTTCCGACAGGGCGTTGAGGGCGCGCGGGTTGTTGAGGGTCAGGCGGGCGACGGAGGCAATGTCCTCGCGGATCAGGATGTTTTCGGTCATGTTTTTCTCCACAATTTGGTGCAGAATGGAAGAGAAACGGGAGGAAAGCCATGCAAAAATCCGGGGAACGGGCGTTGAAGATGGATGCGGCGGCGTTGGATGCTTATCTGGGGGAGGTGTTTCCGCAGGTTGCGGGGATGTTTTCCATCGAGGATCTGGCGCCGATGCGGGTGACGGTTCGGGCGCATGTGACCGAGCGGGAATTGCGACCGGGGGGCACGGTTTCCGGGCCGACGATGTTCGCTTTGGCGGATGTGGCGGTGTATATGGCGGTTCTGGCGATGGTGGGGCGGGAGGCTTTGGCGGTGACCACCAGTTGCGCCATTGATTTCATGCGCAAACCGGCGGCGGGCAAGGATCTGATCGCGCGCACGCGGCTGTTGAAGCTGGGGCGGGCGCTGGCGGTGGGCGAGGTGTTGATCCATTCGGAGGGGGAAGACCCGGAGGCGCCGGTGGCGCGCGCCTCATTGACCTATTCTCTGCCGCCGGGGGCAGACGCGTGACGCCGCGTTTGATGTTTCTTCTGGCGGGGCCGTTGACCGCATCTGTCGGGGAGTTTGTCACTAATTTCATCGCGGGGGTTGAAGGCAAAGAGCCGGTCGGTAACTTCTTGTTTGCGATGGGGTTTTACGGGGCTGTGCTGATGCTTTTGGCCTATCCGTTTCAGCGACGCTGGTTGAATCCGGCCCGATTTGGGTCGGTTTTGGGGTATGTGGCGGTGTTTGGGTTGGGCTGTTGTTTAGGGCGAAATCGCTTTAATCTGTAATATCGGGCATCAAAATTCGCGTTCGAAATCAGCAGGATGCGGATGGAGAGGCAGAGAATTTTGATTCAGACTTAGCGAATTCTGCCCTGACGAGTGGCTCTGGGTCGGGAATCATTATTGGAATCCGGACACTTCCAGCCCGATCACCCAGTTCTCCATGTTTACCTTTCACGCGCTGATTTACACCCTGCCGGTGATTGCGTTGCGATTTAAGGCCATCCGCAGGAAGGGTTTTTCGCTGGCTTTGGGGCGTTGGGCGGTTGCTGTTTTGGTGTCTTTCGCGGTGAAAGTCTTGGGCGTATCGCCGGAGGTGGTGACGATAGTTTGTGTTTTTGCAACATTTTTTATCGGTTATAATCTTATTTTTGCCTATTCGCTTATACAAATCGAACATCTTTGCAGGCGGCGGGGGTAGGGTTTGTTGATCTTTTCGTCACTACTTTCGGCGGTTTGGGCCTGTGGCGCGGGTTGGGTTTGAGTATTTATCCTAAGAAGAAGGGGCGGTTTCTTGACCTTTTTCGTTCTCTGGGCGAGGGTCACGGTGTTGATAGGAGGACTAAATGTCTGAAGCTGTTGGGAACCGTTTAGAGCAATTTCCGGTGACGTTTTTCGCCATTGTCATGGGATTGATGGGGGTTGTGCTGGCGCTGCATGCGGCGACGCCGTTTTATCCGGTCGCGGAGGCGGGGGCGTTGGTGGTGTTCTGGCTGGCGCTGGCGGTGTTTGCGGTTATTGCCGTGTTTTATCTGGCCAAGCTGGCGCGCTATCCGGGGGCGGTTCTGGCGGAGTGGCGTCATCCGGTGAAGCTGGCGTTTTTCCCGACCATGACCATTTCGCTTCTGTTGATGGCCACCGCGCTACGGCCGGTCAATGCGCAATGGGCGGAGTGGATCTGGCTTGTTGGCATGGTGGGGCAGGGGGTGTTGACGCTGGCGGTGGTCACCGGCTGGATCAGCCACCGTTCCTTTGAGGTCGGCCATCTGACGCCTGCGTGGTTCATTCCGGCGGTGGGCAATGTCATTGTGCCGGTGGCCGGGGCGCAGATGGGGTATCTGGAGATTTCCTGGCTGTTTTTCTCCGGCGGGATGATGTTCTGGGGCATTTTGCTGACCATGGTGATGAACCGTCTGGTGTTTCACGATCCGATGCCGGGGCGGTTGTTCCCGACTTTGGTGATCCTCGTGGCGCCGCCGTCGGTCGCCTTTCTCGCCTATATCAACATGGTGGGCTATGTGGACGGTTTTGCGCGGGTTTTGCTCAACGCGGCCTATATTTTCGCCGCTTTGGTGGCGTTTCAGCTGCCGAAAATCCTGAAATTCCCCTTTGCGCTGAGCTTCTGGGCCCTGAGCTTCCCGATGGCGGCGCTGTCGGTGGCGTCGTTCCGCTTTGCGTGGATCGAGGGGTCGCGGTTGCACGGGTATATCGGCACGGCGGTGTTGTGTGTGTTGCTCGTTGCCGTGGCGGGGCTGATCTGGCGCACGCTGGTGGCGATCTTGCGCGGGGAGATTTGTCAGCCGGAGTGATTTGGGGGTGGGGTAAAATAATACCTAATTGTTAAGTGCCTGAAAAAGCTTGGTCTTTTGGGGTAAATGGTGCTTGACTGCGGGGCGAAAGGCTTTACAACCACTGCATCCGAAACCCAATCAGGGCTGAACAACATGAATACTTTCTCTGCAACCCCTGCAGATATCGAGAAGAAGTGGATCGTGGTCGACGCGGAAGGCGTCGTCCTTGGCCGCCTCGCTTCGATCATCGCCATGCGTCTGCGCGGCAAGCACAAGCCGAGCTTCACCCCCCATATGGATTGCGGCGACAACGTCATCGTGATCAATGCGGACAAGGTGCAGCTCACCGGCAAGAAGCGCACCGACAAGGTGCATTACTGGCACACCGGCTATCCGGGCGGCATCAAAAACCGCACCGCCGGTCAGATCCTCGAGGGCGAACACCCGGAGCGTCTGGTGGAAAAGGCCGTCAAGCGTATGCTGCCGGGCAACCGTCTGGCACGGGTGCAGATGGGCAACCTGCGCGTTTATGCGGGCGCCGAGCATCCGCATGAGGCACAGAACCCGGAAGTGCTCGACGTCAAGTCGATGAACAAGAAAAACACGCGTGAGGGCTGATCATGACTGAAGAAATCAAATCTCTTGATGAGCTGAACGCAGTGGTCGAAGGCGTGGAAGCGCCGGAAGCCGTAGCGGAAACCCTCGCCCCGCGCGAGCCGGTCCGCGACGAGCTGGGCCGTTCCTACGCCACCGGCAAGCGCAAGGACGCGGTGGCCCGTGTCTGGATCAAGCCCGGCTCCGGCAAGGTCACGGTCAACGGCCGCGACATGGACAAATACTTCGCCCGCCCGGTGTTGCAGATGATCCTGCGCCAGCCGTTTCAGGTTGCCGGTGTTGAAGGCGAGTTCGACGTGGTGGCGACGGTCAAGGGCGGTGGCCTTTCCGGTCAGGCCGGTGCGGTCAAGCACGGCATTTCCAAAGCGCTGCAACTCTATGAGCCGTCCCTGCGCGGCGCGCTGAAAGCGGCAGGCTTCCTGACCCGCGACTCGCGCGTGGTCGAGCGGAAGAAATACGGTAAGCGCAAGGCGCGCCGGAGCTTCCAGTTCTCCAAGCGTTAATTCGCGATACAATCTGCAAAAGGGTCTCCGATTGGGGGCCCTTTTGGCTTGCGGGGGGCAGGGCAATCCCCTATACCCGCCGGGCAACGCACCCATAGCTCAGCTGGATAGAGCGCTGCCCTCCGAAGGCAGAGGTCTGAGGTTCGAATCCTCATGGGTGCGCCATTTTCTTTTCTGCGATCTATCGGCTTGAAAACGCGGTTGTGCGTTTCTTCTCGGGTTGTGACGCCAGAGGGGAGGCGATGTGCTATGATATAGAGACCTTTTTGTAATGCTTTTGGCATGGAGCTTTGAACATGGCGTTTAGTCGGACAAGTCTTGGCAGTGTCGATCTTAACCTGCTTTCGGCTCTGATCGCTTTGGTCGAAGAGCGCAGCACGGTTCGGGCGGCGGCGAGGTTGCATTTGGCCCAGTCAACGGTATCGGGCATTCTGGCCAGACTTCGGGAGGTGTTCGACGACGAAATTCTTGTGCGCAATGGCCGGGTTCTGGAGCCCACTGTGCGCGCATTGGAGTTGGTTCGGACAGCCAAACCCCACATGGATGCGTTGGCCGCGGCGGTTGGTGCGACTTTGGAGTTTGATCCGGGGCAGGATCATCGCGCGTTTCATTTGGGGTGCACCGATGGGGTGGCCTATGCCCTGTTGCCAAAGCTGACCCGCATTCTGCAAGAAACCGCGCCGCAATGTGAATTGGTGGTTCGTATTGGGGATTTTCGCACCTTGCCCGATATGCTTGCCACGGGTGAAATCACCACGGCGGTTGGCTATTTACGAGACAATCTGTCGGCCACGACGCGCGTGATGACACTTTTCAACGCCGAATGGGTGGTCATACGGGACGCGAAACAGCCGCCGGTCACGGGGCTGGAAGATTTTTGTGACCGACCTCATGCGATCGTAACCCCGCGCGGCAATCTGACGGGTTTTGTCGATGAGAAGCTGGCAGAGCTGGGCCGCAGTCGCCATGTCGCTGTGGGTTTGTCGCAATTCTCTTTGTTGCTTGCGACGCTGACCGGCAATGATCTGATTGCCACCGTGCCCGATTTCATCGCGCGCAGCCTGCAAGACTTTGGCGGGTTTGCAATTGATCCCTGTCCTGTGGATGTGTCCCCGGTGGCCAATCGTCTGGCCTGGGTGTCCACGGCACAACAGGACCCATCGCAGATATGGTTTCGCGACCTGATCAAAGGCACGTTTCAGGGGGGCGCAAGTAAGCTGTATGTCGCGCGGGACTGACGATTTCGACAATCGGGAAATCCGATTTATCAATTCTGTGGTCAGAGGGCATCCTTGAGGTATCAATCACTGAAAGGACGCTGAAATGGCACGCGTAGCGATCATTCTGACATCCCACGGCACGCTTGGCGAGAGCGGCAAAGCGACCGGGTTTTATTTCGATGAGATGGCGACACCTTACTGGGCCCTGAAAGATGCGGGCCACATTGTGACGCTGGCCTCCATTCAGGGGGGCAAGCCGCCGTTTGACCCCGGTAGCATCAAGGACAACCCGGACGATCGCCCGGCAGCCGTGCAGCGGTTTCTGACCAGCGACGATGCGATGGCCGAGCTGGACACCACCCCGGCGGTTGCGGATCTCGATCCGGGGAACTTTGACGCCGTGTTTTTACCCGGTGGCCACGGCACGATGTTCGATTTTGCGGACAATGCGGAGCTGGGCGCATTGGTTGGCACGATATATGACAATGATGGCATCATCGGCGCCGTTTGCCATGGCCCCGCAGGTCTGCTGAGCGCCCGCCGGGCCGACGGCCAGCCCGTTGTCGCCGGCCACAAGGTCAATGCGTTCACCGACGCAGAAGAGGCCGCCGTGGGCCTGACAGAGACCGTGCCTTTCCTGCTGGAAACCGCCCTGCGTGAACAGGGTGCGGCGTTTGAAAAGGCGGACACCTTCAACGCCCATGCGGTTCGGGATCGCCAGTTGATTACCGGCCAGAACCCCGCCTCGGTTGCCGCTGTTGCGGATTTGATGCTCGAAGCTCTGGCGTCACGGGTTACCCGCTGATCCCGTCGATCCGAGCAAGGTATTCGATATGCAGACGCGGCGTGTCATCGTTGTGAGGATATTCCGCGCCGTGCGAACGGTTTGAAAGGCGGGGCGTCTGTGCCCCCGGCGGGAAGGCGCAGGGCTTTGTTCTGCGTCACGCTCAGCCTGCCATACGCCTGCAGATCGACTTTTGTCACATCCGAACCGGGTTTTCCTGCACCTTCTGTTAAGCCGTTTCAGCCCCCCGAACGCTCGATCATGCCGAACAGGTCGCGCGGATCGTCCGGGTCGGCGAGCATGTCAAGCGGTTCGTAGAATTCGGTGCCTTCGATCACCTGTTTGACGAACCGCAGGGCCGAGAAATCCTCAATCGCGAAGCCGACGGAATCGAACAGCGTGATCTGGCGCGGGTCGCGTCGCCCTTCGGCCTGACCCGTCATCACCTTCCACATTTCGACCACCGGATGATCCGCATCCAGCGCCTGAATTTCCCCTTCGATTCGGGTCTGCTCGGGGTATTCCACGAAAATCTCCGAGCGCAGCAGGATGTCACGATGCAACTCGGTCTTGCCGGGACAGTCGCCGCCGATGGCGTTGATATGCACCCCGGAGCCGATCATGTTGTCGGTCAGGATGGTGGCGTATTTCTTGTCGGCGGTGCAGGTGGTGATGATCTGCGCCCCCTCGATGGCGTCTTCGGCGGTTTTGCAGGGGATCACGGTCAGCCCGCGCCCGGTCAGGTTGGCGGCACATTTCGCCGTGGCCTGCGGGTCGGTGTCGTAAAGGCGCACCGTGTCGATGCCGCAAAGCGCCCTGAACGCCAGGCATTGAAATTCCGATTGCGCGCCATTGCCGATCATCGCCATGCAGCTTGCCCCCTTTGGCGCCAGATACTTGCCCACCAGCGCCGACGTTGCCGCCGTGCGCAGCGCCGTCAGCAGGGTCATCTCCGTCAGCAGCGTCGGATAGCCGGTGTAAACATCCGCCAGCAGGCCAAACGCGGTGACGGTTTGCAGCCCCTCAGACGTGTTCTTGGGGTGGCCATTCACATATTTGAAACCATAAGCCTCCCCATCCGAGGTCGGCATCAGCTCGATCACCCCATGGGGCGAATGGGCGGGGATGCGCGGGGTCTTGTCGAAACTCTCCCAGCGCTTGAAATCGCGTTCGATCTCATCGGCGATGCCGGTGATCATCTGCTCCAGCCCGACATGGCGGATCAGTTTCATCATGTGATCGACAGAGACAAACGGCACGAGGGCCTTGTGTGACGGCTGCGGGGTATGGCTCATGGGGTCTCCTACGGGATCAGAAGCTGCGGGTGGGGCGGTCAAACACGCGCCGGCCCAAAAGCGAGGCGGTCAGGTCGACCATCAGCTTGGCCGTGCGGCCGCGGTCGTCCAGAAACGGGTTCAACTCGACCAGATCGAGCGAGGATACCAGCCCGCTTTCATGCAGCAGTTCCATCACCAGATGCGCCTCGCGTTCGGTCGCGCCACCGGGGACGGTGGTGCCAACCGCCGGGGCGATGGCGGGTTCGAGGAAATCCACGTCCAGCGATACATGCAGCATCCCATCTGCGGCGCGCACCCGGTCGAGAAACGCTATTACCGGCGCTTTGATCCCGTGTTCGTCGATGCTGCGCATATCGGCCAGCATCAAATCGTGACGGGCCAGCGTCGCCCGCTCTGCCGGGTCGACCGAGCGCAGCCCGATCATGCCGACCTGCGCCGTGGGCACTGGAGCGCGCACCGGGGGGAAGGCCTCAAAGCCGGGCTGGCCGGTGAAATAGGCCACGGGCGAGCCATGCAGGTTGCCCGATGCGGTGCTTTGCGGCGTGTGGAAATCGGTATGCGCATCCAGCCACAGCACGAACAGGGGCTTGCCCTGCATCTGCGCATATTCGGCCATGCCAGCGACGGTGCCCATGGACAGCGCATGATCGCCGCCCATGAAAATCGGCATCCCCTGAGGCGCAATCTCTTTCGTGGCGCGGGTCAGGGCCGAGGTCCAACCAACGCATTCCGGCAGGCAAACAAGGTGATTATCCGGCGCGACGGTGTTGGCGTCGGGCGCGATATTTCCCTTGTCTTCGACGTGATGGCCAAGCCCGGTCAGGGCCTCGGCCAGCCCCGCCACACGATATGCGTCAGGCCCCATCCGGCAGCCCTGTCGCATTTTTCCGGCATCCATCGGGACACCCACCAGGATTAGATCATGTGTTTTCATCAGGCCAGTATGCGGGCAGATGCCCCCTTGCCGGAAGAGCGCAATTTGTTCAAAATGGAAGTTGAAATGCCCAATATGGAACCATCGAATGGACAAACTGGACAATGACCTGTTGTCGGCCCTGCATCGGGACGGGCGGGCCACCTTGTCGGAACTGGCGGATCATCTGGGCGTCACCCGCACCACGGTGCGCACCCGGCTGGCAAACCTGAAGCAATCCGGTCAGATCGTCGGGTTTACGGTGGTCACCCGGCAGGACATTGCCCCAACCCCGGTGCGCGGGCTGATGATGCTCGGCATCGAGGGGCGCGGGGCGGCGCGGATCATGGGGAAACTGGCGGCCATGCCGCAGGTTCAGGCGGTGCATACCACCAATGGCAGTTGGGATCTGATCGCAGAGCTGGGGGCCGATACGCTGGAGGAGCTGGACCAGACCCTGTTTCAAATCCGTCGGCTGGACGGGATCACCCGGTCCGAAACCAACCTGTTGCTGTCGACCCGCAAGGGGCGTTAGGCGGCGTGTTTACGCGGCCCCGCCCAAAAGCGCCGCGTTGCCGCCCGAGGCGGTGGTGTCGACGCAGAGGTGGCGTTCGCCCATCACCCGGCCCATATCCACCGCGCCGGTGATCAGCGGCAGGATCGGGCCGCTGCGGCGAGAGAGCGCTTGTGCCAAGGGCCGCGCGCGGTCGGCATCGCCCCAGAACAGAACGCCGCCAAAGCCGGTCAGATGCTCAAGCACCTCTGCCGTCAAGGTGCCGGTGGCCTCGACCGCCGCGCCGCCAAGGGCACGGATTTGCCGGGCTTGCTCGGCAGCAGTTTCCGCCCCCGGACCAAGGCACAGCAGCGGCGGGCGCGGCAGGGTGCTGAGGCGGTTTGATTCTCCGGTGGGGCCGGGCAGGGTCTTGGTCTCGCCCCCCGTGCCGGCAGGGGCGGTGTCGATGGCGTTTTGCATTTCCTGTGCGCTCATCTCCCCGGTCCAATCGGCCCCGGCGCGGCCCGGTTCGGGCCGGGTGAAGCGCGACAGATAGAGCGGCCCGCCCGCTTTCGGCCCGGTGCCGGACAGCCCCTCGCCGCCGAAAGGCTGGCTGCCGACAATGGCGCCGATCTGGTTGCGGTTGACATAGATATTGCCCGCATGGATGCGATCCGCGACATGCTGCACCCGGTCATCAATCCGGGTCTGAAGCCCGAAGGTCAGCCCATAGCCGGTGGTGTTGATGGCGTCGATCACCTCGTCCAGCTGATCCGAGCGGAAGGTGGCCAGGTGCAGGACCGGGCCGAAGACCTCGCGCTCAAGATCGCCGATCCCGTCAATGCGGATCAGGCTGGGAACGATGAAAGTGCCCGCTTCGGGGGTGGACAGGCTGTGCAACAGGCGACCCTCGCTGCGGGCGGCGTCGATATGGGCGGCGATGCCCGCGCGGGCCTCTTCGTCGATCACCGGGCCGCAATCGGTTGACAGAAGCCACGGATCACCTAGAGCCAGCTCATCCATCGCGCCGGTCAGCATTTCCGTGAAGGGCGCGGCGATGTCCTCCTGCACATAGAGGCACCGCAGGGCGGAACAGCGCTGGCCCGCGGATTGAAACGCGCTTTCGACGATCGCGGTGATCGCCTGTTCCGGCAGCGCGGTGGAGTCGACGATCATTGCGTTCAGCCCGCCGGTTTCCGCCAGTAAAGGCGCGCCGGGGGCCAGAGTGTCGGCCATGGCCCGGCGGATGCGCAAGGCGGTTTCGGTCGAGCCGGTAAAGGCCACGCCATCCACCCGCGCGTCCGAGGTCAGCGCCGCCCCCACATCGCCCGCGCCGGGCAGCAATTGCAGCGCGGAGCGCGGCACTCCGGCAGCGTGCAGCAGCCCGGTGGCCAGATGAGCGATCAAAGGCGTCTGCTCCGCCGGTTTGGCCAGCACCGCATTGCCCGCCGCCAGCGCGGCGGCGATCTGGCCGGTGAAAATCGCCAGCGGGAAGTTCCACGGGCTGATACAGGTAAAGGTCCCCATCGGCGCGATCGTGGGCGCATTGGCGGCGTAATAGCGCAGGAAATCCACCGCCTCGCGCAGCTCGGCCACCGCGTCGGGGCGGGTCTTGCCGGCCTCGCGGGCCAGCAGAGCGAAGATTTCGGCGTGGTTGGCTTCGTAAAGATCGGCGGCGGCGTTCAGGATGCGGGCGCGGGTGGCGGCGTCCTCGACCCAGGGGCTGGCCGCGCCAAGGGCGGTTTCAATGTCGGCGGGCGAGGCGGTGGCGACATGGCCGACGGTCTCGGCCGGGTTGGCGGGGTTTTGCAGCGGGGCCGGAGCCTCGGGTGCGGCCGGCCCGGCCAGCAGCGGCGCGGCCTGCCAATGATGCGCCCAAAACGGTGCGGTGTCCCGGTCAAGCGCATTCAATGTCGGCCCGTGGGTCAGGTCAAACCCGCGCGAATTGCGCCGCTCGGGGGCGAACAGTTCTGGCCCGGTTGGCAGCGCGGGCGTGGGGTCGTTCAGGGCGTCAAACGGATCGCGGGCAACCCGTTCGGCGGGCACGTCTTCGTCAACGATCTGGTTGACGAAGCTGGAATTTGCCCCGTTTTCCAGCAAGCGACGCACCAGATAGGCCAGCAAATCGCGATGCGCCCCGACCGGGGCATAAATCCGGCAATGGGTTTTTTCCGCCTTCAGCACGATCCCGTGCAGCGCCTCGCCCATGCCATGCAGCCGCTGGAATTCATAGGCATCGCGCCCGGTGCCGGTCAGGGTGGCCATCTCAAGGATCGCCGCAACGGTATGGGCGTTATGGGTGGCGAATTGCGGATAGATCCGGTCGGTCATCGCCATGAGCTCGCGGGCATTGGCGATATAGCTGACATCGGTGGCGGCCTTTTGGGTAAAGACCGGGAAGCCCGCCATGCCCTCGACCTGCGCGCGCTTGATCTCGCTGTCCCAATAAGCGCCCTTGACCAGCCGCACCATGATCCGCCGGTCGTGACGGGTGGCCATGTCGTAAAGCGCATCCAGCGCCAGAGAGGCCCGCAGGCCATACGCCTGCACCACCACGCCAAACCCGTCCCAGCCCGCCAGCGCCGGCTCGGCCAGCACGCTCTCGATCACCTCAAGCGAGATCGCCAGCCGGTCGGCCTCTTCCGCGTCGATGTTCAGCCCCATACCCGCGGATTTCGCCAGCAGCGCCAGACTGCGCAGACGCGGCACCAGTTCGGCCAGCACGCGCTCCCGCTGGGCGACTTCGTAACGCGGATGCAGGGCCGAGAGCTTGACCGAAATGCCGGGGTTCTCGCGGATGTCCTGCGAATGACAGGCCTGAGCAATGGCGCTGATCGCGCGGGAATAGGCCAGATGATAGCGTTTGGCATCGGCGTCGGTCATCGCCGCCTCGCCCAGCATGTCATAGGAATAGGTATAGCCGCGCGCTTCCATTTCAGCGGCCCGCTTCATGGCGCTGGTGATGGTTTCGCCCAGAACGAATTGCTTGCCCATTTCCTTCATCGCCCGCCCGACGGCAGAGCGGATCACCGGCTCGCCCAGCCGCTTGACCGCGCCGCGCAGGGCGCCGACGATCCCCGGCTCGCGATCTTCCAGCACCTTGCCGGTCAGCAGCAGCGCCCAGGTCGAGGCATTGACCAGCGAC
>PDWI01000547.1_pt1 | contig 61060 bp, 53 predicted proteins | sample 1430891 | NCBI WGS metagenome assembly PDWI01 (sample SAMN01162508, study PRJNA174530) | Oral metagenome, whole genome shotgun sequencing project. | biome: Marine environment; feature: Marine mammal; material: Swab sample of the gingival sulcus; isolation source: swab sample of gingival sulcus... | reverse complement strand
GATGGACACAGATGGACACAGATCAGGTTTAACCACGAATGAACACGAATGTGCGTATTGAATGGAACACCCCAATAATGGTTTCTTAATCAATGAATCGCATTCAGAACCTCAGATGGATAGCCTATGATTTTGCGAATGGCTTCCTATATGAAAATCTGTGTTTATCTGTGTGCATCTGTGGTTCCTTTTTTTAACCACTGATGGACACAGATGGACACAGATGGACACAGATCAGGTTTAACCACGAATGGACACGAATTTACACGAATGAATGCATTGAATTGAATTTGGAACACCCCAATGAAGGGTTCTTAATCAATGAATCGCATTCAGAACCTCCAATGCACTACCAATCATTTTGCGAGTGGCTTCCTATATGAACATCTGTGTTTATCTGTGTGCATCTGTGGTTTCTTTTTTAACCACTGATGGACACAGATGGACACGGATCAGGTTTAACCACGAATGGACACGAATTCACACGAATGAATACATTGAATTGAATATGGAACACCCCAATGAAGGGTTCTTAATCAATGAATCACATTCAGAACCTCAGATGGATAGCCTATGGTTTTGCGAGTGACTTCCTATATGAAAATCTGTGTTTATCTGTGTGCATCTGTGGTTCCTTTTTTTAACCACGAATGAACACGAATGTGCGTATTGAATGGAACACCCAAATGAAACATTGGACACGCACAAAAATTCAACCATTTAACCTTCAATTCCAGTGGTGTTCATACCAGACCCAGAAGCGAATCGCACGCTTATCCCTATTCGTGTTCATTCGTGGTTAAATCCCGTGAAAGCAATCGATTCCCGGTTCTACCAACCCGACCAGCAAGGGATAAGGGAGACACAGAAAAAATCAATCATAAGAGCTGAGAGAGTTCCCAATCAACATAAGGAAGAGCTCTTCTTTTTACATGACCAAGCCTTTCCTGAACCGGTGAGGCATAGCCCAAAAGGGATTCAACGCATACTCATCGGGATAATTCCCTCATAATCAGTCCAAAAAAGCCAGTTGACAGACCGGAAAAATACCAGCCCAGGTGTTTGTGACAGCGTCCGCAAATACAAACCTGCCATCTGTAACCGGGGAACCAGGAAAATTCATCAACAGGTCGACCCCTGACACTGCAGCCGTCAGCTGTGGCAAAACACTGAATATCGAATACAAGTCCATGAGGATTAAAAAAGGTGTAGCTGCTTTTTCCATTAATCTCACTCTGGGCTTCCATGAATGTTATGGGAAACCGGCAGGATGAGCAGTACAGGCGCCTCTCATTCTTCTCAATTTCACAGTCCTGATTGGAAACCGACGGTTCATCCCTTCCAGGCTTGCGGTTCCCTTTCATCAAAAGGAAGACGTTGAATCCTCCTGTTTGATCAACAATCACCTGCCTCCAGCAGTCTAAAATGGCTAATCGCATTGAAAAGTCACGGCAAGCTGTATACCCTGGAATAGCCACCACCATAATGCCCGTTCTTCACCTTCTCAAAAAGTTTTTTTCAATTTCTTCATCGGTAAACCGCAAAACAATAGGTCTTCCGTGAGGACAGAACAGGGGTGTTTTTGACTTCCAGAGCTGATCAACCAGGTGCTGCATTTTCTCCAGGCTTAACCGCATATTGATTTTTACCGCTGCCTTGCAGGCACGTGTCGCGGCCAGGTGCTGAATCATAGCCTCCACTTTGGTTTCACCGCGATTGCCAAGGGCCTTTTCTATGAGCTCCACCACCATTTCAGCTTCCTGCCCACCAGAAACAATGGCCGGGACTTCTCGAACCACATAGGTCTGAGAGTCAAAGCGGTCGATATCGAAGCCAAAGGAACGCACAAAATCCATACTCTCTTCCAGCCTGATACTCTGTGCTCGAGTTAATTCAAAGGTTTGAGGAATGAGCAACATTTGGGATTCCAGTTGACCGCTCGTGTAAGACTCGAGAACCTGGTCGTAAAGGATGCGTTCATGGGCAACATGCTGATCGATCAACAGGAGTGCTCCCGGTTCCTGGGCAAGAATGAAACTGTCGTTGTATTGAGCCAAAACGCGCGGGCTTTCCTCGTGAACCGTTTCCTGAGACGGTTGGTCGGGAGGTATAACCGGCTTGTTCTGCGTTTCCGTTTCAAAAACCTGGCCGTGTTCTCTTATGAAGCGAGAGTAAGGTGTTGATTCGGACTTTTGATAAACGACACCCGGATCCTGCGATTGTCCGGTTCTCGAAAAGTTGAACCGGGTCTGAACCTGGGGCTCTTGCTCCTGGGACGAAGTACTGTGTTCTGCGGGAGACAGGCGCTGGTTGAATTCCGGTCTGGCAGTCGTTTTCCAGGGAGTGGTTTGAGGGATCTGAACCAGAACAGCCTTCAACGTATCGCGAACATGATCGTGAACATCGTTTGGATGAATGAATTTAATCTCTGTTTTAGCGGGATGTACATTGACATCGACTTCGTCAGAAGGGCACTCCAGGAAGAGGAAAATAATCGGGTAGTGCCTGGTCTCTCCAAATTCCCGATAGGCATCGTAAATAGCGTGATTGAGTACTTTATCCCGAACAAGGCGTCCATTTACGAAAAGGTATTGGAAATTTCTGCTTGTCTTCCTGACATGGGGCTTTGAAAGCAGTCCATGCAGCTTGAACGGTCCGAATTCACGCTGAAACGGAAGCAGGTCATCCACAAACGGCTTCCCGTAATGCTGGTAAATCCGCTCTTTCAGTGTTTTGACAGGTGTAACCCTAAACAGGGTTTTACCGTTGTGAGTTAAAGAGAAGAACTTATCAGTATGGGCGAAGCTGTAGGTTGTCATTAAATTGACGATCCAGGATAGTTCCGTCTCGGTCTTTCTCATGAACTTACGGCGGGCAGGCATATTGAAAAAGAGCTGATCCACCGTGACAGTCGTGCCTGGCATTTTCTGTATCTCTTTTAAATCCTTGATCTTAGATCCGTGAACTGTAACGCGATGACCGTGTTCGGCCTCTTTTTGCCGACTCTCAAGGGTTAACCGTGAAACGGAAGCGATACTGGGCAGAGCTTCACCGCGAAAACCGAGTGTTTTAATGGAGAACAAATCCTCTGAGCGGTTGAGTTTGCTGGTGGCATGCCGCTCCAGCGCCATCAGGCAATCCTCACGGTCCATTCCCACACCGTCATCCTCAACCCGAATCCTGCGCTTCCCGCCCGCATCGACGGTTACTTTGATCGAGGTTGCATGGGCATCCAGTGCATTTTCCACCAATTCCTTTAATGCGGAAACCGGCCGTTCAACCACTTCACCGGCCGCTATTTGGTTGGCTAACTTATCTGGTAATACGCGAACTCTTCCCAAGACACTTCCTTATTCATGTTAATCAACACACTCATTATACTGAAAAAGTGTCTTGAAGTAGGAGGTCTTTTCCGTAATTTATGGTACCAACCACCATCTCATCCGTTCTTTTGATACCGGAAAACTCAACTGGCCTGACTGTTCGCTTCTTAAAACCCCATATCTTCACTAGCAAATTCAAGGGCTTTAAAGTATGTCTGTACAACGACATCTTCTTCGATTTTAAGCCGGTGGGCCGTTTCAGCCAAATTGAACCAGTTGGCCTGCTCATAGTTGATAATAAGCTGCAGGACAAGACTCATGGGATTGTCGCTCATACCCAACAGGGCTTCTGAAATGATAGACGAAAGAGGAAAACGCTTGAGCACTTCTTCCATACTGAGATCCAGCATGGCGTCCAGAACAGAAATGAGCCCAAGAAAAAAGCACTCGTTCTTGAGGTTTTTCTGTCCGCTCAAAACGGCCATTTCTTCGCAAAATCGCGCGCGAACGAGAGCCGTTGTCAGCAATTCAGGCGGTTTCCCTTTTGATATGGAGGAAATAATGACCAAAGTGGCCCACTTCTGTATTTCCTTCTCTCCCAGCATGGTCAAGGCATGCTGGATGGATCGAATTCTGAATCGAACCCCAAAGTGGGATGAATTGATGAATTGAAGTATTTTTATGGCCAGTGTTGCATCTCTCTCAATAATACCTTCAAGGCGATGAAAGCGCATGTGCGGCTGATTAATCTCTTTCAATAATTGAAAATGGCTAACCTGATTGACATAAAGCGATCTGCCCGTACTCAAATCGGGAGTCTTGAAAAAATCACCCATAAAGTATTCAACACCACATTGAAGGGCCAATCGAAACTGATCATAGGTTTGAACATGATTGGCAAGAACTTTAAGGCCTTTCTTGTTGATGGCACTCAAACAGGGTTTGCTATCCGACTTGGTGAAGTTATTGAAATCAAGCCGAACTAGATCCATGTATTCAAGGTATTTACTGCCTTTCGAAACCTGCTCCATGTCTTGCAACATGAAAAGGCAGCCACGACCTTTCAAATACTTAACCCGCCCGATATAATCCTCCAGCTTGTTGAGGTCACCTTTAATTCCATAAACCACATTATGATCCAGACCTTTGGCTGGAAGGGTATAAAGCAGGTCAAGGTTGGGAATGGTGACAAATATCTGGTGTTGGCTTCTTAAAAGATCAACCCAAAACTTTAGTTTACTTTCAGAATGCTCTGCTTGACCAACTTCTATGTGTTGTTCCTCAGCTGCTTTATTCATATAGGACATGAAGTCTTTTTCCAGTTTAACTTCATATCCGAAAACTTGCTTCTCTCTATTGAAAATGGGTTGGCGGCCCATAAACATTTTCAAGGCACTCTCCCTACAATTTCCTGTGATACACGGCTTTCAAGATTTCGCTTTTCAACTTTTTCTCCTTGAAAGGCTTTGGAATAATACCATCAAATCCGGCATCTGCAAACTGCTCTCTTTCCTCTTCTGAAGTAGATGCGGTCATAGCCAAAACAGGCAAGCTGGCTTTTTCTTTGAAACTTGGATCGTTTTTCAGGACCTTGATCGCTTCAAGTCCGTCCAAAACGGGCATTTTAATATCAAAAAGAAGGATATCAAATTCATTTGCCTTAATGGCATCAAGGGCTTTCTTTCCATTTTCAACCGTAAAAATATCCCAGCCCAGACGCTCAACGTGTTTAATTGCCACAAGCCGATTGACAGGATTGTCCTCGGCTAGAAGTATTTTCAGAGGAGAGGTCATGTATTTTTCAGCCAAAAGCTCCATATCACGCGAGGAAAGCTCTTTTTGAACTCCGACAGCCATTTTTTGCTGCTTGAGCAGGAGATAATAGTGAAAGCGGCTGCCTTTGTTCAACTCACTGTCCACCCAAATAGAGCCGCCCATTTTTTCAACCAGTGTTCGACAGATGGTGAGTCCCAGCCCTGTTCCTCCAAATTGTCTGGAGGTGGAAACACTGGACTGGCTGAAGGGTTCAAAGATCACCTGCATTTTATCTTTGGGGATACCGATACCCGTGTCCTCTACGCAAAAGTAAACTGGAACACAGTTGGCATCATAAAATTGCTTGGTCTGATCTTTCAGTAGTGCGAATATTTCTGGAGGGGCTTCATCCATGGGCATCGCCCTAACAACAACCTCACCAGAAAATGTAAATTTAAGGGCATTACCTACCAGGTTATTGAGAATCTGAGTCATTCGCACCGGATCGCCCAAAACGGTGCGATCCAAATCACTGTGAACCTCCATGCGCAAGGTCAATTGCTTTTCCTGGGCAATGGATCCAAGTGTTTTAATGTTCTTTTGAACAATCTCTTTCAGATTGACTGGAATCCATTCCAATTTGAGTTTTTTTGCTTCAATTTTGGCAAAATCGAGTAAGTCATTGATAAGACTCATCAATCCTTCGGCAGAATACTTCAGCAATCCCAGATTCTCGCGATCTTCCGGTGACAAACGGCCTTCTTTAATCAATGAAGCCATTCCAAGTATGCCGTTTAAAGGCGTCCTCAGTTCATGTGTAACAGTTGCCAGAAAACGACTTTTGGCAGCATTGGCCTCCTCTGCCTGTTTCTTGGCTTCTCTTAGCTCTACATCGATTCTTTTTTTATCCGTAATATCAGAGAAAATCCCCTGATACAGCTTTTCTCCAAATGACTTCCTTTTAATAGGCCACAGAGTGGCTTCATACCAGCGATGCCGGGACTCGGAGTAGAGTTCAAACGTAATTTCAGGTACTTCTTCACTGAATTGTTTCATTTGTTCATGAAAAAATGCCACGTTGGATTCCCCAATTAAAGAAACAAGGCTGGCATGACCCTCCATGAACAAATCGCTTTCCAAACCAAATCGCCACACATTCCCGCTTACAAATTCCACGGGAAACCCTTCGCTGCCTCTGAAAAGAAAAAGAACCACAGGGCTGCGGCTGATGATGGCTTCCAGTTCTTCTCTTTCACGGTAGGATTGAAGCAGCTTTTGCTCGCTTTCCTTATAACTCGTTATATCTTCCACTAAACCCAGAATAACGGTATTACCTGTGACCTTGTCTATTTGAGGGACTTTTTTCATTCGAATGGTAATTCGCTTTCCATCCAGATGAATATGCTGAACAGGAACTTCCATCATTCTTCCTGTTCTCACAATCAGACTGTCGATCTTATCGATGTACTCAACATCCTTGTTATGCTTGAAAGCTTTTCTGGCTGTTTTCCCTATAACATCCTCTTTCTTGATATTGAAGATCTCTTCCATCTTGCGATTCCAGAAGAAGAACCTTTTTCCACCGGACCAGTCTTTCGCAAATATGCCAATGGGCAGTTCTTCAAGAAGTGGTAAAAGAACGCCATCCTGAGCTGAAAATGCATGGAGTATGCTTTTCACCTCCATTCGATTTGAGCTTGGATTTCTTTTTTTCATGCTGCCCCTTTCCTCTCGACCACAGTGACAACTATGGCGGTCACAAAAGTACTCATCGGGCGAAAAAACTAAAAGCATAACTAAATTGCAAGGCTATTTTTAAAAAAAATCACTCCCTCTCTGGCTGTCTTTTCCTCAGCCGCAGGGTGAAACTGAAATGCCGACCTATGCCTGTTCTTTGCTCCAGACTGAAAAAGACCTTTGAGAATCACCTTCCCTATGAGGCACCTGGAGCATCCTGAACGGTCTGGACCTTCGCGACAATGCGCTTGGCATAATCGTAATCGGGAAATATTTGAATTTCCTCAATATAGCGCCTCAGCATGTCCAGACAAATCATGGCTGAGCCCTTTCGGATCCGGCTTCTGCCCCAAGCTGGAAATTGAAGGACCTGGCTGTATGTCCTCTCTCGAGCAGCAAGGGCAAAAGCAACTGTTCCCACAGGTTTTTCATCTGTCCCGCCGCCTGGCCCTGCAATACCGCTAACAGATAATGCAATGTCAGCAGATGCCTTGTTTCGAGCTTCAGAAGCCATGCACGCTGCAACACGCAAAGAAACCGCTCCATTCGACTCAAGAACTCGCTCTGAAACATGGAGCAGCCTTGTTTTCAATAGATTGGAATACGTTACAAAGGAACCCATGAAGTACTGAGAACTTCCGGGCACACTGACCAGCTGATCAGCCAGCAGACCTCCCGTACAGGACTCTGCCAGTACCAGGGTCCATTTTCGCTTAACCATGCTTTCTTGAATGACGCTTGCAGCATCACCCACATCTTCACAAAAAATGTACCCTTTCAAGGTGCACCTTATTGCGTTCAAAACGGGATCGATCTTTTGCTTTGTGCCATACAGCTTCACTTCAATTAAGGGAAAAGAAGCTCTAAAGCCAATGGAACAGCCATCATTCTTGTGAGCTGAAACCAACTCGCCCACTTTGGATTCCGACAACCCGAATGTAAAGACGCGTTTGGTCATCTTTTGTTCAGTGGGAACAAAAGACTGGAGCATTCTTGGCAGGACTTCCTCATCAAACATGTGTTTCATTTCGTAGGGAACTCCGGGCATGAAAAAGAAACGAGCGGATCCAATCTGCAGTGAAAAGCCACAGGCAGTTCCTTTTGGGTTGGGCAGAATTTCTGATCCTCGCGGAAGCCTCGCCTGTTTCAAGTTACTGAGCGGCATCTTTCTTTGTCGATAGCGCTCTTCAAGAATGTGAACCCATTCCCGGTACACTTCAAGTTCCGTCCCGCTTGCTTGAGCGGCAGCTGCAGCGGTTAGATCATCTTGGGTCGGGCCCAGACCCCCTGTAACCAAAACCACATCAGACGATCGAGAGCAATCCACAAAAAGATCCGTCAAGTGGTTGAAATCATCTCCAACCGTTATTTGCTTAATCGGCCTGTACCCTGTTTCAATGAGCCGACTGGCCAGCCAGGCCGAGTTCGTGTCAGTCACTTCACCGTGTAAAACCTCATTGCCTGTTGATATGATTTCGACATGCATGGTACTGAATCAAGTGCGGGAAGCCAAACGCCTTTTGACAATTTGGCCCAATTCAGCATAGCTGAACGGCTTTAACAAGACATCTTCTTTTCTAATGGGAAATTCACACTGCTCAATGGGAGAACCCGTACACAGCAAAGCGGGTAATGAAGCATTGTAACGATGAGCTTCTTTAATCAGCTCAACTCCACTCATTCTCGGCATCTTGAAATCTGTCATCAACAAATCATACTCAGCGGGATTCTTTTGAATCAGTTTGAGTGCCTCAGCTGGTGAGTTCGTACAAGTTGTTCTATAGCCAAGATGACACAAAAGACTGTTGATCACATCTGTAAGCATTTCTTCATCATCGACAACGAGAATGTGCGCCGAAGTTACAGGTTCTGCCGCTTTGTGTTCAATCATACGTGTTTCTTCACTTTCAGAAGAAAGAGCCATGGGCTCTTTCTCTCCATTCAACTTGTCTTCTAACATAAGTATACTTCAACTCCAGAATGCTCTTTAAAACTAAAAACCTGTGATGACGAACACGCCCTAGTGGTTCATATTCTAGTCGAACAGAAGGGACAATACCACAAACTATTTTTAAAAAAATGAAACACTTATTGATGAACAACATAACAGTTCACCAGCAAATAGGCTTTCAGCCCGGCAATCATGAAAACAGACCAGCCATCTCAGACATGGAAAATACGGTTCTTTTGTGTTTTGCATCAATATCTAAAAATATATTTCCATTTTTTGAACACAGAACAAAAAAATATCATATAATCTTTAACTGCAGAATTGAATCAATCACTTGACCAATATTTTAAATCAAAAAAAAAGGAAATAGGAGAAACAACCATGAAAAAAATACTAGTGCTATTAGCAAGCATTGCCTTGACCGCCTCTATTGGTGCTCAGGATTTAGCATCCAGCCCCGGAGAGAACAGCGATCTCCCGTCCAATCCCGAACCCGGAAAGTGTTATGTCAGGTGTAAAACACCTGATGTCTACAAGAATGAAGAAGTGACATTTGTCGTAAAACCAGGTTACACCACATTGGTCCTGCACCCGGCAGAATATGAAACAGTGACCGAGCAGGTTCTTGTCAAAGAAGAAGAAATCAAGCTCGTTGTTCACCCTGCCGAATGGGGAACTGAAGAAGTGACTTACATTTCAAAGCAAAAAGGCTCTAGTCTTAGCAGCACTCCGGCCACATTTGTCGACGATGTTTTCTCAGTTGTCATTAAGGCCGAATCTGCTTTCTGGGTACTCGGTGACAGAATGCCCGACTGTGAATCCGCCGACCCGAATGACTGCCGTGTTTGGTGTTACAAGAAAGTGCCCGCCGTTTACGAAACCTATCCCGTTCAAAAGCTCGGTGTTGACGCCACCACTCAGCGAACGCCAATCAAGGAAGAAAGCTCCTCTTTCACCAAGAAAGTAATTACCAAAAAAGCGTGGACGGAAGAAGTTGTCGTTCCTGCCGAATACGCTACAATCAAAAAAACCGTCTTGAAAAAAGATGCCTGGTACGAAGAGGTAAAAGTAGAACCTGTATACAAGACCATCACCAAAGAGGTACTTGAAAAGAAAGGCGGTTTGACTAGCTGGAAAGAAGTTGATTGTCAACTGACCGAATACAATGTACTCCCGCTGAACTGGGATCTCAACAGTGCAGAGCTGACCCTGACTGCCAAGTCCATTATTGATGACTTTTTATTACCTGTTTTAACTGAAAACGAAGGTGTGATGGTTGAAATCTCTTCCCACACGGATTCCAGAAACAGCAAAGCGTACAACCAGGACCTCTCCGAAAGAAGAGCAAGAGCCGTTGTGGATTACCTGATCTCCAAAGGCATCAACGGCAGCCGCCTGGTTTCAAAGGGCTACGGTGAAAGCAAACTCATCAACAGATGTGCTGACGGCGTTCCCTGCACAGAAAGAGAACACCTGCAAAACAGAAGAACCGAATTCAGAATTATCAGTCAGTAAAACAGCTGATTCGCGCTTTACCAAAAAAAAGAGACACTTACCGGTGTCTCTTTTTTTTTGGTTGGAAACGCCCCAACTTGACCACTTTAAGTGCAGCCAGACAGCAATCGGCAGGCATGAAAAAGCCACAGTTTGAAATGGGGCAGTGAATCATGCTAAGATTTCAGTGCTTGCTAATGAAAAAAAGGAGTTTGTATTATGCAAAATAAAAGTTTGTTTATTTCCCTGTTGATTGCGAGTGCCTTTCTTTCCTGGAGCACACCTCTCAGAGCTCACTGTCAGGTTCCCTGCGGTATTTACGATGATTACGCCAGAGTTATCTCCATGCTCGAGGATGCCTCAACGGTGGAAAAAGCCATCAAGAGTATGACCGCGCTGGCAGGAAAAACCGATGTTCAATCTCAAAACCAAATGGTCCGCTGGGTAGTCAACAAAGAAGCTCACGCTGAAAACATCATCGCAACGATTGCCAACTACTTCCTGACTCAGCGGGTGAAAACAAGCCAGAAAGACTATGTGGAGCGTCTGAAAAAGCACCATCAAGTCATCTTATTGGCCATGAAAGCCAAACAAACTGTCGACCCCAAAGTGGTGGCCGAACTCAAGAGCAGCATTGAAGCTCTCAAGGCTTATTATCCCAAGACTGTAAAATAAACGTTTATCTTCGAGAATACCTCAAAAAACAAATACCGCGACCTTGGCACCTATTCCGCACCCTCAAAATCGTCCGAGGTTAACAGCTTATAACCACGGAAGACAATAAAAGTCTGCTCACTGTGATGTTTGTGGACTGTTTGTATTCACTATTTCTAAAAGTAATGCAAAGTATTTCTCAGGTATCGAACAGGCCTTGTTTCGATCTCTTGAGAAGAGATGTTTACTGAAGCCCGTATAGACCACTTGACCTGAGCTTTGGTTGAATATTTCGTATTGGAAAACAATGAGTCTTTTCCTCAATTTCCCGATTGCTGTCCGAATACTGATGGCATCACCATAGCGTATGGCATGCAGGAACCGGCCTGACAGTTCCGCGACCATCATGTAGATACCGTCCCGCTCCATTTCATGATAGGGAACACCGTAAGCACGACACAGTTCTGTGCGTCCTATTTCACAATAGGCCGCATAGACGCTGTGGTGAACCACGCCCATTTGATCCGTATCGGCATAGCGAATTTGCAGTGGACAGGTATGCCAGTTAGCCATATCAGACTTCAGTAACCAGTGATTTGGCCACCAGTTCAGCGATATCCAGGGTTTGAATTTCCTCTTCAAGCCCCTGATCGGTCACTCCATCGGTCATCATAACTGTACAGTAGGGACAGGCCGTCGCGATGACAGAGGGTTTCACAGGCCCTTCAACCGCCTGCTTGACGCGTTCCACATTAATTCTCGAACCAATGGTTTCCTCCATCCACATGCGACCGCCGCCCGCACCACAGCACATGGCATTATGACGATTGAGCTTGAACTCGAGCGGCTCATCCCTGGTCACTTGATCAATCACGGAGCGTGGGGCATCGTATACCTTGTTGTGCCTGCCCAGATAGCACGGCTCGTGGTAAATAACTTTCTCGAACTCCGCTGAAACAGAGATCTTGCCTTCTTTTAAAAGACACTCAATAAGCTCGGTATGGTGAATAACTTCATAATTGCCATCAAACTCGGGATACTCGTTTTTCAGGGAGTTGTAAGCATGAGGATCACAGGTTACGATCTTTTTCACACCGTACTCATTGAGTGTTTCAACCAAAGTGACTGCCAATTCCTGAAAGAGCATCTCATTTCCGGCACGGCGGACACATTCACCAGTGGAACCTTCTTCCCCGCCCAGAATGGCAAATTGAATGCCCGCTTCCTTGAGGATCTTGACAAAGGCTTTGGCAACTTTTTGGTTTCTGTTATCAAAAGACTGGGCTGAACCCACGTAGAACAGGTAGTCTAAATCGGCAACTTGTTCTTCACTTTCAACCTGGGCAACATCCAGGCCCTTTGCCCAGTCGCCGCGTGTGGCGGAATTGAGTCCCCATGGGTTGCTCTGGCTTTCGTAATTGGCAAAGGCATCCTGCAGCTCATCGGGAAATTCTGTGTCCATCATGACTTTATACTGTCTCATTTTGTAGATTTTGCCTAAATGCTCCAATTCCAGAGGACAGGCCGCTTCGCAGTACCCACAAGTTGTGCAGGCCCAGAGTGTGTCTTCTGAAATGGTCTCTCCAATCAAATCCGGTAATTCATCTGTCTTTTCAGCCAGCAGGGTTTCGCGAACATCCATGAGATGGTGTTTCAAGCTATCATTCACCCATTTCAAGGAAAGCGGTTTGCCCGTAAGGAATGTGGGACAGGAATCTTTACATCTTCCACATTCTGTGCAGGTAAAGACATCCAGGCCATCTTTCCACAGCAGCTGCGACGCATTTTGAATACCCACTTCGGGCTCCATATCTTCATCGGCATCTTCGTCTTCCATTGCCTCCATCAAGGCTTCCAAATCCACTTTGGGTACCTTGTTCAAAGGTGAATTGTGACTGAAGAGCAAAGCGGGAAAAGCGGTAAGAATGTGAAAGTGCTCACCTATCGGCAGGTATACCAGGAACCCGAAAACAAGTGCCAATTGAAGCCAGTAAAAAAGATGGTAACCCACTTTCAAAACAACCAGGGACAGACCGCTCAAAGCGGTTGCAACCACACTTCCCACGAATGCAAAGTGCCGTTCATGCACTAAATCAGGTACGGCCAAACTGGCGAGTTCGCCACTTTCAGTGGCCTTAAGCGCGAATTTAAAGCCGTCATACATGAAGTCCGTTACCATAATACCCAGAATCAAACCGAGAATAACCATGGCCTCCTTGTTGGGCTCCAATCTTCGCGGCTTGACAACCAATCGCCTGAAAAAGGCGTAGAGGATAGCGAGAACAACCGCCACTTCAATGAAATCCTTCAGCCAGGCATAAGCACCGCCAATGAGACCGGGATAGACGAAGTCTTCGCTGTAACCAATGACGATTAGTTGTATTTTGCGGAAAAGCAGCGTCATGAAACCGTAAAAAATAACCGCGTGCATGAAACCGGCCTTGGGATCGCCTGTAATCATTTTGTTCTGAAACAAACCAAAAGTCAGAACTTTCATTACGCGCATACCAAAAATATCCCAGCGCATTTCGGGTTTCAACTTCAGAATCAACTGAATTTTTCGATTAAGAAAATAAAAAAAACCACCGAAAGATACAATAAGCACAACGGTCATAATGATCGGATTCATGTGCCCTCCACCTCTATGAACAAGAATAACCTATCAATTGACAGGGTAATTTAATCATAAATCCCGTTGCCATACCCTGTCAAGATTTACCAACCTTCATTGGAATAAGGAAAGCAGCCGTATAGTGAGCCCACATGATACCTGTTATGAACTAATTAAGGACATGGTTCCTCATCACGAATGGCAGTCCTACAGCCGGGATCTGCCCCTGCATTATCGCCAAATACCTGAATCATGGCAACTTAATGCCGCCATGCGGCATAGGCTTCTTTTTCAAATACAATGGGATTTTTTCAATCCCGACGGGGCAGAAAATCTTGCCGAAAAAAAAGAGATCACCCTTTTGTTTTTATCAAACTTTTTTGGAAGTTCATTTTTAGCCCGTTGGGAAGCCATGCTCGAGCGTCTTGAAGAGAGTCAACGCGAGAAGTGGCTTTTTCAATTCTGTAAGATGGAGGTACTGCTCAAGGGTTTGGAAATTCCAGCAGCGGATAGAATTTCTTGGCTTATGCAGTTTGACACGACACAGAGAATTGGTAAAACAACGCGAGCTCGAGTCATAAAAACAAAGAGTCTCGGTCTGGAATCGGATATTCTCCAGGTGGATAAGACCATGGATTGGAGGGCCATTAAGTCCAGCTACCGCCGCGCTTTGAAAGAGCATCACCCCGACCGTTCGTCTTCAGACTCCGCTGCTTCAAGCGTACAAATGATTGTCAGTGAATACAAACGTCTAAAGCGTGAAAAGGAGCAGAGAAAGACTAAAAAGTACTTTTAACATGGCAATGTGCGTATAGCGTAATGCGCCTGACTCTTTCTCTTTTTTTCGCATGCCATGAAACAAAAAACATCAAGGCCGAAAACCACATTCAGTCATATTATTTCCCCTTGTTCGCTCGCGGTGCATTCCCAAATTCAAGTCGATTGATTATAATGACACATGGATCCGGCAACAAAAGAAACATTACTGCCGGATTGAAAAACAATGCTGCGAAGACTGGAGGATGGTATGGCTTTACACCCAATGGCAGGAAAAAAAGCGACTAGCGAATTTACAACCGATCTGGCTCAATTGGCGGATGCCTATTATCAGGGGAAACCCGACCCTGAGAATCCAGATGAAAGAGTCAGCTTCGGCACAAGTGGACACAGGGGAACTTCCCTGAAGAATTCCTTCAATGAACTTCACATTGCTGCCATCACCCAGGCCGTTTGCGATTTCAGAAAGGAACAGGGTTACAGCGGCCCTATTTTCATTGGAATCGACACCCACGCACTCTCAGAGCCTGCTTTTAAAACGGCTTTGGAAGTTCTGGCCGCCAATGAAGTGCCCGTACGAACGGATCTGGAAGGCCGATTCACGCCCACACCTGTCATTTCACACGCCATTCTCACTTTCAACAGAGACAACCCCGGTCTGCAAGCGGACGGCATTGTCATCACACCCTCCCACAACCCACCCACCGATGGCGGCTTCAAATACAATCCGCCCACTGGCGGCCCAGCTTCCTCCAGCATGACAAACACCATTCAAGCTCGGGCCAACCAATATCTGGAACGCAAAATGGCTGGTGTTCACAGGATACCCTTTGAAAAAGCACGCAGACATAGCTGCATAGCACAAGTTGACCTGATGAATCAGTATCTGAACGATCTGCCGTCGATCATCAACCTGGAGGCCATCAAGCAGTCGGGCCTTTGCATGGGTGTGGATCCCCTGGGCGGCGCGGGCGTGCATTACTGGGAACCTTTGGTCGAAAAATACGGTTTGAATATCGAGGTGGTCAACAAGGAGGTCGACCCCAGCTTCAGCTTCATGTGCATCGACAAAGACGGCAAAATACGAATGGACTGTTCCTCTCCTTACGCCATGGCGGGTTTAATCGCGTTGAAGGACCGCTATGACATTGCCTTTGGCAACGATCCGGACACAGACCGACACGGCATCGTCTGCCCTTCAGCCGGGTTGATGAACCCCAATCACTACCTCTCCGTTGCCATTGACTATCTCTACAGAAACAGGCCTCAGTGGAAAGCAGATGCCGCCATTGGCAAAACCCTGGTATCCAGCGCCATGATCGACCGCGTGGCTGTGAAGCTCAAGAGAGCCGTGTGTGAAGTTCCCGTTGGTTTCAAGTGGTTTGTGGATGGCTTGCTGGACGGTTCGTTTGGCTTTGGAGGAGAGGAAAGCGCCGGTGCCTCCTTCTTGAAAAAGGACGGTTCTGTCTGGACCACTGACAAAGACGGCATCATTCTCAATCTCCTGGCAGCTGAAATGACAGCTGTAACGGGGAAAGATCCCGGTGCGCATTATCAAGCTCTCACGGCTGAATTCGGAACACCTCATTACGAACGTCTGGACACACCCGCCAGCAAGAGTGAGAAAGAGCTTCTCAAAGGCATGTCCCCCGCCGATGTCTCTTCAGACTCCTTGGCGGGAGAGGCCATTCAGCAGATTCTGACCGAGGCTCCCGGTAACAAGGCCTCCATCGGCGGGCTGAAAGTGGTGACCGAAAACGGCTGGTTCGCCGCCAGACCTTCTGGCACAGAGGACATCAACAAACTCTACGCCGAGAGTTTTAAGAGCAAGGATCACCTGAAAACCATTCAGGAAGAGGCCAAAGAGATTCTCTCGAGCCTGGGATAGTCTCTGGCATTTGCATTTCCAACTGATATTTTGAGTACACTATAAAACCATATCGAGGACCGTTCCAAAAACCGGAGGCGTTATGAAACTGGCTGGTAAAATTGCGATTTTTCTTATCCTCATTCTGTTCTTCTTTGTTCTGGCTGCAGTTGTTTACAACAGGTTCCCGAAAAAATCAGCGCGATTGAACCAATTGAACAAGGTTGAGCAGAAACGGGAAGACGATTATCTCTTTGAGCAATTGGAAGACATAGGCAGCGGAGTCAACTTTGAAGACCGGACAGCATACGATCCGCTTGGCATGCCGGAGAGCGAACTCAACATGATCCTTCTCCAGAATGGCTCTGCGCTGGCTTCCTTCTATGCTCTCTACCATCGCGATTACACGGGAGACTTGACCATTGAAAGCAACCATTCAAGAACCTACCGGTTGGAATCACACTCGGATCCTGTCCCCAATTACCGACCGTGGCAAAATCTGGTTCGCCTGCTCATTCTCCAGGCTCATCATCACTTCATCAATGAAAGGGAAGATCAGGGGCTCGAGGCCTTAGGAGCCGCTTCCCAGCTTATTCAAGCCATGCTGCAGAATCCCTCCATGATCGAGCTGATCATGGGCCTGTATCAAAGCAATGAGTTGAATAAGTACCTCGTTCAATCGGGTCGACTTTATCCCGAGATATGCCTCAGCTGGATCCCAGATCCCGCTTTTATCATCGAGTCACTGGATCAAGCGCTTTACTGTGAATTCCTGCTCATGGAAAACATGATTGAATCCGGTGAAATCCTACAGTCCATGAAAAGTGATCAACTTGGATCGGCTGCCATGTTGTTCTTTAACAAAGAGCAATCCATTGGCTTTTTAATTGAAAATTACCGAAAGCATCACCAATGCCTTGAAAAGAGTCTCTTGGTTCAGCCTCAAAGGGAACCACATTTCTCTAAAACAAACCCCTGGCATTGGTTCTCCAATCCAATTGGACGTATTCTGCTCGACGCAGGCATGCCGAGTTTCAACAGCGTGAACATGAACGCATGTCTTTCCATTTGGATGGCAGACGCCACGCGTCTGGTTCTCATCAGAAGAAACAGACATCTTGAAACGGGAAAAGACACAACGCAAGCCTTGGTAAAAGAATTGAACTTGGTCAACCCGTACGGCTATCAACCCTATCAGGTCGATCAGAACGGCAAGCTGATTTTACTGCCAAAGGACGATCCGCTCTGGAAAACTTTTTCTGTGAAACAATTGTCCAGTTTATCCGCATTCCCGGTAGTCGTTCCATATCCACACCCGGATGATCAGCGCGGTTAAAAAATGAAAGCGTTGCCACTTTTGCAGCGAATCTGTAAGCATTCCACCGTAACTCGCACCCTTGAAGGGCGTGGCTGCAAACTAACACGGCATTCTTCTTGACATAGACAAGCGAAAAAGCTAGGATTGCCAGCCGGGTTTTTTGGCGATTGGATACAAAGTTCCCGAAAAAAAGTGCCGTTTAAAAAGCAGCCGGAGTCAGCAGCGCATGTTTGATCAATTAACCGATAAGCTACAACTAACTTTTAGAAATCTACGCGGTAAGGGCAAGATTTCGGAAGAAAACATCCAGGATGCCTTTAAACAGATCAGGCTGGCCTTACTTGAAGCGGACGTCAATTACACCGTCGTCAAAAATTTTACCAAAGAGATCAAGGAAGAAGCACTTGGGCAGGAAGTCCTCAAAGGGCTCAACCCGGGCGAACAACTCGTTAAAATTGTTCACGATAAACTGGTTGAAACGCTGGGTGGTGAATCCGAAGAGCTGCAACTCACAGGAGACGGTCCCCACGTCATTCTCATGGTAGGTCTGCAGGGCGCGGGTAAAACAACCACTTGCGGCAAGCTGGCCCTGAAGTTAAAAGAACAGAACCGTCATCCTTTACTGGTTCCCTGTGATATTTATCGTCCGGCTGCAAGACAACAGTTGCAAGTGGTTGGCGATCAGGTGGAGGTCCCCGTTTTTGACTCCACCGACATGAACGATCCGGTTCAAATTGTTTCGGACGCAATCGCCCAGGCTCGAAACACCGGTCGCGATATCGTGCTTGTGGATACCGCCGGCCGCCTTCACATTGACGATGTGCTGATGAACGAATTGAAATCGTTAAAATCCGAATTTCAGCCAAAGGAAATCCTGTTCGTAGCCGATTCCATGACGGGCCAGGATGCGGTTCAATCGGGCAGGGCCTTTCACGAGGCACTGGGTGTCACGGGTTTAATTCTCACCAAACTCGACGGTGATACACGCGGTGGCGCGGCCCTTTCCGTCAAGCAAGTAACGGGTCAACCCATTAAATTCATGGGTACAGGTGAAAAACTGGATGCCCTGGAAGCCTTCCACCCCGACCGCATGGCCTCCAGAATCCTGGGCATGGGTGATGTGCTCAGTCTGGTGGAACGCGTTCAGGACAAAGTCGATCAAGACGAGGCCATGGCGCTTCAAAAGCGCATGTTCAAGAACCAGTTCAACCTGGAAGACTTCAGTAAAACACTGGGTCAGATTGATAAAATGGGCGATCTGGGCAGTCTCATGTCCCTGGTACCGGGCGCTTCGCAAATTAAAAAGAAAATGGACATGCAGGAAGAAGCCAAACAGGCCAAGCGAACACGGGCCATGATTTCTTCCATGACCCCTGAAGAACGACGCAATCACGCGATCCTCAACACCCGACGAAGACAGCGGATTGCTCGCGGCTCCGGATGCACCGTAACCGAAGTCAATCAAATGCTCAAACAATTCGTTTATATGAAGAAAATGATGGGTATGATGACAAAACCCGGAAAATTTGGTAAGCTCTCGCAAATGTTCAGCAGGGCTGGACTGGGTGACTTCGCCAAAAGCATGATGCCCGGCATGGGCAGACAACAGCTTCCGGCCGATTTCGATGAACAAAAGTTAATGGAAATAGCTGAAGCCAACGGTGGAAAGCTCCCACCGGAGATCCTGAAACAAATGGGCTTTGGCTCACCAAGACAAAACCCGGGAATCAGCAGACCTAAAAAAGATCGAAAAAAGCAGAAAGCTAAAAGAAAAAAAGGCAGAAAAAGAAGATAGGAGAGATTGTTCATGTTGGCAATACGTTTAAAAAGAGTAGGAAAAAAACATCAACCACAGTACCGCATCGTGGTTTCAGAAAATGAAAAAACCCCGCGCGGACCTTTTGTGGAAGAAATTGGATATTACCATCCGGCCTCAGCTGAAAAAACGGTCAATATCAAGAAAGAAAGAGCAGAGTACTGGCTTTCAAAAGGCGCAAAACCCTCTGAAACCATCAAGAATCTGTTCAAGAAAAACGGCGTAGCTGTATAAATGAAAGACTGGCTAACCAACTATTTCAAAAGTGTTCTAGGCGGAGTTGACGCCTCTGAAATTCAGATCACCAGGCTCGATGGAGTTCTGGTATCTGTCTTCAAGGTCAGCATCCCACGTTCTTCCATTTTAAGCGAACACCCGCGATTCATGAAATCCATGCAGGGAGTTGTAGCGGCATCGGGCCGTAAGGAAAACAAACGCTATGTCCTTGAACTGGAAGAAAGAGAAACAGCCTCAGAAGAGTAACTTGCGGTGCGTAGGCACCATTTCAAAACCCCATGGGATTCATGGGGCTTTTTTTTTGCATATGGAATCAGACCTGCCACAATGGCTTCAAAACAGAGAATCGTTCTATGTTGAAGTTGACGGGCATGTTGTGTGCAGTCCGGTTTTGTCTTTTAAATGGAAGCAAAACCGACCCATTATCACACTGGAACTCTTCAAAAGCAGAACCGATATTGAATCTCATACGGGCACCGCTCTGTACGTCCTGGAAGAAGAGGCTCGGGCGGCCTGTGACGAGGACTTCTTTTTCAACAGTGATCTGGTAGGGTTGGAAGTCCTGTGCCGCAATCCTGAACTCACTTCACCAGAGAAGGTGGGTGTCATTGTCGCTGTTCACGAGAACCCAGCCCACAACCAGTTGGAGATAAGAAAAGAATCGGGGTCGGTGTTTTGGCTGCCCTTTGTCAAAGGCCTGATCCTTGATATTGACCTGGAAAAAAGGCAGCTTACGGCTGTTATTCCAGAAGGGCTGGACGAGCTTTCATGAAAATCGACTGCCTGTCCATCTTCCCCGAACTGCTGACTCACGCGCTGGGTTTCGGCGTGATTGGAAGAGCCTGTCAACGCGGATTGATACAGCTGCACCAGCACGATATCCGCAGTTTTACGACCGATAAGCATCAACGCGTGGATGATCTTCCCTATGGCGGCGGAGCCGGGATGGTCTTCAAGCCGGAACCCGTTACGGCGGCCTTGAAATCCGTTCAAACGCAAAAGGCTCTGGTTATTCACCCTTCGCCGTCGGCACCGCTCTTTACACAGGAAATTGCACAGGAGCTATCGAGTCGCGACCATCTCATCTTCATCGCCTCGCGCTATGAGGGTTTGGATCAAAGAGTGATCGACCATCACGTTCACCGTGAATACTCCCTGGGCGACTACGTCATTTCAGGCGGCGAACTGGCCGTGGCCGTCATGGTGGACGCCATTATCCGATTAGTTCCTGGCGTGTTGGGAAACCCCGAGAGCTCACAAACGGAAAGTTACAGCGATGGCCTTTTAGAACACCCTCACTACACCCGTCCTGCCGAGTTTGAAGGTCACAAGGTGCCTGAGGTCCTGCAAAACGGCCATCACACTCTCATCGAGCAATGGAGGAAACGGGAATCGCTGAAAGCCACCTGGCTCAAACGTCCAGATTTACTTGAGAAAAGGGACTTGAGTTTAGAGGAAAAACGCATATTGCATGCAATCGAGGAAGAGACGACAGACAGGCAGCGTTCCAGTGACAAAAAAGAACCCGGAGGTTCGTAGTGCAGCAGGAAGATCTGTTTTCACGAATTCACCTGGTGTTGAGGCACGATCAGGTGCTCAGTAAAGACGGCCAAACCATCAATTCCAGTGTCACTCAATTTGACCTTCACGATTTCAGCAGGCTGGCAAAGACGTACGGCCTGGGAGGTTTCCACTGTGTCACGCCGCTGAAAGAACAGCATCGAATTTGCAGCGAAATTTTGAGCTTCTGGGAAAAGGGCTACGGGCAGGAGTACAATCCCGATCGCGTTCATGCTCTTCAACTGTTAACACTCCATTTCAGCTTTGAAGATGTCCTGGAAAGCGTGAGCCGTCAACACGGCGGACTCCACCCCATCACGGTGGGCACCAGCGCAAAATCTTCAAATCCTGAAAAAGAAATTGCATTTAAAGATTTTTCAAGTAAAATAGGTCGTTCTGGGCTTCCCATCGTCGTGCAGTTTGGCACAAGCTGGGGTTTGAGCCCGGAACAGTTGGATCGAAGTGATTGGAACCTTCCACCCGTAAACGGTCTCTCGGGCTACAATCACCTCTCGGTGAGATGTGCTGCCGCTATTCTCGTTGACCGATTATTTATGGCACATCAAAACTAAGGAGCTTTAAAATGCAAATCTTGCATGAACTTGAAAAGGAACTCATGAAAAAAGAGTTCCCAAAATTCAGAGCGGGCGATACAGTAAAAGTCCACCTGAAGATCGTTGAAGGAAACAAGGAGAGAATCCAGGTTTTCCAAGGCGTTGTGATAGCGATAAACAAAAAAATGAATCGCGGTACTTTCGTTGTTCGCAAAGTATCAGCTGGAAACTACGGTGTTGAGCGAATTATTCCCTTCTACTCTCCTGCAGTCGACAAGATCGAAGTCGTCAAGTACGGTCGTGTCAGACGAGCCAAGCTTTACTACCTGAGAGGCAGATCAGGAAAAGCCGCCAGAATTCCAGAAAGGCGCATCAGATAGTTTCACGCTTAAACAGAAAAGCCCCGCTGGTCGGGGCTTTTTTTATTGGGTGAAGCTAAGCGATTGACGTGATCTCTTCTACCGCCTGCTTGCTCCGGTAATAACCAGCAAAAAGATGGCACCTAAAACGGCCACACCAAAGCTGGGCAGATTAAAATGGAAATTGTAGGGCCTCTGATTGATAAAATTCATGATAATTCCACCGAGAAAAGCTCCAACTATACCGATGGCAGCATTGGTCACACAACCCTTTTTCTTGCTGGAACCCGCAATCATATTGGCAACCCATCCGGCCAGGGCGCCAAAAACAATCCAACTTAAAATACCCATTCGTTTTTCCTCCGCAACAAGGTAACTCAAGTTTGGCATAGGACAGGACTCACGTCCAGCAAAATCGATGGTGGATACCAGATAATGATGGGACACCCAAACAAGTTTTTTTTTATTAATAACGCCCTGAACCTCAAATGCATAACCAGTGATTTTGTGAGTGACTTCCTATAGGAATATCTGTGTTTATCTGTGTCCATCTGTGGTTTCTTTTTTTTAACCACTGATGGACACAGATGGACACGGATATTTTTAACCACGAATGAATCTGTGGCATCCAAATAGAGGTTTTTTAATTAATGAATATCGTTCAGAACCTCAAATGAACAACCAACGATTTTGTGGGTGGTTTCCTGTTTAAATATCTGTGTTTATCTGTGTTCATCTGTGGTTCCTTTTTTTTAACCACTGATGCACACGAATGTACAAATTGAATGGAACACCCAATGATTTTATGAGTGGCTTCCTGTAGGAATATCTGTGTTTATCTGTGGTTTCTTTTTTTTAACCACTGATGGACACGGTTGTTAACGTGTTTTCCCGTTTAAAAGGTCAGGTACGTTACTATATTTTCGGATATGCAGGAAACAGCACTAAGTGAATGCGCCCAGCCGAGCGCCCATAAAAAAAAGAGCAGCCAAAGCTGCCCTTTTTTTGAATTGAATTCGTCTGTTTCTTACACGAACTTGGAGTAGTATTCAACAATCAGCTGCTCTTCAATTTTCACGGGAATGTCATCACGCTGAGGTAATGAAAGCAGTTTCCCTGTGAAGGTATCGCGATTCACTTCGAGATAGGGAGGAACCAGGCCAACAGGACAAGCTTTGAGAGCTTCCTGAATTTGGAGGTTGTTTCTCATCTTTTCTCTAAGTGTTATTTCTTGATCAACTTTAACTTCGTAAGAAGGAATGTTCACCTTCTTGCCGTTAACCAGGATGTGTCCGTGGCTAACCAATTGCCTTGCGGCCCAGATTGTGTTGGCCAAACCCATTCTGTAAACTACACAGTCGAGCCTGGTTTCCAGAATCTGCAGCAGAACGTGACCCGAAACGCCCTTTGAGTTAAATGCGCGTTTGACGTATCTTCTCATTTGCTTTTCAAGAACGTTGTAGATAAATCTCAACTTCTGCTTTTCTTCCAGTCTTTTGCCGTATTCACTCTTCTTTTTCGCACGTCTTGCCTTGGGGCCGTGTTGGCCTGGAGGGGTTTGCCTTTTCTCAAGAATACCGTGGTATTTATGAGAGCGAAACATAGCTTCCCCGAAGCGACGCATCATCCGAGCTTTTGGTGCTCTGTATGTTGCCATTCAATGCTCCCTTTATTGTTTTTAGTTTATTTTTTGGCCTGGATGTTGGCACACCGCAGACGCAAAGACCGCTATGCTAACAGAATTTGCTCCTAAAAGCAAAGAGAAAGAAACGGGAACTCAAGCAACAAGGGGTATCTTCACCTGGAGACTCGCATGGTGACAGCGTTTGTGGAGAGGTTGAGCATACCGATTTTGCTTTCAAACACAGATTAACCGAAGTTGCCCCCTGTTCAGTTTTCCACGCATGTGATACACTCATGCATCGTTTTAAAATGTGGTGGAGGAAGCACTATGAAAGCCCCAAATCAGGCACAAAAACAAAGAGCACTGGAACTGGCCATCAGTCAGATTGAAAAACAGTTCGGCAAAGGTTCCATTCAAAAAATGGGTTCCAAAAAAATTGAAAAAATCCCATTTATTCCCACGGGATCCATCGCGCTCGATACCGCATTGGGAATAGGCGGTATTCCCTACGGGCGAATCGTCGAAATTTACGGCCCTGAATCATCCGGTAAGACAACCATGACTTTGCACATCATTGCAGAAGCCCAGAAGAAAGGCGGTACGGCGGCTTTCATTGACGCGGAACACGCACTCGACCCTGAATACGCGCAGAGACTCGGGGTCAACGTCAGTGAACTCTTAATCTCTCAACCCGATTCAGGTGAACAGGCCCTGGAAATAGCGGAGATGCTCACTCGCAGCGGCGGTGTCGATTTAATTGTCATTGACTCGGTAGCAGCACTGGTTCCCAAAGCGGAATTGCAGGGTGACATGGGTGACTCTCACGTGGGACTGCAGGCGCGGTTGATGTCCCAGGCCCTGCGCAAATTGACTGCGGTAGTTTCCCGTTCCAGCACGTGCATGATTTTTATCAATCAGATTCGAATGAAAATCGGCGTCATGTTCGGCAATCCTGAAACCACGACCGGCGGCAACGCGCTGAAATTCTACTCATCGGTTCGTCTGGACATTCGCAAAATTCAAACCCTGAAATCAGGTGACGAACCCGTGGGCAACAGAACGCGTGTCAAAGTCGTTAAAAACAAAATCGCACCGCCGTTCCAGCAGGCAGAATTCGATATTATTTACGGACAGGGGATCTCCAAAGAAGGAGAACTCATTGATCTGGGTGTGTTACACAATATCGTAGAAAAAAGCGGCGCATGGTATTCCTATAACGGAACACGATTGGGCCAGGGCAAGGACAATGTGCGACTGTTCCTGAAAGAACACACCGAACTGGCCAATGAAATCGAGACTAAAGTAAGAGAAATTCTGCTTCCTCACTCCGTGTCAGAGGAAAAAGCACCCCCTGAAAAAGCATAATACTTTAGAGCTTCACTCTCTAACCGTTCCCGGTCAGACCGCACAAAATCGGCATCCCAAACGGCACTCCTTTTGAGATGTCTGGATGACAGCTGTCTTTGCAATTAGAATTGCTATTTTGAACGAACTGCTATCGACCTGGATGCCGCCAAAAGCTCAGGATTTACACGCATGCTGAAACACCCTTTTCAATTAATAACCGGCAGCAAACTTATATTGCTGTGTTTAAAATCCCTGCTCGGCCTGAGTGCTTTAACAGAGTTTGCCGCGGCACTGGACTCCTTTCCCATAGTACAAAGAACTTCAAATTCAAAAGTTCAGTTGACGGAGGTTCAATCAACGGGTTTACTTACAATGGAAGTGGAATGATTCGCCAAGGGATCTGTTTCGTCTCCTGCCAAAGTCGCTGTATTTACTCACAGCTGTGGGAAGTATTTGCAGTCTCTACCTCTCCAGCTATCTCTCGCACCGGGCGACAGTTGCTCTGACATCTGAAACCCAATTCAGATTGATTCTATTTTGTATTCAACTCATCCCCTTCATCTATCACTTCACACTGCTGCTCTATCTCCGTAAAATAAGCGATGCTATTTTGTTACCGAAAAAAAGGAAGAGAACATGACAAATAAAAAAAAGGTTAAAAGAAAAGAACGCATAATGATCAACAAAGTCGTAACCAGAGGCGGCGACAAAGGCATGACCTCGCTCGCAACAGGCCAGCGGGTCAGCAAAACGCACCCCCGAATTGAAGCTTACGGAACCGTTGATGAGCTCAACGCCTTTTTGGGAAAAGCCATTGAAACTTCAAAGACCGCCCTGGGCGATGAAGACTTCATTCAAATGCTGATTCGTATCCAGCACGATCTATTCAACCTGGGCGCCGAACTGGCATCCATGCCGAAAGATCCCTCCAGCCGTAAGCCCTCCATCGACACTCAACACGTTGCTTTTCTCGAAGAGAGTGTAGACAAGTACAACGCGGAGTTACCGGAGCTGACTTCTTTCATCCTGCCAGGAGGCAGTCCGCTGGCTGCAGAACTCCATATTTGCAGAACCATCTGCCGACGGGCTGAACGACTGGCACAGAGTATCCGACCCACTGAACAACCAGCCGGACAACAGTCAGAGTACGTTCCCGAAAAAGCGCTCATCTATTTAAACCGTTTGAGCGATGCGTTCTTTGTGTTCAGCCGCTGGGTCTTGGTAAAAGCCAGCTTGAAGGAACACCTGTGGCATCCATTTCAGTGAAAAACGTCGCTTTCATTTTCCAGCCCCCAGCCCGGCAATTCAAACTCTCTGCCAGCTCTCGCTGCAGCTTCAACTGCCGCATTCGGATATCACGATATTCATTGTTCTGTTATTGAGATTGATTGTTCAGTACTTGACAAAATGGAACTCGGTAATTCAGAATGAGCCATACATCTTTTTTCCGAGGTGAACTATGACACAAGGTTCAAACTTCCCCCCACCCCCACCGCAGCCGCAAATGGATACGCCTTCCCAACCGGGGTATTCGCAGCTTCCTCTGGAGGCAGTGAAGAAAAAAGTAGGCCCTCCCGCTGTCGCCCTTATCATTACAGCAGCAGTTGGACTCTGCATGCAGATTATCGGTCTACTGACAAGACTGGTATCTTCCCAAGATCCGGAAGTCGTGATGAAACAGATGAATGAAGCCTTTAGCCAAATGGGCTGGGACATCAATCCTGAAATGTATGAGCCCTTGTTTAATCAGCAAGGTGTCTACGGCATTATTTCTTCCGTTTTTGGTCTCATCATGGTTGGAATCGTCTTCTATGGTGGCTTGAAAATGAAGAAGCTCGAAAATTGGGGTTTATCCCTGGCGGCCTCTATCCTGGCTATCGTCCCTTGCCTCAGCCCTTGTTGCTGTATAGGCATGCCTATTGGTATTTGGGCGTTAATTGTACTGCTCGACGACCACGTTAAGGATGGTTTCAAACAGAACACGCAATTTAAATGACGTCAGGCCGCAAACAGATATCCACAGGAACCCCAGCCAGACAACCTTCTGGCCGGGGACAAGCCCCCTGTAGTTCCAGCAATCTGCACATCTCTGATTCACTTCTGTCTGCTGCGTTAAAAGAGGACAAATGATCCAGAAAATCCTGCAGTGGAAAGGTCTTCCCAGTCTGTTGATCTTGTTGTTTTGCGTGAGCCTTTTCACACTGGCGCTCTTACTCGAGCCAGATCAGGCTCATGCAGACAGCGGTCAAAATGAACAGGCTCGTCTCAAATTAGGCAGTTTCACCTTACCGGAATCTTGTGCCATGAAACGCTCAACAGGTCTGCCCTGTCCGGGTTGCGGCCTGTCTCGTTCCTGGGTTCAACTTTTCAATTTAAACTTCAAAAACAGCTTAAAATCCCATCGATTGGGGTGGCTTGTTCTGCTTTACGCCTTCCTGCAATGCCTGCGCCATTTCCTGTGGCTCACTCTTGTCTCGGCCCGGCCACAAATTAACAAAGCAGGAAAAAAGCTGGATTACGGGTTAATCCTTGTGGGGCTTGGATTAATGGTGAACTGGTTCATTCAATTGAAAACTATGATCTGAGCGCATCCACTTCGGGTTTCAGTTCTCGTGTCATGAGGCTCATAACGGCCTTCTTGGGGTGCAGTCCTTCGTAGAGAATCCGGTAAACAGCATGGGAAATGGGCATTTCAACCTCGCAGTTCTCCGCGAGCTCACAAACTGTTTTGGCGTTGTGAAACCCCTCCACAACCATTCTGCTTGAAGCCAGAATATCCTGCGCCGATTGTCCCTTCCCAATCTTTTGACCGAATGTGTAGTTTCGACTTAAACTGCCTGTGGCAGTCAGCACCAGATCACCGAACCCACCCAGCCCCATAATGGTATCGGGATGAGCACCCAGCTTGGCTCCCAGCCTTCTTATTTCCGCCAGGCCTCTTGTCAATAAAGCGGCTCTTGTGTTGAGACCCAGTCCCATGCCATCGGTTATGCCGGAAGCAATGGCAATCACATTCTTGACCGCGCCGCCCAGCTCCAGTCCCACAATATCCGTACTGGTATAAACCCTGAAAAATGGGGTCGCGAACAGGTTTTGAATGTCCACCGCAACCTCGTGGGACTTGGCAGCAACCGTGACCACAGTAGGCACGTCCATGGCAACTTCCCTGGCAAAACTTGGTCCTGACAGAACAGCCTTGTGTTCTGAGGGAACCTGTGGAACCACATCACAGAGAATACCGTGCATGGTGTTTCCGGTATGGGTTTCAATACCTTTGGAAGCCGTAACCAGTACGGAATCAGGGGAGATGGTCTCTGCCACCCTGTCAATGGTGGCTCTGAACACATGGGATGGTATCACCAGTATGATGAGATCTTTATCGCTGACTGTTTTTTTTAAATTGCTGTCACACAGGAGATTGTGAGATAAATCGATACCGGGCAAAAAGACTTTGTTTTCTCTTTGAGTGTTAATACTCTCAACGATTTCCTGTTCAAATGCCCACAGGTGAATGGTCAAACCTTTCTTTGCCAGCAGGTTGGCAATAGCTGTTCCCCAGCTTCCGGCCCCTATAACCGCTATTTTTTTAAAAGGATGCTGCCTGTTCATAGAATCTCCATTTGCCCCGAAAAATGTCGTTACCGCATGGTAAGCTGCTGGTTTCGTTTATTTGAATCAATCCCTTCATTTCCTTTTCACCCTACCTATTCTACCTAAGTTTGGTAAAAAACCAAATTCCATTGATCAATTGACGGCTCCAGTTAAGAAAGCTACAATAGGCTGACCGGCAGAGTCACAAAATAATTCGCGTTATCGGGCCCCTCAATCTGGGCAAAACGCGTTTTTTTTATTTAACCGCGTTGCGACATCGAGAAAAACAAGCACCTGGTCAAAACGTCGCAATCCAGTGGAGAGGAAAATGGAATCACAAACCCGAAATGAAGCCAATAGTTCGAAGTTTATATTTGTCACAGGAGGCGTACTCAGCAGCCTCGGAAAAGGCCTGGCTGCAGCATCCATCGGAGCTCTCCTCGAAGCTCGAGGCTACAGTGTAACCATACAAAAACTGGACCCCTATATCAACGTCGATCCGGGAACCATGAGCCCGTTCCAGCATGGTGAGGTTTTTGTCACTGACGATGGTGCTGAAACCGATCTCGACCTCGGACATTACGAGCGATTCACTCAAATGCAGGGCACCCAGATGCACAACATAACCACTGGCCGTGTGTATCAGAAAGTTATTAACAAAGAACGAAGAGGTGATTATTTAGGAAACACGGTTCAGGTTATCCCTCACATCACTGATGAGATCAAAGCCGGTGTCAAAAAAATAGCCAGTGAGGGCACAGATATCGTTATCGTCGAAATTGGCGGCACGGTCGGTGACATAGAGAGTTTACCCTTTATGGAGTCCATCCGCCAACTGCGACTGGAAGTACCTCAAGGTGATGCGATCAACATTCACCTGACCTACGTGCCCTACCTCAAAGCTGCCGGTGAGCTGAAAAGCAAGCCCACCCAGCATTCGGTCAAAGAACTGCGCTCCATCGGTATTCAGCCGGATTTAATTCTATGCCGCAGTGAAATCGATTTACCCGAGGATGTTCGGGCAAAAATCGCCCTGTTCTGTAATGTACCTGCAAAAGGGGTTGTTGCCGCGATCGATGTGGATAACATCTACAAAGTACCCCTGACTTTTGCCGAACATGAGCTGGACAAGACCATCTTAAACCTGCTGAATCTACCACTTAACCAGTCGAAGCTGGACTCCTGGGAAAACCTGGCGAAAATAATCGACAGTCCGCGTCCACCCGTCCATATTGGAATTGTCGGTAAATACGTCGATTATCCGGATTCCTATAAATCCCTTGTTGAAGCCCTTTACCACGCGGGTTTTCACCACCGTGCAGATGTAAAAGTACATTGGCTCAGCTCAGCAAAGTACGAAGACCCGGAAAAAAGAGAGGAGCTGAAAAAAATGGATGGAATCCTCATTCCCGGCGGCTTCGGACTCAGGGGAGTGGAAGGCATGATTGGAGCGGTGACCTTTGCTCGCGAGCACAAAATCCCCTATTTCGGAATTTGCCTGGGTATGCAGATTGCCTGTATTGAATTCGCCAGAAATGCAGCGGGTCTGACCAATGCCCACTCATCTGAATTTGAAGATGACCCTGTCCATAAAGTCATCTACAAATTGCGAGAACTCGTCGACATCGATGAATTGGGCGGGACCATGAGACTGGGCGCCTATGACTGTGTACTGGACAAGAGTTCAAAAGCCTATCAAGCCTATCAACAGGAAAACATATCTGAAAGACACCGACATCGCTTTGAATTTAACAAGGCGTACAAACCCATTCTTGAAAATCACGGGTTGAGTTTTACAGGTATTTCACCTGACAGTGTGTTCGTTGAAATTGTGGAAATCAATGAACATCCCTGGTTTGTCGCATGCCAGTTCCACCCTGAATTCAAATCAAAACCTCTCGTTCCCCATCCCCTCTTTAAGGACTTCATCAACGCGGCATTAACCTTTCGTCAATCCAAGAAAAACACATCATCACAATTAGAAATACAGTAAAAGAAACAGATAACCGGAAGTTCAACCGCTAGAACCAAGTGACTTGTTAAAAGCAGTTCTGGAAACTTCACCCAACGATCAACATCAACCGAGGAGCCTGTTATGACTTACGCCATACCATTTGGAAAGAAAACACTGCGACGAGGCGGTCCTCTTCTTCTCATTGCGGGTCCTTGTGTTATTGAGTCAAAAGAGCATTGCACAGGGATGGCCAAGGCGATTAAAAAAATCCTGGCTCCTTATCAAAAAGAGTTCATCTGGGTTTTTAAATCCTCCTTTGATAAAGCCAACCGCTCTTCCATTGGAAGTCAACGCGGCCCCGGTCCGGAAGAAGGCCTGCGAATCTTGAAAAAGATCCGAAATAAAATGAAAGTACCGGTTATTACCGATATCCACTTGCCATCACAGGCGGCGCAAGCTGCAAAATACGTAGACGCACTCCAAATCCCGGCATTTTTATGCAGGCAAACCGATTTAGTCGTTGCGGCGGCCCAGACCGGTCTGCCCGTCAACATTAAGAAAGGACAGTTTCTGGCACCCTGGGATATGAAACACCCCATTGTCAAGGTTCGCCAGAGCAACAATCTGCATGCCATGGTAACGGAAAGAGGAACCAGTTTCGGATACAACAACCTGGTTGTGGATTTCACGGGTTTTCAGGTGATGCGAGACCTTGGAGTGCCGCTTATCTTTGATGCCACTCACAGTGTTCAGTTGCCCGGAGGTTTGGGCAACAGAACCGGTGGAAGACGCGAAATGGCGCCCGTCCTGGCTCGTGCGGCAGTCGCTGCCGGTGTCGACGGCCTTTTCATGGAAGTTCACAGCGATCCCGACAAGGCTTGGAGTGACGGCCCCAATCAACTGAACCTGCCGATGTTTGAAGAAACCATTCAGCAGATTGTCGCAATAAGGAAGGCACTCCATGGTTCTTGATCGTGCCCGTCGCGTCCTAATCACCGAAGCAGACGCCATCCGCCAAGTGGCGTCCAGTCTGGATGAACACTTCATAGATGTCGTCAACTGTATTGTGTCCACGCAGGGCCGCATTGTGCTGACCGGCATGGGGAAAAGCGGCATTATCTGCAGAAAGATCGCGGCCACCCTGGCCAGTACAGGCACACCGGCATTCTTTCTCCATCCAGCCGAAGCCATTCACGGCGACCTTGGCATGGTCATTCCCAACGATACCGTTATCGCCATCTCTAACTCTGGTGAAACAGAAGAACTGGTGCGCATGATGGAGTACATCAAACGACAGGGAGCAACTCTGATCAGTATAACCGGAAACCCCAAAAGCACGCTCTCTACCTATGCCGACCTCCCGCTTCACTATGAAATCAACGAAGAGGGTTGTCCACTGGGCCTGGCCCCTATGGCGTCAACCACCACCAGTCTGGCCATGGGCGATGCACTGGCAGCCGCTGTCATGGAAAAAAGGGGGTTTTCCCCTCAGGACTTTGCCCGCTTTCACCCGGGCGGCAAGCTCGGCTCCAAACTGCTGCTGGTCAAAGATGTCATGCACCAGGGCCAAAAGAAACCGCAGGTGGAAGCAAAGACACCGCTTTCTGAAGCGCTCATTGAAATGAGCCAGAAAAGGCTGGGCATGACGGCCGTTAAGTTGACAAATGGGAAATGGGGTTTCCTGTCGGATGGTGACATTCGGCGTATGCTGCAAAAACACGGGCCCAATGCTCTGCAGTTGACCGCGGAAAAGGCCTGCTCCAAAAATTCCAAACGCATCCAGCCCGATTGTCTGGCCGCGGAAGCATTGAAAATTATGGAATCTCACCAAATTACCTCGCTGCTGGTTATGAACCTGCAAGGCGAGTACGTAGGCGTCGTTCACTTGCACGACCTGTGGAATACCCATTTGGTTTAAGAATCACGCACCCTTTTCTGTGAATAGAACATGAAGACGAAAAAACACTTTGGGCAGCACTTCCTGCACGATCAAAAGGTCATTGAAAAAATTCTGGCGCTTCTTGACGTGCAGCAAAGCGATCGAATTGTTGAAATCGGTCCGGGTCCAGCCACTCTTACCAAACCTCTTCACCAAATGAACACCCATTTAACCGTCATTGAAATTGACGGCGATATGGTTGACTTCCTTGAATCCAGCTGCTTTAACCCGCCTATTGATATCATTCACGGCGACTTTCTTAAACTGGATCTATCCCCTATTCTCCATTGTCAAACGAAAGTTATCTCCAATTTACCCTACAATACCAGTGTTCCCATCACAGCCCGCATGTTACATTTTTCGGCATTCATCCCCACCATGGTGTTAATGTACCAAAAGGAAGTAGCCCAGCGCATACAAGCCAGTGTGCATACCAGGGATTACGGACCCATTAGCGTTATGACCCGTTTCTTCTACAGGGTAAGCGCCCACTATGACGTGGGACCAGGCGCGTTTCAGCCACCACCCAAGGTTTGGAGTCGTGTTTTGAAACTGGAAAGACTGGAAAGGCCTCTCATTGAACCGGCTCTCATCCCGCACGCACAGCGGCTTTTAAACGCGCTTTTCGGGAAACGACGCAAAATGGTGCGCGGCACCCTAAAGAAATACGGGCAGCAAAATTGGCAAACTATTTACAATGAAATTGGCAATCCGACAGCTAGACCGGAAAACCTCTCGCCCGATTTTTACGCCCGCTGGGTAACACAAACTGAGGTCACAAAACATGTCTGAAACCAAAATCATACCCCTTGGCGGCCTGGGTCAATTTGGCGCCAACGCGACCATCATTCAAACCAGGAATACGTGTATTCTAATTGATTTCGGGTTGATGTTCCCCCCTGATCGACGTCAGCCTGGTGTTGATTTCTACATCAACGATCCCGAAGAAATACTGGCAAACTGGCCGGATCTTGAAGCGGTCTTTATTACCCACGGCCATGAGGATCACATTGGTGGCCTTTACTATTTACTGAAACAAAAGAATTTACCAGTTTATGCCACACCCTATACCGGTGCTCTTATCGAGTCCGCCGATCCCATGATTTCCAGGCTGGATCTTCATGAAGTGTGCTATCGAGAGCCCATTCCAATAAAAGATCTCGTTCTCGAGTACATTCCGGTTACCCACTCCATCGCCAAAGCCTCCTGTTTACTAATCGACACGCCAGGCGGAACGATCATGCACTCGGGCGATTTCAAGCTCGATCCAGCTCCCGGTGACGGAACACGTTTCGATATCCAATACATCCTGGAAAAAACAAACCGGACTGCTGTTCAAAACAGTGATTTCACCGCGGGCATCGATCTGCTCATGATGGACTCGACCAATGCCGAACAGAAGGGGTTTTCGGGATCGGAGGCAGGCCTGCTGCAGACTTATCAGGAAATCGTGAACGAGAGCAAGGGACGCATCTTCATATCCTGCTTTTCCTCCAGCCTGCCGAGATTGATCAACGTCAGCAAAATTGCAGAAGCCTCCGGCAGGAAAGTGGTTCTAGCTGGCCGCAGCTTTCATCGGCACTTCAAGGCGGCCATGAAAACCGGTTACATCAAACCAAACGCTGTTTTCATTGACCAGGAGCAGGCTTCCGCTTTACCTCCCAGGGAACTGTTGTATTTTGTAACGGGTTCTCAGGGCGAACCCAATGCGGCTCTCTCCAAAATAGCCGCTCACACGCACAGAGACGTCCAACTTCGCAGCAGTGATACGATTATCTTTGCATCGAGACCCATACCGGGAAATGAAAGAGCCATTGCTCTGCTGCGCAGCTCTCTGGAACAAGCGGGAGCCCGGGTCATCAATTCGTCGCATAGAAATGTACACGTTTCCGGACACGCTTATCGGGAGGAACTGGCTTACCTCCTGAATGTTACCAAACCCGGAAATATCCTGCCTATTCACGGCGAATTTACCATGCTTCAACAGCATGAAAAATGGCTCAAACATCTGGTTCATAAAAATCAACGAATCCTGCTTCGGTCAAATGGCGATGAGCTGGTCCTTCAAAACGGCATTTGTCATGCCGGGAAAAAATGGGAGACTTCACTGCTTCCAATTGACGGGAACCAATTGGTACCTCTCCAGAGCAGCGTGTTAAAAGAGAGAAAAGACCTGATGTACTCCGGTCTGATCCTCATTTCGTTCAAACACGGATACGGCAAACCTGAATGGGATGTTCTGACCATGGGACTCGCGGAAGAAAAACCGGGTACGCTGAAAAAAATCATCCTGGACTTCCTGAACAAAGACGGCCTTCACATCAACAAAAAGAGAATTAAAACGGCTGTCAAGAAACTTCTCAGGCGCTATTTCAACGGTATGCCTGTTATTCGCGTCGTTTACGAGGGAACCATTTTGTGATGTGCGATCAAACCCAAATGCGAACCGCTCTCAAACAACGAAATCACGGCGTTTTGAGTGTGACACTTGAAGAGGTTTTGAGCCTTTTTTTGCAATCTGAATAGAAACAAACCCATGCAAGTACGTCGACAACAAGAAAACACACCCAATCTCATCGTCATCCTCGGGCCAACGGCTTCCGGCAAAACCGCGCTTGGGGTTCAACTTGCCCGTGACCTCAAGGGTGAAATTATCTCGGCGGATTCCCGTCAGGTCTACAGGGGAATGGATCTGGGGACCGGCAAGGATCTGGCCGAATACAAAGAAATACAACACCACCTGATCGATATCCGCGATCCCGGATACGAATACAACCTCTACGAATTTCAACTGAATTTCCACGAAGCCTTCCGTAAAGTCTCGGCCAAAAACAAAATACCCATTTTAGTTGGAGGCTCCGGACTTTATCTGGATGCGATCGTCTTTAACTACCAAATTCAAACCGTTCCCATCGATGAAACCCTGCGAAAAGAGCTGGCGGCACTCAGTCTCGAGCAATTGCAGGAGCGGCTCCGGTCAGGCCGGGGTCGACTGCACAACACAACGGATCTGCAAAGCAGAACCCGTTTAGTGAGAGCCATCGAAATTGCAGAATTCAGCGAAACAACTCCTGTGAAAAAAAAACATCTCCAGAAAATGAACCCGCTCATATTTGGCTTGCAATGGGAGCCGGAACAGTTGAAAAAGAGAATTGCCAAAAGATTAACGCAACGAATGGATCAAGGCATGATCGCAGAAGCACGCCGACTTCACGAACGGGGTCTGAGTTACGAAAAAATGGAATACTACGGGTTGGAATACAAGTTCCTGGCCCGTTATTTAAAAGGTGAACTCAACAAAAACGATATGACACAGAAATTGCACAGCGCTATTTGTCAATTCGCCAAACGTCAAAGATCCTGGTTTCGCAGAATGGAACGAAAAGGAGCCAAGATTCACTGGTTAACCCAAAGCGCGACTTTTCATTCAGAGGCAATGAAAACGCTCCGCGAATTCAAAATATTGGATTCAACCATTTGAATTCCTCTGTTTTCTTGCGTCCCGTCAGTCAGGTCGTGAAACTGAGAATCAAAGTAACGGGAAAAAGCCATACCACCAAAACAGCAGCAGTCACAGGGCATTCTAGCCGCTATGCACCTTTAAAAGCACTCCATACCCGTATGATGGTATTATAATTGCTCATGGGAAAGCACCCTGAGACGCTGAAAAGCGTCAAAATGAACCCCAAATTGATTCATATTTGAAGGCCCGTAAAGCGGGCCCTTTTTTTATTGCACTGATTAAAATGCAAATTATGGCATTAATTCTTCGTAAAGATAGGCGTATTCAACAGCGGCGTTATAGGCACGCTGTTCGTTATTGGCGGCACCAGAGTGCCCACCTTCCGTATTTTCGTAATAGAGGACAGGGTGTCCCATTTCCTTCATTCGCGCAACCATCTTGCGCGCGTGTGCGGGGTGAACACGGTCATCTCGAGTGGATGTGGTGAAGAAAACTCTGGGATAGGTAACGTCTTTCTTCAGATTGTGATAGGGGCTGTACGTTTTGATGTATTCCCACATTTCAGGGTCATCGGGATCACCGTATTCCGCTGCCCACGACGCTCCGGCCAGAAGTTTGGTGTAACGCTTCATATCGAGCAGTGGCACCTGGCAGACAACCGCCTTGAAAAGATCCGGCCGCAGTGTAAAGCAAGCTCCAACCAAAAGACCTCCGTTACTGCCTCCCTGGATACCGAGTTTGGACTTGGAAGTAATTTTCCGGCTGATCAGGTCTTCCGCAACGGCAATAAAGTCCTCATAAGCTTTCATGCGGTTCTTTTTCAAGGCCGCCTGATGCCATTGAGGTCCAAACTCTCCGCCACCTCGGATATTGGCGATGACATACACGCCGCCCTTCTCCAGCCAGGCTTTGCCTGTAACGGCTGAGTAGCGGGGAGCGAGTGAAATCTCAAAGCCACCGTAACCGTAGAGCAAAGTGGGATTGCTGCCATCTAGTTTCCAGTCTTTTCTGTGCAGAACAAAGTAGGGTATTTTGGTGCCATCCCTGGATACCGCTTCAAATTGATCCGACTTAAAGGGTTTGGCATCGAAGAAGGGTGGCAGGCTTTTCAATTTCTCGGTCTTACCGGTAGCTCCATCTACCAGAAAGAGGGTGCTGGGCGTAAGGAAACTCTCGTAGTTCATAAAAAACTGATCACTGTCTTCCCGGGTATCAAAGACACTAATACTGCCGTTGGGTTCTGTTTGGATGGACACCTCTTTCCACTGGTTGTTACCCGCTGGTTTCAGAACCTTCAAAACACCGGTTACATTATTCAGCAGGCTCAGCAAAATGAGATTCCTGGTGGTTGAAACAGAAGACAGGGAAACGCGTTCTTCAGGCCGATAAATCACGCGATAATCCTTCTTTCCTTTCAGCACCGCATCCAATTCCTGAATAATTAAACTGCCCTGTTTGAAAGTCTTGTCCTCTACCTTCCAATCCGACTTGAGCTTCACCAGCACCTGATCGTGAATATATGCCTCAAATTCCGCATCAGCCGGTACATCCAATTTCATGTTTTTGCCATCTACAATGAGATAGGTCGATCTGGTAAAAAAAGTTGTGGCATCCACAATGAAATCCAAAGACTTGTTTTTCCTGTTGATACGGCCCGCATAAGCGTAAACATGCTTGGGGTCCGCCTCAAAAATAGTTTGGGCCTCATCGAGTTGTGTGCCGCGCTGCCATATCTTAACAATCCTGGGATAGCCCGACTCGGTCAAACTGCCGCTGCCGAAATCGGTACCCACATACAGGGAATCCCGATCTCTCCAACTGACATTATTTTTCGCTTCGGGAAGATAGAAGCCGTTCTCGACAAATTCCTTTTTCTCAACATCGAATTCTCTAACAACGGTGGCATCGGCTCCGCCTCTCGATAAACTGAGAAGACAGCGTTTGTAGTCTGGATAACTGAATTGGGCTCCTTTGAAAACCCAGTTTTCATTTTCCGCTTTGGATATTTGATCCAGATCGAACACAGTCTCCCATTTAGGCTGACTTTTCCTGTATTCTTCCAGTGTGGTACGGCGATAGATACCTCTTACGTTGCCGGCATCTCTCCAGAAGTTGTAATAGTACTTTCCATATCTACTTGTGTAGGGTATACGCTCCCTGGAATTTAAAATCTCCAGAGCGGCTTCCTTGACGGTTTTAAATCCGTCTACTTTTTCAAGCTGGGTTTTGGATTCTGCATTCTGCTTTTCAACCCAGGCAAGCGCCTTTTCCCCTGTAACCTCTTCTAACCACATGTAAGGGTCCTCCTCTCCTGCTGAGAGCAAGCACGTTGCACACACAATCATTCCAAATAATAATTTAAACGTCTTCACTTTGTCATACCTCCGTTGCGCTTATTTTAACACATAAGCAATCGCGATGCTCTATGCCGCTGTTCGGTTTACTTGTTATCTCAAAGGGTAACATCATGCCACAGTCCGGACTTCAGTCACAATCCGGCGTTTGATTCTATTCGCGAAGGTCGCAAAATAGGGCAGAACCATCCAAAAAATGATAAAATTATCCCATGAATCGAATTAATTGGAAAACAACCCTGCCCAGTTTCATCATAGGCTTCTTTTTTCTGTCAATCGCTTTTAGAAATGTCTCCTTTGGTGAAATGATCCAGCCTCTCAAGGGCATTCCTCTTACACACTTGGCACCATTGATCGTTCTCACGATTTTGGGAATTGTCATACGAGCCTGGAGATGGTGGACAACACTGCCGGAACCCCACACAAAAGAGGAATTCTTTTCAGCACAAAGAGCGCTTGGAATTGGTTATTGCGCCAATAACTTCATTCCACGCCTGGGTGAAATACTGCGAATCTATTTCATGAAAAAGGAAACGCGGCGCTCCATTCCGGTTCTGGCCAGCACGGTCATTCTCGATCGTTTTTTCCTCGACCTGCTCGCTCTGATCATACTTATCGTTTATGCTCTTCTCCTAAATACCTCGCTTGTTACAAAACTGCATCCAGACGCTTTTTTCTATTTTTGGACTTTCATCGAGGTGTCTCTTGTGGGAATTGGAGCCCTTCTGTTGTTGGCATATCAGCCCGAGTTCCTGCTAAAAATGATCCGAATCTGCAAAGTCGATGCGTTCCCCTCCCTGTATGGAAAAATAGAGCGTCTGACGCACGAACTCAGTCTGGGAATGTCCTCGATCAAATCGCTCCGCGCTAAAGTGATTATTCTCATTCAAACTGTTGGGCTCTGGGTAACCTACATGGCTGCGTTCATACTGGGTTTGTGGATGATGGATATCCCTTTCACCATCGCGACAGGATCACTGGCCTTTGCCATCAGCATATTGGGTGTCATCCTGCCTGCACCCGGGGCCATAGGACCTTATCACTATTTCACTTCCAATGCCCTTACCCTTGTTTTAGGCCTTGAAGAAAAAAACGCTCTGGCTTTTGCTTTTCTCATGCATGCCGTCATGTTCCTGACCAATACGGTCTACGGTTTCCTATGTTACCTTTATTCAACTAATTTCGTTAAAAAGAGTGCTGATGAACAAAGTGACCAAGTTGAAGCAGCAGGGTTACCCGAACAGGAAAAGACGCCACTTTGAAACCTTTGCACAAAAAACACACAGGCAGTTTTATTTGTGGTCTTTATGCCTCACAATCAAAACAGGACAATCTGAATGTCTAATCACATATTCCGCAACACTGCCCATAATCAAACGGTTAAAACCCGTATAACCGTGTGTTCCCAGGACCAGCAAGCTGATATCGTGCTTCTTCACAGCCTCCACAATCTCCGGACCCGGCTTTCCTTCAACAAAATGGGACTTGGTGGCCGGCCCAAGCTCTTTTAACAAGTTGTTTAACATGTCGCGACCATTATTCCGAACCTCGTCAATCTGATCGTCCATCCAGGTGTCCACACCGGGCAGAAAATAGTAAGGTGACGGCATCTGAAGAGCCGTTAAGTCAAACACATGAATAACATGTAATTCAGCCTGCATCTGGTCGCGAAAAGAAACAGCCGTTTCCTTGGCTTCCTTCGAGGCTTCTGAAAAATCACTGGCAAACATAATCCTCTTAACTCTCTTCACTTGGACCTCCACGTTCCTGACTTGTACCCTCTTTTTATCACTTCCCGTTGCGGAATTTGGTTCCCCTAAACACCTGTCTGCTATTCCTTTTATTGCTGTCTATCAATATACATTAAAATGCCGTCCTATGCCTTGTTTTAGTCAAAAAAATGTTTTGCGCACGCCATTTGTTTTGCCTCTGCCGCGCTTGTATCTTTCAGGGAACAACAGTAAAAAAGCGCTTTCAGACCGAATCCAAACACCGTTTCAAAAGGACATGAAAAAGCTTGAAAATCACACTAAAGCGTAACAAATCACCTCTCACCAACCCGCAACCATACAAACTCTTTTCCAAGCCCGTTTTTTCGTTGAACTTAAAGAGTTTTCCACAGGTTTTCCACAAGACAGGAAAACACACAGCTAAATGACGGCCAGGCAGGAGCATAATGGTTGAAAACACTCACTTTTTTACAGGAAACCCAGTCATACCAAGGGTTTTCATTGCGCACCATTTTTAGGTCAATCCACACAAAAGTCTTACTTTTAAGGGGTTTATGGATTTATCCACAGAGTTATCCACAGAGTTTTCCACAGGTATTGCGGGAAACTCTGTGGATAACGCAAAAGTCAGCTTGAAATCAACGCGGGAGAGCAACTTCCAAGACAATAAAGCTGTCCTGAAGTGCGACTGTTAGTTTTGTAAGGTCCGGTCGAGATACCTCGCCATGGATGCACAAGCGCCATAACTCCGACCTGAACACAAATCCCGGTCGGAAATCTTTTTTCTGACATCAAAATCGTCTGTTTCAGCGTCCTGTGTTTTGTGCTATCGTACGCTGTTAGCTTGAGGAATTAAGCGCAGAGGAAATCCGAATGAAAGCACTTCTAGCTCTTCCCCTGTTGGCGACCATGTTGGTATACGGACAACACGATCAGGGAGCAGTTCAAAAAAGAATTGAAATCGACAAAAAGAATGCCCTGAAACCGTTCACCATCATGCCCCATCGACCCAACTTCATGCTGCTTGGCTCCTATAACACCAAAGGTTACGAAGCGTCGATCCATGCGGAGGAATTCAGCACACCGGATTACAGATTCAAAGACATTGAAGCACAATTTCAGCTCAGTCTCAAAGTTCCCATTGCCCTGGATTTCTTTTCAGGCAGACTCAACGTCTACGGAGCCTATACCAATCGCTCTTTCTGGCAAGTCTACAACCCGGAGATCTCCAGCCCGTTCAGAGAAACCAATCACGAACCGGAACTGTGGTTTCAAGTTCATCAGAAAAACCGCTTTCTTGGGTTCAACAACCCTTTGACCACTGTGGGTGTCTCGCACCAGTCCAATGGCCGTTCAGGTGTTCTTTCCAGGAGTTGGAACAGAGTGTATGCCGTCATCCTCCTACAAAAAGGGCGTCTGGCTATCAGCTTGAAACCCTGGATTCGCCTGTCTGAAGACAAAGAAGACGACGACAATCCCGACATCAAGCGGTACATGGGCCACGGTGAGACACGCCTGGTCTACACTCGGGGCAAACACACTTTTTCAGCTATGCTGCGCAATGTCTTTGAGAGCGATTTCAAACGGGCGGGATATGAATTTTCATGGAGTATCCCGTTTTATAAGTACGACCATTTCAGGGGTTACCTTCAGGCCTACAGCGGTTATGGAGAAAGCCTGATAGACTACAACCACAAAGTCAACCGTATCGCCCTAGGTATTTCAATCACGGATTTTTTGTAAGGCAAAATGGCCTTTGTTTGATAATTCATTGAGCACTGATATAATGTCCCCTCTCTTGGACTTTAGCCATGGCAAGGAAAGACAATCGCTATATAGAGCCCATGCAGGTTGAACTGAATAAACGAGGTACATCATGAAATACTTACCTGATCTCTGGAAAAAGGGCAAAGATTTTTTAGGAGTTGAATATCCCATTCTGGCGGGTGCCATGACCTGGATTTCTGATCACAGACTGGTCGCGACCGTCGCTCAACACGGCGGATTTGGCTGTTTGGCGGGCGGCAACATGCCTGTCGATCTCTTTTCACAGGAAATTGACAAGATCAGGGAACTCACGGACAAACCTTTTGCTGTCAACATGATCACCATCGCACCCAACTACAAAAAACAGTTGGAAATCGCCATTGAAAAGCAAGTTCCTTTCATTGTTTTTGCGGGTAGTTTTCCCCGTGCCTCGGAGATTCGGCTCGCGAAGGAAAGTGGAGCCAAGGTCATGACATTCGCTTCCAATGAATCCATCGCCAGAAGAATGATTGCCTCTGGCGCCGATGCCCTCATGTTGGAGGGAAGTGAAGCTGGGGGACATATTGGTCACGTTTCGCTATCGGTTCTTTTGCAGCAGGTTCTTTTTGCGGTCGATGATATACCCGTCTTCGTAGCAGGCGGAATAGCGACTGGAAGGTTGATGGCTCATTTGCTGCTCATGGGAGCCAGCGGTGTCCAAATGGGAACGCGATTCGTCATGACAGAAGAGTGCCGCGTTCACCCGAAGTTCAAAGAGTCCTTCATCAAAGCCAAGGCAAGGGATGCCGTTGCAACACCTGGCATAGGCTCCGAACTCAATGTGGTCGCCGTGCGTGCCATTCGCAACAAGGGCATGAAAGCCTTTGCCGATCTGCAGATGGACTTAATTGTGAAATTTCGCAACGGTGAAATAACAAAGAAAGACGCACAGTATGAAGTTGAAAATTTTTGGGTAGGCGCGTTGAAGAACGCCGCTGTGGATGGCGATGTGGAACGCGGTTCACTCATGGCCGGTCAAAGTGTAGGCCTGGTCAACAAACTTCAATCCATGAGCGAGATGTTTGCTGAATTGATAGACGATGCGGAGCGGGAACTTGAGCGTATTGCGAAAAAGCTGGGATAAGTTCTAAAACTAACGGGTGAAAGCCCTATTTTCGAATCTGTTTCTTCACGAAATTCTCTAAAATCACTTGATTCTCGTCATCGATTTTGACGAATTCCAATCCTATTCGAGAAGCGAATTGTCCCGTCTTCAGAGTCTCGGAATATGCGACCCTGCCGGTGGAGAAAAAAGGCTGATTACCCAAACGAACTTCAATTTGGAGCAAAGACTCTTTTTCCGGTTTGAAATCGGTCTCGACGAGCATGCCCGAAAGACTTCACGTTGTCGACTGTAGGTTGTTTTTTTGGAATTTATCCATTAAATTTCTATTATTCCAGCATTTTGCGTGCATGCAGCAACAGTCCTTCTGCTGAAGAATTTCCTCCCAGCAGACGAGCGATTTCAATCACTCGTTCCTCTGCGTCCAGGATAGAGAAACTGCTTTCTGTACGGTTCTTTTTGACACTTTTTTGTACAAGCCAATGGGAAGTTGCATACCGAGCGACCTGAGCCAGGTGGGTAACGCAAAGGACTTGATTGTCAACGCCCAGTGAGGCCAATTTCTCACCAACGACACCTGCGGTTTCTCCACCCAGACCCGCATCAACTTCATCGAACACCAGTGTTTTTCCCCGCTCCCGCGACAAGCTCACAATTAAAGCCAGCATGACTCTTGAAAGTTCACCTCCCGATGCCACGCGTTTCAGTGCTTTTGGTTCTTCACCGAGGTTGGGCGAGAACAGGAATGACAGCGCGGTGCGAGGAAATTGGAATGACCGATCTGCGGGTAAAGACTCTGGCCACTCGCCGAACTGCCATCGATTGCAAAAGGCTGACCGGGGAAACGAAAGGAGTTCAAGCGTACACGACAGTTCAGTTTCAAAGGATTTGTTCCTCTGCTTGCGCCTGTCATTCAACTGAATCTGCTCGGCTCTCAACAGCACATAGTCCTCACAAAGCTTGTTCCACTCCCTGTTCAAACCACCCGTTTGATTTTGCAGTTTTTTGCGATGGGCATTCAGGCGCGTTCTCTCATCGAGAACGGCTTCCAGGTTGGCTCCGTACTTTAAATAAAGCTGATTCAAGCGATTGCTTCTTTCTCTCAATTGAGTCAAGGCCTCTTCATCGCTTTCATCAAACAGACCGTTTTGAATTTCCTGGCGAAGTTCTTCAAAGGTCAGATTAAAACCTGCAAGCTGTTCACCATAAGCCTTGTAAACGGGTTCAAATTCCCAAAGTTTTTCCAGAATGTCCAACAGTCTTCGGGTTGCAGGGCTCAGCGTGTCATTGACCAATTCAATTAATTCTTCTTTGAGCATGCGGATGAGTTCAGCATTCTCAGCTATTTTGAGTTTGGTATCAATTTCCTCATCGTCTTTCGAAGGTGCAACAGCATCAATCTCGGCTATTTGGAGCTGAACAAAGTCCAATTCCTTTAACAGTCGCCCCTCATTGTCAACTGCATCCCAATAGGATCTGAACTGTTGCATGAAAGATGAACATTTTCTGTCTAACGCTTCCCTGTCACTTTGCAGATTGACATGACGGTCAAATAACTGCAAATGAAGAGCTTCTTTCATTAAATTCTGCTGTCCATGCTGACCGTGTATTTCAAATACCAAGCCGGCATATGTGCTCAGCAGCTGATTGGGGACCATCACGCCATTGATAAAAGCCCGAGAGCGTCCTTTTTGGGTCACTTCTCTTCTGAGAATGAGTTCTCTGTCTTCAAGTAGCTCGTAGTTACTGAGATCGCAACTTTCTGGAACCGAAAAAACCGCTTCCACAAAAGCTCGTTCAGCACCTGTTCGTATGGCATCGGAACTCACTCGCTTACCTGACAGTAAACCCAGTGCTCCTACAATCAGGGACTTACCCGCACCTGTTTCACCTGTCAAGCAGGTAAATCCACCTTGAAATTCGAGCTCCACAGATTTTATCACTGCAAAGTTGCTGACTTTAAGATAGTGTAGCAATAACCCCTCCGAGTTGACAGTCTAACAAACTGTATTTCCTATGTTCAACTCAAAACATGATTCCGCATGGCTTGATAAACCTTCCCGGGGGCGATTAAAAGTGATCGGCGGCAGAGATGTCGCGGCTGGAGTGGTTACCCGATGAGCAATTATTCAACGACCGGTCCACACCTTTGACATGCAAACGCCCAATGGTATGTCATCTGTTTTTTAATGAAATAGCTTCCTGTGCTCACGCTTCTCCAATTTGCACTGGATGAGCAGCTACCACTTAAGTTAAACTTGAATCTGACTGAGAGAGAGATCTGGAAATGACTGACGATATTAAGTGGTTTGTTAAGAAAAAAGAAAAGCTCTACGGCCCCTTCGGCCTTGAAAAAATGAAGGGCTTCCTTGAGGAAGGCAGAGTCACAGGTAGAACCAGGGTCTCCCGGTCCAAAGAAGGACCACTCATCTGCATCTCTGAAGATGACTTACTGAAACCCGTTGTTGTCGTAATACCTACCCCCAAAAAATCAGCCACGCCAGCTCAGGCCAGGCCACAAACCGGTTCCAAACCACCTGCGGTTCGGAAAAAACAACCCTCCGTTTTAACGGGAAGGAAGGTTGCTCCCTCTTCCAAAACCAAAAAGAAGAAGCCCAACTTAAAAACCATTCTTGTTTTCACCGTTTTGATTGCTGCCCTGTTCGCAATTCCCTATTTCATTATCAACACGAAAAGCAAAATCGTAAAAACAGCTGTTAAAAAAGTCCAGGACTCATCGCCCATCAGGGAAATGCTCAATAAACCCGAATTACCAACGGTTTGGCCCATGTGGAAGGAAGCACTCGAATTTGGACTCAATTTTTCTGAGGCAGAAATCAGAGAAACGCACAAAGAAGATATCGAATTCAACCTCGACATCCAATCACTCGGCCTTCCGGACTCTCTTGTCAGGCAAACCGCTTCGGTTCTTACCTACATACAGACTGGCGGCTTTTACCACACCTATCTCATTGACCAAAGCGGTTTTACTTCTGCCATTGCCATCAGTCATGTCCATTTTGAGCGCATCCTGCAATCCCTCTACAATCCCAAGGAGTTGGGTGACTCGTTCGAAGTGAAACAAGTTGGGAACCAGATTCAATGGGTATCACCCGTGCTGGATGATTTTGAAGGCAGACTGATATGGGAACCCACGCAGGAAGATCACCGTCTGGCCTGCCTGCTTTTAATGGAAAAGCCGGGAAAATAAATGCTGAAAAAAGACCCATGTGGTCAACAGTCGGATAAAGTGACTCAAGCAGAAAGCGAATTCGAATAAAATGAACTCATCTGGCATGTTTTTGAGGTACTGTTCAGCGTAAACATAAAAAGGGAGCAGCCGCATACGTGCAGCTGCTCCCCTTTTTTTTAAAGAAATTAGCAATTAGAATTTATAGTGAATACCTAACTGAAGTGCCTGCGGATTCTGTCGAGCATAGATCTTATTGAAGTCAACAGTGTTTTCTTCAACCATTGAGATGGCTTCCTGCTGATCCGTCACGTTGAACACATCCAGTCTGAAAGTGATCTCGTGACGATCCTTGATCTTGAGAGACTTGGTAGCAGAGAGGTCAAGCCAGTAGGTGGAAGGCGTCTTTCTGGAACCCCTGCCTTCGGTGAAGACAAAGAAGCCTTGATAAATTGCCTGGAAGTCTTTCTTTGTGTAGAAATATCCATCAATCCATTGCAGCGCTGTTGCTACTTTAATATCCCAAGGCAGGTTGAAATTGCCCACGAAGTTCACAGCATGATCGACTGAATCAGACAGCTTACCATACCAGCCTTCGTCACCATGACCGCGGCCGCCGAGACCATCCGTCAAGAAGTCCAAGTAGTCTCCCAGATCGGAACCATCACTGTGGATGTGGTCGCCAAAGACGCCGACATAGTTGCCACTGCCACCGGGATTGTTGAGTGTTTCATTTTCAAAGTTTCCGGGGTTGGTACCCTTACTGTCCGTCCAGGTGTAGGAGAAGGTGTAATCAAAGAAATTTTTCACTCTACCGGAGAAGATCAAGTCTAAAGATTCGAAATCTCTTTTCTTGTCTTCGTAATTTGCTAGATAGAATGCGTATCCATCGTCAGTCATAACACCGATGTCTTCAATCAAATCTCTTGACTTCACATTGGTGTAGCGTGTCGTAAAGGCGTGCTTGGGAGAGTATTGATAGTTGTATTCCAGCAAGTATCGCTTGTTTTCATTGGGCTCGATGTCTGGATCAAAGTCCATGGGCGTACTTTCTGAACTCTGCTCGTGAATAAGCTCCCAATTGTCGGGATTGTGGAGTTCGGCCTCTGAGGGATTCTCTCCGCCCAGCCAATTGTATTCGCGGTAGGCATTGCCGCCATTCCTGTTGAAGAATTCAGCTATACGAGTTGTCGCGGTATCTTTGAAAATACCATAGGCCGCTTTGACAATGTGTTTTTCATCGTCAAAAATATCATAAATGACCGAGACTCTTGGAGAGAAGAAATTGGAATAATCCCACGACCAGATTTGCTTTCCTGTGTCATCGTAGATCGTACTCTTGTCCGCTCTCACGCCCAGCATCACAGTCCAGTTATTGAGGGTAACTCTGTCTTGAATGAAGAAACCATTTCCTTTGACTTTGTTGTTGTTATAGGAATTGCGTTTTTCTTTCATAGAAGAGGGAATAAGAATGGGTTGGCCATTGGCATCCATGACAATCTGACCGTCTTCTGTTGTGGCGTAATCGAATACAAATCTGACGCCTTCATTAAAGGTATCATCAAAAATATCTTCACCATAACCGGTGTTGCCCATTGTCCAGTCTGTTTTAAACTCTTCCACTTCAAAGCCAATTGAAACTTCGTGGCTTCCCAATGAATCAGTATCGAAAAAGCCGACAAACTTGGCAGCCAGGTCTTCGCGCTCTTCAACTTGCTCATCGTATCGACTGCGGTTACCGTAATTCCAGGCAATGGTGCTGATTAGTCGTTGTGCGATGGATTTATCTTTATAACCACCGCTGGTATAGTCGTTCTTCTGAACACCGTATTTCACTTCAAGGGATCCAATGTCACCAAGAATAGCGTTGTAGTTCAATCTGTAACGCGATCCTTCTGTCTTTGATGAACTCCAGAGGTCTTCATGACCAGTGGTGTTAACCATATCGCGGTCTATATTGGTTCCAGAGAACGCGATGTTGTGGTTGGGATTGATGTTGTAGGTGAATTTGTAGAACAACTGATCATTCGTGGTTTCTCTGGTTCCATCCAGGAAGTTGTAAACCGTGTAGTCTGATCCATAGGGAGACCCATCGGCATTGACCAAATCGGAGGCGCTGATAATTCTTGGGGGCGCGCCAGCAGATTCATTGGTGGGTTCGTCTTTGTTGTAGGACAGGAAGAACCACAATTTGTCTTTAATGATGTAACCACCCACATTGGCCCAAAGCTTGTTTCGATCAAAGCCCGTTGTGGTATTGGAGGCTTGAACAGGCTCACGATCCGCTTCAAGAGAGTCGTCTCGATATTGATAGCCAGCTTCACCGAAAAATTCGTTACCACCTGATTTGGTAACGACGTTAATGGCACCACCCATGGCCTTGCCGTATTCTGGGGAGAAAGGGTCACTGATAATTTCCAGAGAATCGATTGAATCGAAGTTCTGCGGAACGACATTGTCAAACCCCATGGATCCACGGGAAGAAAGACCGTCGATAACGTACTGGTTACCTTCCTGACCGCCACCGCGAATGTTGGGAAGACCGCCTTCACCACCGGTTACGGAGTTCATACGAACACCTGTCACACCAGGGGTAAGCTTGACGACGTCTTCAATGGATCGACTCAGCGTTGGGATCTGCTCCAGCGTGTCGGCATCCAGTTCAAAACGGGAGTCCGTAGTGGACGAGTCAACCAGCGGGTTTTCCGCCGTAACGGTAATGGTCTCTTTGACAGAGGCTGGTACAAGTTTGGTTTTCAAGTTCGATTTGGCACCAATGTTGACCGCAACGCCAGTCAGTGTAACCGTTTTAAAACCTGCCATGGTGAAAGTCAGGTCGTATTTTCCCCTTGGAACAAGTGGGAAACGATAGGTACCCTCATTGGAGGTAACCTCCGATCTTTCACCCTGCATTCGGTCACCCCGAATCAGCACAACAACACCGGGCAGCGGGTTGTCATTGCCATCGGTAACCACACCCGTTATTTCACCGGTCGTTGTCTGAGCCAATGTCGGTATACTAAAAAATAATAACAAACAAAAAGCATAGATCGTCTTTTTATAAAATTGTCTTTTGTGCATTTTCCTAAAATCACTCCTATTTGATTTTTTACCCTGAGTTCAGATTACTTTGCATTCGTCTGAACCCCTTTATTGATCGATTGATGTATGGAACCTGTCACCACAAACCTGACATCATACATAAGGCATGTATTTTCACGCTTCGTGGTGATACTAATCCCGCAGTATAACAATTGTGTAAAATTATTCAACACTTTGTTTTGTAATCCACACCATGAAAGACTTCATATTTTGAATACAAACAGCTTAAACATCAAAACAATGTAAACAGGCAAAAAGCTCATCCAAACCGTTCATGGACGCCATTCAACACCTTTCAATATGTCAGGATCAGCTCACATTCAAAATAATGAATCCAATATTTTGAATATGGAGCGGTAATTTCTCGATATTCCCGATGCTTTAAGGGGTTTTGTCAAACAGAGAAATGTGCGCAGGGTCACAACGCGCTGTTTTCAGTTATAAATACCGCCGGCATAAAATCCAGCTAATTTTACATTTATTTGGCGCAAACTTTGCTATACTGTGGCCAAGGGTTGAAGTGTGCGCACCTCAACCATAAGGTATATTTTTAGGAGGAAAGTTTTGAAAAAGATTTATTTATTTACTCTTTTTTCATTCCTATTTTCTTCTCTGATCTTCGGTCAGGGAAATCAGAAATCAACTATTGCTGTAACCACTTATGATTCCAATGGCAACGTACTTCCTGGCGTTGTTGTTATCGTTGAATCACCTTCCCTTCAAGGGACTCGTAACCTGGTTACTGACAACAAAGGTAAAGCTTTAGCAGCCTTGTTACCCCCTGGACAGTACGTCGTAACGGTTTCAATGCCCGGCTTCCAAACCCAGAAATGGGAAGGCCGCGCATCATTGGGTAACATCACACCGTTGAAATTCACCATGGAAGCCAACTCACTGGAAGAGGTCGTCACTGTTATCGCTGCCAATCCAGCTATTGACGCCAAAGACTCCACAACCAAATCCAACTTCGGATCCGATGAAGTAGACAAGCTTCCAGTTAGCAGAAACCCCATCGCCATTGCCAAGTTAACACCTGGTACAACAACCAGAAACCCAACCGGGAACCTCTCTATTCACGGCGGTAACGGTTCTTCCAACCTGATGTTGGTCGACGGTTCTGAGTATTCCGATAACATTTACGGTTCATTCCGAAGTGACCTTGTACTGCAGGAAGCCATTGAAGAAACCCAGGTTTTAACATCTGGTATCTCTGCTGAATACGGCCGTTTCGACGGCGGTGTCGTCAACGTTGTAACCAAAAGCGGCAGTAACACCTTCTCCGGTGCCCTGCGCTATGAATTCAAGAACCCCGCGTGGTCAGCAAGTACCCCACTGGTAGATGACGCTAAATCCAAGTTGAACAAAAACCCCGAATTCACTTTCGGCGGCCCCATCATTAAAGATCATCTTTGGTTCTTTGTGGGCTATTTCTCACGAGATTACAACGCCAATCTAACTTACACGGACTACATCACCAGGGACATGGAAGGTAATCTGCTTCCCATTGAAACCAGAAAGCAAACCTATGCCTATGCCTCGGAAACAGAGCGCTATCAAATTAAGCTCACTTATTCTCCAACGTCCGATCACACCATCTCTGTAAACTACGTTGACAACTCAACAGATCAGAACTTGAGAGCCTATGTCAGACCAGGCTCCGCAGAATCTCTGGTTCCACAGACCAACCCATCTGACGTTTGGAAAATCACCTACAACGGCATCATCACACCCAACCTGGCGGTAACCGCTAACTTCGGTAAAAAGAGCCAGAACCTGACAGCCGGCGGCGACCCCAACGGTCCCAACCCCTTCCTGGTATACGACTACTCTGGCGCCTTTGAAGGCTATGACTACACCGGACGTTACAACGTCTTTGAAAATGGCTGGTTCAGTGCTGGCGACGGTGGCGACAACCGCGACAACACCACCGGCGTTTTGAAGTTCACCTACTACCTGGATTCCAACTACGGCTTCCACAACATCGACGTGGGTGGTGACTACTACGAAGGCAAGCGAAAAGCGGCAAACCATCAATCTCCAACACTTCAGACAATCGATGCCTATGGCCGAAGAATTAACGCCGACGGCGTACCCGAGTACTTCTTCGTTCCCGGCTGGAACAGCATTTGGGTCTACAGCTCCGAGCGCACAGGCTACGCTACTTCCGAACAGTACGGTCTCTACATCAACGACCGTTGGGAAGTCAATGAGCGTCTGTCTGTCAACCTGGGTATCCGCTATGACAAATACGAAGCAGCCGATGAACTGGGTTCAACCTCTGTCTCTTCTGACAGCGTGGTTCCCCGTTTCAGCATCAACTACGACCTGACTGGCGAAAGCAAATACTACGTAAATGCAACCTACGGCAAGTTTACCGGTAAATTGCTTGAAACCGTAACCAATGAAGTTACCGCTCAGGGTAATCCCTCTGAAATTGACTACGCCTATATTGGCGACGCAGGTTGGTACACGGCCGAAGAAGTAATGAACTTTGTCGATACACACTACGACTACAGTACAGATGGTATCGTTTACTTCAGAAATCCACTGATTGGCACCGTTATGGACCCTGATCTGAAGCCTCAACAGAGCGAGGAATACACTCTTGGTTTCACATGGAACGCGAACTCAACAGATTACATCACCGCAACCTACATCAATCGAGACTGGAACGGTTTCTACGACACCATTCGCACTTCTGACGACTACGTGGTTGACGATGCCGGTCAAGTTATCTACAACCGAAACTTCCAGATCAATGACGCTCTGCTCAGGGAATACGAAGCGATTGAACTGGCTGGTGCCTGGACTGGTAAATCCGGTTGGTATGAGAACATCTCTGTGGGCTTTAACGCCACCTTCTCCGATTTGAAAGGTAACAACGAAGGTGAAGGCCGCGCTGTTCCCGTTTCAACAAACGGACTCATTGGCGACTTTGAAGCTGAGTGGCAACAAGAAGGATACGATGTTTACACCGATCTTTCTCCTTTCGGCAACCTAATGGGCGACGTTCCTTTCCAAATAAATACATGGGCCAACTACGGCTTTGATTTTGGCAAATTCGGTCTTCTTGAAACTTCCCTGCTGTTCCAATACGCCGACGGCGAAACATACAGTGAAACCGGTAGTTTCACCACTCCAGAGGTCATCAAGGGACTGACTGGAAGCCGCACATCAACCTACTTTGTCAACGGCGAGAGAGGAACCAACCATTTCAACGCCTACAGATCATTGGATCTCGGTCTTCGATACAATGTACCTCTGTGGAAGAGCGTCAGCTTGTTTGTTGAAGCCAACGTTTACAACCTCACTAACTACCGTGGTCTCCATTACTGGGATACTTCCTGGTTACAGAATGAAGCCGGAGAGTGGGTTAAAGCTTCAACCTATGGCGATCCCACCTCTTACTACGGCGGCAGAAGTTTTGATTTAGCAGCGGGATTCCGTTTCTAATATCTTTTTTGCAACAACGAAAAAAGCCAGCGCGTTTCGTGCTGGCTTTTTTTATGTTCTGGTTTCAACCGTTCATCAGCCCAAGGGCATCGGATCTCTTCTTTTCCGTTCTTCTCTCTGAAAGCATCCCATTGCTGCTCAACCTATAGAAATTGTGGGCAATCGCTGCGATTCTGACCTTTAAGCTGAAATCCACGGGCACAACACATCTGCTGATGTTGTCTCAACTCCTGTCCGCCTTTCTTCTGGTCACCACGTCAAAGGGCAGCCTGGCGTAGAACAGGGTGGCTTTCAGCAGGTCCTCCAGGAAAATGAACTCCTTGTCGGAGTGAGCCAATTCTTCCAGACCAGGAGCAAATCCAATGGTTGGAATACCCAGGCGACCCGCCGTAGCAACACCATTGGTGGAGAACTTCCAGAAACCGCTCTTTTTACTCACACCCAGAACCTGATTGGCAACGGAAAGGGCCGATCGGCATAAAACGTGATCCTGATCGAGAACCCAGGTGGGGAAATAGGCCTTTTGGGTGAAAGATGTTTTTTTCCAGGATTCACCGTAATAATCCGGCACCCGAATATGAACCTGCAAGCCCTTGTCTTTTGCTAATTGCTCAAGCTCGGCCAAGACCGTTTCAACCGTTTCTCCTATGGTAAGCCTTCTGTCAATGTGCACTTCACAGTAATCTGCCACCGAACAGAGGGAAGGCGCTTGAGAGGAAATCTGACTTACTGTAAGAGCCCCTTTCCCCAACGGTTCCACAGACGGCAAATTCACATCCATTTTTTCGAGTGCCTTCACAAATTCAGCCATTTTGTAAATGGCGTTATCGCCCTGCTCGTTGTGTGCCCCATGAGCCGACACCCCTTCAATGCATGCTTTTATTTCCATTCTGCCCCTCTGGCCTCTGTAAACAGTTAAATCCGTAGGCTCACCCAACACCACATAATCAGGACGAATACCCTCTCTCTGGATTAAATGCAGCAAGGGATACCCATCGCAGTCTTCCTCCATGACAGAACCGACAATATACAGCGTAAAAGGAAGCGATGCCTGACCGTCAACCTGCTTGATGGCCTTGCCGGCCATGATGAATCCCGCTACCGCACTTTTCTCATCAACCACACCGCGCCCGTAGATCTTTCCATCGACGATTGTTCCGGCAAAAGGATCGTATGGCCAGTTTTCATTTTCGGTCACATGGACGGTATCGATGTGACCATCCATAAGAATGGTGACGGGGCCATCTCCTACACGGCCCACGGCGTTGCCTAACTGATCGGAATAAGCCTCATCAAAGCCAAAGTTCTGCATGGTTTGAATCAGAAAATCAACCAACTCGCCTTCTTCACCGCTGTAACTGCGAATGCGCACCATATCCTGGATAAGCTGATAAAGCTCTTCTTTCTGTTGATTGACCATCTGCATTATTCTGTTCATCCTGTCCATCATAAACCTCCAGATTCGGTAGTTGAATTTGATTTTTACACATCTTCACCATTTCTATACCAACTGAATATACACATCTAGCAAGGAACTAGAAAGAAGAACTTTTAGGTTACAGGCTCAACAGCCACCCTGGATTATTTCTTGATTGCAATTCGCTGTGATGAGCGGATAAACAGGAGAAGCTCGCTATTCTACCCATCCAGTCTCAAAAAACGAGTTCAACACCGCGGAAGAAGCGGGGATAGACAGCACTCGCGGCAACAGCATTCTCTTTTTTATTCTTTGCGGTAATGGAATTGGTAGTGCATGATCAGGTAGTCGTCTGGACAACCCTGCGGCAGGGGCGGTAAACGCGCAGCCAGAACAGCCCGAAGTGCGGGCGAATCCAGATGCCGTTTGCCCGAGCTTTGCGAAATCTCTGCGTCCTGAATGGACCCGTCTTTATTGATCCTGAAAGTGACAACCGTCATTCCCCCCGACAAACCCGATCGCGCCCAGCGTTGTGAGAGTTCATACTGCACACTCTGCAAATAAGCCAGATAGGGAAGATCCTCCACGTTGGTTCCCGACTGAGAACCGCCAACTTGAAAGGAAATACCCGTTTCGTCGGCACCACCTGTTCCACCTGATACCGCTTTCTTGCCAGGCTCCACAGCCGGGCTGGAACTGGAAGAACTCTCCTCAATCTTTTTCGTCTTCTTCTTGGCTTTCTTCTTGGTATTCAGCCCTATCTCGTTTTTATTGGGCTTCTTTTTTTTCTTTTTTTTTCGCGTCTTCTTTTTTGTCACCTTCTTTTTGGGAGGTGCTTTCGCTTTTCTCATGACGGGCGCTTTTGTTTTCTTGCCGCCTGATCCAGAGAGGGTCTGGGCGCCAGCCAAACCTACCGACATAATTGCCGGTTGTTCGGGCACCGTGTTGAAAAGAGTTTGACCGGCCAAAAGAAAGCCAATGGCTCCCACGTGCAAGACAACAGCAAAAACCACCGAACGCGCAAAAACGCGTTTCTCGTAACGCAATTGTGCCGAATGATCAATCAGAATCGCTTTCATTTTTCCTGAACCGGTTCCATCACAAGACTGACTTGTTCTATACCGCCCTTGCGGAGGTGCTCGAGAAACTCCATCACTTGTCCGTATCTCAGGTTTTTATCCCCGCGAATATAGACCGTTTTATTCTTTGAGGTTGCGACCGCGGCCTTGACTTTTTCAATAATGATACCCGGTTGCAGGTAGGTTTCTCCCAGGTAGTGTTTCCCTTCCGCGTCGATGGACAAAATGAGGTTGTTTTCATTGACTTCGGTCTCAAAATTCCCCACAGGCAGATCGACATCGACCCCGCTTTGCAGTAAGGGTGCTGAAATCATGAACACAATCAGGAGAACCAACATAACATCCACAAGTGGCGTCACATTGATTTCACTCATATTACTGGAAGGGCCTCTACCTGTTGAAAAACCCATAAGTCACCTCAAGTAAAGTTCTTTTCGACAATGCCGAGAAATTCCAGGCTGAAATCTTCCATTTCAGCAGAAACACCTCGTGTTTTACTGACAAAATAGTTGTAAGCCATCACAGCGGGAATGGCTGCAAAAAGACCGAAAGCTGTCGCAATCAGCGCGTCCGCAATACCGGGTGCCACAACGGCCAGGGAGGCCGACTTGTGAGCTGCTATATCCTTGAAGGCGACGATAATGCCCCAAACGGTTCCCAGTAGGCCCACAAAAGGCGCAACAGCAGCTGTGGTGGCCAGAAGATTGATATTTTTCTCGAGTTTGGCAATTTCAACATAGCTGGCTCTTTGAAGAACCCGGTTGATGGACTCCAGATTTCTTATTTTAGGCTGTCCATTCTCCATTTTGGAATTGTGCTTTAACTGAAAGTTCAGCTCACTGAATCCGGCCAGGAAGAGCCCGACCTGGGGCGAGAAACCGTACTTTCCACAGACCTGTTTGACTTCCGAGAAGCGGGATGACTTTCTGAATGTATCGAGGAAACGCGTTGTATCTCTCTTCACTTTACCCAGGAGTGCCTTTTTCTGAAAGATCAAAACCCAACAGGCTACGGAAAAAAGGACCAGGGCGATTAAGACAATTTTTGAAACCAAACTGGATTCGAGAATCAAATCCAGATAATTCATGCTTTGACCAGCAGTAAGTAACATATTTTCCTCTACTTCGTAATCTGATATTTTTTGTGAAGCTCGCGAATGACGCAAGGTGGAACCAGACGCTCTGGATGACCTCCGAGCCTGACCACTTCTTTGATCAGTCTGCTGCTCACAAAGGAGAAGTTCGCCTGAGTCATCAAGAACGTGGTTTCAATTTCAGGAGCCAGTTCCCGATTCATCATAGCAATCTGACACTCGTATTCAAAATCCGAAACAGCACGCAAACCGCGGATAATCGCCGTGGCACCGCATTCATGGGCCGCGTCAACCAGCAGACCTGTAAACGATATGCAGTTCACACGTTCGTTGGGATAAGCTTCCCGTATTAAATCCATTCGTTCCTCTATGGTGAAACACGGACTTTTCTGTTCATTAATGAGAACAGCGACAACGACTTCATCAAACAGCTTGAGCGCTCTTGCTATAATATCGACGTGTCCATTGGTTACAGGGTCGAAAGAACCCGGGAAAATGGCTCTTGTTTTCATGAAAATATTACCACCATTAAATAAATTGAATAGATACACCGCATGGAGTCAACCATGCATGGGCGTTATTATACCCGATTTCCAGGATTAAACTTGAAAAATGCTGTTACGGGTCTGCAAGCGCATTGCAAGCACTACCAACCTGGTTCCTTTTTCCCGCTTCCTCTTAAAAAAAACGTGCTCTCATTTGAAAACCAGAGAAAACGACAGGATTGCGGCTTACTTGTCGGGATCATAGCCGGAGAAAGCGACCCGCCTATAGAGAGAGGCTGTCCGCTGCGGACAAACCCGCCCGTGAAAGGAAATCCAGAATCTCTTCGCGACAGTTGAACTGCAGTTCTTTTAACTACAGAACGGATAGATCATCGTTACTCGTAAGAGGCTCATTTTTTAAAAGATGAAAAAGCGCCCTTGGCCAGGATCAGGGGGTAACCTGGCCAAGGGCTTATAGGAGGAGGAAAGTAGTAAGCGCGTTTTAAGGCGCTTGCATTCTTGGTATCTGGGCTGCAATCAAAGTGGCAAGCCAGGTTGTTATCTTGGAAATCGTATTGGGAAACGCATAGACCGACCTTGGGAATCGGGGGCTGTATACACAGGCACTGTCCCTGTAGGCTCCCTGATTGAAATCTTCCTGGAACTCATCTGTCAGGTTCTTAACACCTGCAGTTAGAGCGAGAGTGCGGTTCCCAAATTCCCCATTGGGATTGGCTTGAAAGGTATACTGTGCCCCGAATGACAATGACCCTTGACTCCTTTTAGAGGTTGATTACGGGTATTTCTAACCACTCCGGTGATATTCAACCCAAAAACCAAAGCGATCATCAGTACAATGACTGTGCTTGTTTTCAGCATTTCATATTCCCAGCTTGCCTCAATTGAGATTGATTCTCAATATCAAAGACCCGACCATTTTACATTTCGCAAATACGTTGTCAAGAACAAACGGGCTTGTTACTGTTTGTTAACATGGTGGTAAAAATGGTTTTTGGAAGAGAGTCCGTTTCACCTTTTTCGCAGCGTACCCCGATCGACCTTCAACTCGTTTTCCAGCTTCAATGTGGCTTTTCCGCTGCATAGGATAAAAGGATCTTTTCCTGTTGCTGAGTAAGAACAGCGCGAACAGCTTCTATACATCGCAAATGCTCCATCGTTAGAGCTGTTTTTAAACGTGCGATTTCTTCCACATCGGACAGCAGCACTTCTGCTTTTGCACCATGCACTATTTTGTCAGCAAGAGCGATCTCCATCTTTTTGATTTTTATCGCGGACGTAACGACAACAGGCATAACACGAGCCCTGATTTCCTGAATCCTTGTCAATTGCTCGTCGGTGAGCTTTAACAATTCAGATGAAGGATGATGCAAAGTCAAACCCACATAAAAAGGGATGTTTTTGCTTATTAAAAAATAATCTTTGGGGAAGTTTTCATGGGCAGCAAAGGGCCCTGGAGCGCCTGCCATAACTTGCATTTGCTTTTTTAATTCCGTGTGTGTCAAATCTCCTGCTGAACACAAAGCTGTAACGCCAAACAAAACAACCATCACCATTCTCATTTTTCTTCTCCTTTTCTATGGTATTTCCAAAAAAAATCAACCGGATCGGCTGAATAAGGTTAAGACAAGCTGGATCTTGCCAGGATGGGACGGCCTTTCAATTCAGCTGCGAAAGCGAAAAGGCCGCTTTGGTACTGTTGGAGAACCACAACCGGGAATTATCTGGACTTCCTCCAATGGGTTTGGAGGATTGTGATACCGCCTTGCAAATTCATCCACACTCAGCACTCAATGGGTCTGATGCCAATGAGTTTAACGATTTCAGAATGGCGGTCTGTAAACTCGAAAGACCTGAACTTCTGAGGAACCATATCGGTTTACCCTGTGCCTTACACTCCCTTTTGGCGGTCAAGCAGGCCCTGTGACTCACTTGATCAATGGGACAGAGTACGGCATCGGCACGCTTGACCATGCCGATCAGACGTGTCTGACTGTCTTCAAAACCATTGTGATGCATGAGTCCATGCGTTTTTAATTGTGGTTCCAGTTGAATTAGATGGTCCAAATTGACAGTTCCCCCCACAATGAGTATTTTCTTTGGACAGCTCATTTCAGCTGGATTGTCACATCGGTTGGTACAGGACGGATCACATGCCACACTTTCAACCCGCAATGAATCAAACATTTCAGCCCAAATCAAGTTCTCTTCCTTTAAGTTGTCAAACTTTTGTTGCAGCTTCTGGTAGTTGTTTTTGACTCGACGCAATTCAACGGTATCACTGTGGTTTTTATGTTCAAGAGGCTGTATAACTTCCCGATACAATGCTGAATGCGCGTCGGACATAAAGCGTTTTTTCTCCGCAAGCAGTTCCGCGTTCCGCTCTTGAAGTTGGGCAACCATTCCCTGCAGCTGCTTCTTTTCAAGGAAAATAGCGCTCTTTTCAGCTTCTGTCTCTTTTCTCTTTTTAACTTCGCGCTCCACATCTGCGGACATGGACTCAACCTGGCTTTCCAGAAAACTGTTTCGGCTTCTAATTTGGTCGACTTCCCTGGCATCCAGTTGACGGGTTCTTCCCTGGATGTGTGACAACATGTGAACATCTTCGTACAGCTGATGCCAGAGCTTCTCATCTGACACGGGATGACAAATACCGCTCCAAAATGCCGCCGCTATCAGACCCTTCTTTTTGTATGCTTCCCATTTTTCAAGAATTTGTTCTCTTGTTTTCAGTGAACCGAACTCCTTGAACACTTTTTTGTATTTCTTGTCCAGATGCTTTTGAAATAGATAGGCCCCTTTTTTTCGCGAACCGCACGCACGCACAGATGCCGTGTGAACGTTGTAATCCGTCATGGAATCGACATTGATGACTCTTGCCTTTTTAAGAAGCTTGCGACATTCCTGCAGATTGAGGCAAGTCCCAATAATGGCACAGTGATAATTGCACGGAAAATCGCTTAACCCGGAACGTACCTGCCCTGGTTTAGCCTTTAAAATACTGCGGTTAAGCATAGTTGTACTCGAAAAGAGCAGACTTGTCGTATGGATGAAGATGCCTTTCCTCTAATTCCTCAAGCGCAATGTTGATTTGCTCTCGAAGGGCAATCAGCTCCTCTTCAGTTAAAACCACACACTTTCCTTTAAGGCGCATGTGCAACTTACCGCATGTACACTGCCTGATATATGATTCACTATCACCAACAAACAAACAACTCATCGAACGCTCCTCAATTTCTATATTGAGACTCAGTCTCATTGTATGCAATGTAAATTAATACGGTGTGGAGCGATTGTCAAGGGGAATTTGATTATCGGATCAATGACGCAGGTATGTGGTTGTGATTGAAACATTTGTGGTACCAAAAGCACTCTGTATTGTTCGCAAAATGGTGCGAAATAGAGTTTTCAAAACAATAATCCATGAATTAGATCACAACGAAAAAAATAAAGTCATTTTTTCAGGGTCGCAGTGAGCAGCCAGCATATGCCTTTATTGCAGTCTAATTTTTTAATTATTTCTTGAAATACAGATGATGTCGGGCTCACTTCAGTGGAGCAAAAGAGGAAGTCTTAGTTCTGTTGCAAGCCGGAAGTGTTGGAAATTACGGCATTTCCTAAATGGTTTTCAGTGACCTTAATAGCTAAAGATTTTGCAAATGTATGCATATAAGCATGGTGAACTGTCAACACCAGATCCTGCAAAGTCTCATCCTCTTCTAAAGGTTTAATTTTAAGACCGAATTCTTTGCATCGATCAAGTTGTAAGCGATAATTTAACCGCACTATTTGGTTGTGATCATTGTCCATGTTTCAACAATCCGACCGGCATCCTTGACACTTGATTTTTTCTCGCTGATCTGGCCTCAGGCCGACGGGGGTATACTGAAACGAGTAACAGAAGTCCCCATTTTACCATAACTTATACGTGTGTCTAGATTTACCTCATTTTGTGTTGTTACAATCCGCAAACGCAAGCCTAACTCATCATCAAGAATTTGATGAAACCCGATGCGATTTAAAACCTGTGCGGCTGGAATCAGACCTGCTTGGGAAAAAACTTTATTGTTTCCGTGTGATATTTTGAAGTTTGGGGCTGGATTAAATTGTTTTTTTGCTGTATTCTTTTTTATGAAAGTGTGACATTTCCTTTTTAGTTAATTAAGCTCTAACTTAAAGTAAACTATAACACACATGCTTGTTTTAGGTAGTCTAAATGCTGCACTTTGCAGGATTTAGGTCATATCAATCGGAACCACTTCGTGGCATCGAAGTGGAAAATGAATAGGGAGGGCTGTAAACATGAAAAGATGTCTATCAATTTCAATCAATCTGTTAT